>OQVT01001771.1_pt1 | contig 13821 bp, 10 predicted proteins | sample 1691561 | NCBI WGS metagenome assembly OQVT01 (sample SAMN03418260, study PRJEB22391) | human gut metagenome | biome: human-gut; feature: organic feature; material: feces | host: Homo sapiens | place: Tanzania | collected 2013-01 | reverse complement strand
GATAAAGCCTGCTTCTATTCCGGAAGATAAAGTGCTCAAGGTAGAACTGGAGCGCCGTGCATTACCGGGACATCGACCGCCTGATTTTCGGGCCGGGCGGCGCGCATCTCGACCTTCCGTACCGGATGAGCGCAGAGTATCGTAAAAAAACCTTGATTCTACAGGAGAATCGAGAGGTTATCAGTGTAAAAAGGAGAAAAAATCATGGCTGAGCATGTCAGAGTGCTGATCCCGGAGGATCAGATCGAAGCACGAATCACAGAAATTGCGGATCAGATTTCAGAGGCGTATAAGGGCGAGTCCCTCCACCTCATCTGCATCCTGAAGGGCGGCGCGATGTTCATGTGCGAGCTCGCGAAGCGCATCCATGACGTGGATGTATCCTTCGACTTTATGTCCGTCTCCAGCTACGGCGGCGGTACGACATCCAGCGGCATCGTGAAGATCGTGAAGGACCTCGATGAGCCGCTCGAGGGCAAGCATGTCATGATCGTCGAGGACATCATCGACACCGGACACACGCTGAACCACCTGAGCCGGATGCTCCTCGACCGGAAGCCGCTGTCCATCGAGATCTGCACGCTGCTGAACAAGCCGTCCCGCCGCGAGAAGGAAGTACCGGTGAAGTACTCCTGCTTCGAGATCCCGGACGAGTTCGTGGTCGGCTATGGTCTCGATTATGACCAGCGCTACCGCAACCTTCCGTTCATCGGTGTCGTCGAGTTCGATCAGTAAATTCAGTTTCGGATAGCCTGGCATTTGCCAGGCTGTTTTCGCTGTGCCGACGGCCTGCGCGAAGGGGGTATTCGCCGGGCGTCGATCGGACACATGAGATGGATAGATCGCCCGGGCCGGGATGTACGGCCGGGCACAGAGTATAAGTCAGTAGGGAAGTAATAGAGTAAATGAACCAGAGTACGATTAACCAGGCAGCACTCTACACCTCCGGAACGGCCAGCTACCGCATCCCGGAGGAGCCGAATCCTGGAGATACCGTTACGCTCCGATTTCGGACAGCACGGCAGGACGTGGATGCCGTCTATATCTTTTTCCACGAAGCCAACAGCAGCACGAAGATGCAGCTCGTCGAGAGTGACGCACGCTTCGACTATTATGAGCATAAGGTCATGGTCGGTCAGGCCACCCAGAGCTACAGCTTTTTCATCGTGAAGGGCCAGGAACGGCTGCATTTCAACCGCCTCGGCGTCTGCGACGACATGAACCGCGAGCTCTCGTACCGCCTGATGCCGGGTTTCCATATCCCGGACTGGGCGAAGGGCGCCATCATGTACCAGATCTTCATCGATCGCTTCTGTGATGGCGACCCGACGAACAACGTCGTCGACAACGAATACATCTACCTCGGCCGGGCAGCGCGTGGTGTTCAGGACTGGAACGCCCCGGTCGAGGCCTTTGACGTGCACAGATTTTACGGCGGTGACCTCGCCGGCGTGCGCTCGAAGCTGGACTATATCCAGCGCCTCGGCGTCAGCGTCATCTACTTCAACCCGCTTTTCGTGTCGCCGTCGAACCACAAGTACGACGCGCAGGACTACGACCACATCGATCCGCATATCGGAAAGATCGTGAAGGACGGTGGCACCCTCGTCGAGGACTGGGAGGACGACAACGCCCGCGCGACCCGCTACTCGATCCGCACCACGAGCCGTGAAAACCTCGAGGCCAGCGACCAGCTCTTCATCGAGTTCGTCGAGGCCTGCCATGCCCGCGGCATGCGTGTCATCATCGACGGCGTCTTCAACCACTGCGGCTCCTTCCACAAGTGGATGAACCGTTCCGGCTTCTATAACTATAAGGATCAGGCCAATGCTTATGCCGCGGGTGCGTACCAGCGCAAGGACAGCCCGTACCACGATTATTTTGCGTTCAGCGATAACCGTGACGAGGCCTGGCCGAACAACAACAGCTACGAGAAGTGGTGGGGCAATGATACCCTCCCGAAGCTGAACTACGAGGGCTCCCGTGATCTCGCCGAGGCGATCCTCGAGATCGGACGCAAGTGGGTGAGTGCGCCATATAATGTCGACGGCTGGCGTCTCGATGTCGCCGCCGACCTCGGACACTCCGCGACCTACAACCACATGTTCTGGAAGAGGTTCCGCATGGTGGTCAAGGAAGCGAACCCGAACGCCATCATCCTCGCCGAGCATTACGGCGACCCGTTCAGCTGGCTGCAGGGCGACGAGTGGGATACCATCATGAACTACGACGCCTTCATGGAGCCGGTGACCTGGTTCCTGACCGGCATGGAGAAGCATTCCGACGCGAAAAACGAGGCGATGCGCGGGGATGGTGAGATGTTCTTCAACGCGATCCTCTACCACATGTCCCGGATGCCGGAGAACTCGATTCTCTGCTCGATGAACCAGCTCTCGAATCATGACCACAGCCGTTTCATGACGCGCACGAACCAGACCGTCGGCCGCATCGCTACGAGCGGCTCGGCCGCTGCAGATGCCGGCGTTTCGCAGGCAGTCTATCGTCTGGGTGCGATGATGCAGATGACCTGGCCGGGCGCACCGACCCTCTACTACGGTGACGAAGCCGGTATGACCGGCTGGACCGAGCCGGACTGCCGCCGCCCGTACCCGTGGGGTCACGAGGACCTCGAGCTCATCGAGTTCCATAATTACCTCGGCGGTATGCATAAGCGTAACCCGGTGCTGAAGAGAGGCTCTCTCATGAAGCTCATGGCCGGCCATAACTATGTGGTCTATGCGAGACAGTATGAGGATGAGGTCGCCATCATGGCCGTAAACTGCGGTGAAGAGGCGATGACCCTGAACATCCCGGCCTGGGTAACCGGGATCGAGGACGACGTCGAGATCCGCCGCCTCCTCCGCACCGACGACATGGGCTACAACGTCGGCATCACGAAGCGCCACAGCGAGGACGGCATCCTCGTCTCCGAGATGCGCGCACACACCGGAAAGATCTACTACGCGAAGAAAAAGCCGAAGGCAGATCCGGATATGTAAAACGGACGGAAAACTTAGGGGGAAAGGCAACAGAAGCCAGGCATACTGTGCTTCCGTTGCCGGACCTCCAGGCTCCTGGCGGCACGCAAAAAACTTTTTTTGAAAAAGTGTTGACAAAGCTTTGAGAGTAGAGTATTATAACACTCGCGTCACCGATAAGGCGACACACGAAGTCACTTGCGGGTGTAGTTCAATGGTAGAATGTCAGCCTTCCAAGCTGAACATGTGAGTTCGATTCTCATCACCCGCTCGATGCCCAGATAGCTCAGTTGGTAGAGCAGAGGACTGAAAATCCTCGTGTCACTGGTTCGATTCCGGTTCTGGGCATTTTTAGTAATTATACGAGCCGGTGTGTCGGAATTGGCAGACGAGGCAGACTCAAAATCTGTTGATGGCAACATCGTATGGGTTCAAGTCCCATCACCGGCAGTTTTAAACCCTTGAAAATCAAGGGTTTTCTTTTTGCGTACAGATATTATTATTTCTAAAGATGACATACCTATGTTATAATAAAAAAGACTCACGAAGGAAAGGATTGGGGTAGAACTATGAAGTATGATGTAATTATTATTGGAGCGGGTCCAGGAGGTATTTTTTCAGCGTATGAATTAGTACAGAGAAATAAGGATTTAAAGATTGCGGTATTTGAAGCCGGCCATGCATTGGATAAGCGTCATTGTCCAATTGATGGAGATAAAATAAAGAGCTGCATTAATTGTAAAAGCTGTTCCATTATGAGCGGATTTGGTGGAGCCGGAGCATTTTCGGATGGAAAGTATAACATTACCAATGCTTTTGGCGGTACACTGTACGAATATATTGGAAAAAATAAAGCTATTGAGTTGATGAAGTATGTGGATGATATCAATATGAAGTATGGTGGAGAGGGAACAAAGCTGTATTCCACATCCGGCACTGCATTTAAAAAAATCTGTCTTCAAAATAAGCTGAATTTATTGGATGCATCTGTGCGTCATCTTGGAACGGATATTAACCTTATTGTGTTAGGTAATCTGTATGCAGAACTGAAGGATAAAGTCGATTTTTATTTTGATACACCGGTAAAAAGCGTGGAAGCATTTGAAGAAGGCTATCATATTGTCTGTGAAAAGGAAACTTACTATTCCGATAAATGTATTATATCAGTAGGACGAAGCGGCAGTAAGTGGATGGAAAAAATCTGTAAGGATTTGGACATCAATACAAAATCCAATCGTGTGGATATCGGGGTACGTGTTGAGCTTCCTGCGGTAATCTTTTCACATCTTACCGATGAACTTTATGAGAGTAAAATTGTATACCGTACCGAAAAATTTGAGGATTCCGTACGTACCTTCTGTATGAATCCGCATGGTATTGTTGTAAATGAGAATACAAATGGTATTGTAACCGTAAACGGACACAGCTATGAAGGTGCAGATAAACAGACCGAGAATACAAACTTTGCATTGCTTGTTGCAAAACACTTTTCTGAGCCCTTTAAGGATAGTAATGGATATGGCGAAAGTATTGCCAGACTTTCCAATATGCTTGGTGGTGGTGTAATTGTACAGCGTTTTGGGGATCTGGTACGTGGACGTCGTAGTAATGCGAAGAGAATTGAAGAGGGACTGGTAGAGCCTACTTTATCCGCAACACCCGGAGATTTGAGTCTTGTGCTTCCAAAACGTATTTTAGATGGAATTATCGAAATGATTTATGCACTGGATAAGATCGCACCAGGTACTGCCAATGATGATACACTTCTTTATGGTGTAGAAGTAAAATTCTATAATATGGAAGTAGAGTTGGATGAACACCTGGAAAGCTGCCACAAGGGACTGTATATTATTGGAGACGGAAGCGGTGTTACCCACTCCCTGTCTCATGCTTCTGCAAGTGGCGTCTTTGTTGCAAGACAAATTGTATAGCTGTTATGCCAGAGAGGAAGTGCTTTCTTTATAAACTTTATGGAAGTAGATGATTTCTGCAATCGCTGTAATCGCCCAGGAAAAGATATATAACAGATAGAGCGAAGGTATCGTTTTAAAGTAGGCAAATATCGTATATATCCAAATAACACGGAAGATACAGGAGCCTATAATCACGATGATGGTAGGGACAACGGTCTTTCCCAAACCACGGGATGCAGCAATGGTACAATCCATAAATGCAGATATCGCATAAGAAACACTCATAATTTTTAAACGATACATACCTGCATCAACGACATCAGCATCTGATGTAAACAGGGATAGAAAAGCAGGTCCCATAAACAGAATAAGTAAACCGAGTAATAAACCAATGAGAAAAGAGTAGGTAAGGCTGATAAAATAGCTTTTAAGAACCCGCTCTTTTTTCTTTGCACCCAAATTTTGTCCCATAAAGCTGCTGCATGCGACATAGAAAGCAGCCATTACTTCATAAACGAGGGAGTCTGCATTGGCAGCGGCAGAGTTGCCGGAAACCATGGTAGCAGAAAAACTGTTGACGCCCGCCTGAACAAAAAGATTTGCAAACATAAATATAACATTTTGAAAACCGGCGGGTAAACCAAGCTTAAGCAGAGAAACCAGCTTGTCTTTTTTTACAATCTTCGATGCTCTCTTTAAAGAAAAAATATCGGAAAGAGAAACCGAATAAATCTGTGAATCATGAGTCAGCGAATAAGTAATTAAAAAAGCGGATATGTATTGGGAAATAATACTTGCAATTGCAACACCAGCCACATCAAGATGAAAACCAATCACAAAAACAAGGTTTAGAACAACATTTACAATTCCTGCAATTGTCAGGTATATAAGTGGTTTCTTGGTATTTCCTGCAGCACTTAAAATGGCATTTCCACAGTTATAAATCGCTAAGGCAGGGAGCCCTAGAAAGTAAATTCTAAGATAAAGAACTGCACCATCCATTAATTCCGGTTTGGTATTCATGAGGGATAAAATACCACGTGCACCTAAAACACCAATTAAGAGGAGCAGAACTCCCATAACGATACATAATAGGTAAGAAGTTGATACGGTTTCTTTTACTTCTTTTTCATTCCGGGCACCAATATATAAGGCAACAAGGACATTGATACCACCGCCGAGACCAATTAAAAAGCCTGTAAATAAGCCAACTAAAATGGTTGTAGAACCTACAGAACCAAGGGAATTACTTCCGGCAAAATTTCCAACAACGGCAAGGTCAGCCATATTAAAAAGAACCTGTAGTAAGTTGGAAAACATAAGTGGAATACTAAATATTAATATTTTTTTTGATAAAGAACCCTCTGTCAGGGTTTGTTCTAATTGTTTCATATGCTCACCTGTGATAAACTGTAATCACGGCATATTTTACACTTAAAATAAAGGATATACAAGAGGAATTATAAAATGACAAAAACAACAGAAGAATTAATGATAGAGGAAAGCAGAGTACAAATACAGACAGGAAAAGAGCAGTTTCAGGAAATATTTATGGCAGGACGCGAACTGATGTCCAGATACCGTTGCGCCATTATGGAAGTAGAAACAAAGTTTAAGGTTTTAAATGAAGAATTATCACTGGAAAGTGAACGAAATCCCATTGAAAGTATTAAGAGCAGGCTGAAATCACCGGAGAGCATTTATGAAAAACTGATTCGGAAGAATTTACCAATCTCCTTAGAATCCATAGAGGATAATCTGTTTGATATTGCCGGAGTACGTGTAATCTGCTCATTTATTGATGATATTTATATGCTGGCAGACTGCCTGACGAAACAGGATGATGTAACATTGATTGAAATGAAGGATTATATCCGAAACCCCAAGGGAAATGGATATCGTAGTCTTCACCTGATTATCAGCATTCCCATTTTTCTACAGAATGAAAAACGGAATATGAAGGTCGAGGTACAGCTTCGGACGATAGCCATGGAATTCTGGGCAAATCTGGAGCATCAGATGCGCTATAAAAAAGACTTATCTCCGGAGATTCTGGAAAAAATATCGGAGGAACTTAGTGCATGTGCGGAAACAAGTGCAGAACTTGACCTTAGAATGCAGGAAATCCGTTATACGATTGAGCTTGGAGGGGAAGAATATTCATAGAGTTTTTAGGTGTTTCGTGGTACAATAAAAGAAGTATTCAGGAAATAAATGGAGAAAAGGATGGGGTATGAATATGAGGTATGACGTAGTTATTATTGGTGCAGGCGTAAATGGATGTGCCATTGCCAGAGAATTGTCCAGATATGAACTGAAGATAGCAGTATTGGAAAAATGTAAAGACATTTGTGAAGGGACATCAAAGGCAAACAGTGGAATTGTCCATGCGGGTTATGATGCCAAGAACGGAACATTGAAAGCAAAGCTGAATGTGGCAGGAAGCCGCATGATGGAGCAGCTTTCGAAGGATTTGGAGATTCCTTATCAGCAAAACGGCTCACTTGTTCTTTGTTTTGCGCAGCAGGATATACCAAGGCTGCAGGAATTGAAGCAGCGCGGGGAGAATAACGGAGTTGAAAAACTCAGAATAATAGAAAAAGAGGAGCTGTCACAATTGGAGCCCGAAATCGGGGAACAGGTGGTGGCTGCTCTTTATGTGCCTACAGGTGGAATTGTCTGTCCGTTCGGGCTGACCATTGCATTAGCAGAAAATGCAGTCGAAAATGGAGCGGAGTTCTTTTTGGATACGGAAGTCACAGGAATTGAAAAAGCAGAAACGTATTACAAAATCAATACCATTCGAAATCACAAGGAAAAAGAATGTTTTGAGGCATCGATGGTAATCAATGCAGCGGGTGTCTATGCAGACGTCATTCATAATATGGTAAGCAATGAAAAAATAGAAATTGAGCCTCGTAAGGGGGAATATCTCCTATATGATAAGAGCGCAGGCTCATTGGTACATCACACCTTATTTCAGCTTCCCACTGCTTTGGGAAAAGGAATTCTGGTAACACCAACGATTCATGGAAATCTTCTTACAGGACCGACGGCAGTGGATATTGCGGATAAGGAAGGGGTAGATATTACCTCGGAAGGGCTTGCAGTAGTAAAGGAAAAGGCATCCTTAAGTGTAAAAGAGGTTCCTTTCCGTGATGTAATTACATCGTTTGCAGGTCTTCGGGCAAGATTGGTAAAATCCGCACCGTTGAAAAATCAAGAGGGATTATATCAGAAAGAACAGGACTTTATGATTGGTGAGATTCCGGATGCACCGGGAGTAATTGATGTTGCGGGAATGGAATCACCGGGACTTTCCTGCGCACCGGCTACGGGAGTCTATGTAACAGAACTGGTAGTAGAAAAATTACATCCTTCGAAGAAAGACAAATTTATTGCAACAAGAAAAGGAATACCAAGTATGGCACTTGCTTCCGATAAAGAGCGCCATGCACTTATCCAGAAAAATCCGGCATATGGAAATGTCATTTGCCGTTGTGAAATGGTTACCGAAGGGGAGATTATGGATGCGATTCACAGACCATTGGGAGCAACAACTACGGATGGTGTGAAACGTAGAACACGTGCAGGTATGGGACGATGCCAGTCCGGTTTCTGTAACCCGAAGGTAGTGGAAATTCTGGCAAGAGAGCTTGGAGTGGATGAGAGTGAAATCCTGAAATCACAGGAAGGTTCCTATTATGTTCTTCCGAAAGAATAAAATTCAGAATGGAGGATGTTGGTGATGAAAGTAGAATTAGTAGTGATTGGCGGCGGTCCTGCAGGAATGGCGGCAGCACTGGCAGCTCTTGAAAAAGGAATAAAAGATATTCTGATCCTGGAAAGAGACAGAGAACTTGGTGGTATTTTAAATCAGTGTATTCATAATGGCTTCGGACTTCATACATTCAAAGAAGAACTGACCGGTCCTGAGTATGCACACCGCTATATCGAAAAGGTAAAGAAATCCACTATTAAATATCAGGTAAACACCATGGTAGTTGATGTGCAGGGAGGTGATTCCTGCGTAGTAACTGCAATGAATAAAGAACAGGGGATATTTCAGATAGAAAGTAAAGCCGTGGTACTTGCCATGGGATGCAGGGAACGGGCGAGAGGCGCAATGAATATCCCGGGTTATCGTCCATCGGGTATATATTCTGCAGGAACGGCACAAAGATATGTCAATATAGAAGGACGCATGCCGGGAAAAAAGGTTGTGGTGCTCGGCTCGGGCGATATTGGTCTGATTATGGCAAGAAGAATGACCTTACAGGGCGCAGAGGTAAAATTGGTTGCAGAAATTATGCCATATTCGGGCGGATTGCGAAGAAACATTGCACAGTGTCTGGATGATTATGACATTCCGCTGCTGCTTAGTCATACGGTAACAGAAATTCACGGCAAAGACCGAATCGAAGGAGTTACTATTTCCAAAGTAGATGAAAATCTGAAGCCGATAGCGGGAACCGAGCAATATGTAGAGTGCGATACGTTATTACTATCCTGTGGTCTGATTCCGGAAAATGAATTGAGCAAACAGGCGGGGGCACAAATGGATGGTATGACACAGGGACCTGTGGTGAATGCAAGACTGGAAACTACGGTAAAGGGTGTTTTTGCCTGTGGAAATGTGCTTCATGTTCATGATTTGGTTGACAATGTGTCGAAAGAAGCGGTAAAAGCCGGTGAGTATGCTGCCGAGTATATTTTAGAGGGTGAAGAAGGCTGGGGAGAAGCAGTACGCCCGAAAATACCTGAAAAGTCAAAGAATACCATTCCGGAGGGATTTGACAAGAGCTGTCAGGTAATCTGTATCGGATGTCCTTTAGGATGCCTGGTAACCGCTAAGAAAAAGGAAGATGGAACGCTGGATATATCAGGAAATACCTGTCCCAAAGGGGAGGCATATGCACGAAGTGAATTTACAGCTCCGGTTCGTACCATCACATCGATTGTAAAGGTGCAGAATGGATTGCATCAGGTGGTATCCGTAAAAACAGAGGGAGAAATTCCGAAAGATAAAATACAACAATGCATGGAAGAAATCGGGCAATTGGAGGTAAAAGAACCGGTTCATGTAGGAGATGTTCTGATTCCGAATGTTGCGGGGACAGGAATCCGTATCGTGGCAACATCTGAAGCAGAAGATTAGGGGGAACGCTTATGGGTAAGTATATTATGGCATTGGACCAGGGGACAACAAGTTCAAGATGTATTCTCTTTGACAAAGATGGAACAATTTGCAGCATGGCTCAAAAAGAATTTACACAGATTTATCCGCAGCCGGGATGGGTAGAACATGATCCTATGGAAATCTGGTCTTCTCAGCTTGCGGTTACGACAGAAGCAATGGCGAAGGTCATGGCACAGCCACAGGATATCGCTGCGATTGGAATTACCAATCAGAGAGAAACAACAATCGTATGGGATGCTAAGACCGGTGAGCCGGTTTACAATGCGATTGTATGGCAGTGCCGCAGAACGGCAGATATGATTGATCATCTGGTTGCAAAGGGTTATGGTGATTATATAAAGGAAACAACAGGACTTGTTCCGGATGCCTATTTTAGTGGCACGAAGATTGCATGGATTTTAAATCATGTGGAGGGAGCAAGGGAGCGTGCCAAAAGAGGCGAACTGTTATTTGGAACCGTGGATAGCTGGCTGATTTATAATCTTACAAAAGGCGAAATCCATGTAACCGATTATACAAATGCATCCAGAACAATGCTTTTTGATATTCATAAGTTATGCTGGGATAAAAAGCTGCTTGAGCTGCTGGATATTCCGGAAGAAATGCTTCCTGATGTAAAACCGTCAAGTTATATCTATGGATATACCGAGAGTTCTGTGCTGGGAGGACAGATTCCGATTGCCGGAATTGCAGGTGATCAGCAGGCGGCATTGTTTGGGCAATGCTGTTTTGAAAAAGGTCAGGTGAAAAATACATATGGAACAGGCTGCTTTCTGCTAATGAATACCGGCAGGGAAGCAATCGTTTCCAAACATGGTTTAATTACAACAATTGCAGCAAGCACCTCCAATCAGGTAGAGTATGCTTTGGAGGGAAGCGTCTTTGTGGCAGGGGCCGCTGTTCAATGGCTTCGTGATGGTATGAGAATGATAAAAACAGCATCCCAGACACAGGAGTATGCGGAAAAGGTGGATGATACCGGTGGTGTTTATCTGGTACCTGCCTTTGCCGGAATGGGAGCACCTTATTGGAATCCGTATGCCAGAGGAACCATGGTCGGCATTACGCGTGGATGCCAGAAAGAACACTTTATTCGTGCCGCACTGGAATCGATTGCGTATCAGACCGTAGATGTTTTGAAGGCAATGGAAGAGGATGCGGAGCTATCCATAGCGGCATTGAAAGTCGACGGTGGAGCAAGTGCCAATGATTTTCTGATGCAGTTTCAGGCAGATATTTTAGGGGCACAGGTTTACCGCCCCATGTGTATTGAAACGACGGCTTTGGGAGCAGCGTATCTGGCAGGTCTTGCATGCGGATATTATCAGAGCAAGGAAGAGATTCGCGAGAACTGGCAACTTTCAAAAGAATTTGGACACCAGATGGGCGAGGAGCACAGGATACAATTGTTACGGGGATGGAAAAAGGCAGTGAGATGTGCACTTGCATGGGCAGAAGATAAAGAATAAAAAGGGGACAGGTATTAAATCTTATGGCAGCAGTAGAGTTTTCACAGAATACAGTAATCTATGAAAGAGGGCAGAAAATTACAAATCTGTATATGATTATGCGGGGAAGTGTAAGAGCTTCTTATGATGGAGGAAGTTTTATCCTGCGCAACGGAGATGTGATTGGACTGATGGGACTTGGTAAGGAAGAGTCTTATATGAAATATGAAACAGTGGAAAATATATCCGTTCTGGTTTTTCCGTGTCAGATGACAGCGTTGAGAAAGTTGTTTGAAAACAGTGTGGAGACCATACGGTATTTTATGTCTTCCTTGTTCCGTCAGTTTAATGAGCTGCTGTCTCAATATAAGCTTTCAAAAATAGAAAGTCACTGTTTACACAACTATATTACGACCTGTTATCAGGAATATATTTCCTTATGCAGCAAAAATCATATTTCTCCGGGAGAATTGGAAACCTATACAGAATTTTTGAAAGAACAGTCACAGGAAGACGTTCCGACGTGGATGACGGGATATTATGGCACGTTAGAACAGATGATTTCGGTCTGGGATGCGAATAAAACAGATATTGATTTCATTGTTGGAGTTCTTGTAAAGGCTGGCGAAGATATGAAAAATATCGTGTGGCTCTGTCAGGAGATGTGTAGCGCCCGACAAGATGGCTGTCAGGTATTAATGAATGAGAATTCCCTGGATATGTTTGATTTGTATATGACCCTGTATGGGAAGCTCGTAAAAAAGTCAGGATTTGAAAATGGAGATGCTATCATTGCGCAACGAAGTTTAAAAAAGTACATGACATCGTTCTAGAAGATACTGATCGTCATTATGTGGTTCCCAGTGCCCCTGGGAAAAGAAATAAAGAAGATACAAAGGTAACAGATTTATTGATTCTTGCCTATTCACATCACAACAAAGATGATTTTGATGAAATCTATGACAGAATCAAAGAACGTTACAATGAAATTATTACTGAACTCGGTCTTGATATTTCTTTAGAAGAAGACTTTAAAAAAATTAAAGAAGAAATCAAGAAACAGAATAGTTTTGATTATACAATTTCACGTGGTGAATATTTAAATGGTAAAGTATTAGCTAATTATTTAGGCTTTGACTTTATTGATGCAGCAGATGTTATTTATATCGATAAGCATGGTAGATATGATGAAAAGAAAACAGATGAAGCACTCACAAAAGCTTTATCTGAACATGATTATGCAGTCATTCCAGGATTCTATGGACAGTTAAACGATGAATCAGGACGCATTAAAGCCTTCTCCAGAGGTGGTAGTGATGTGACTGGTAGTATCGTTGCGAAATGTGCCTGTGCAGATCTTTATGAGAACTGGACAGACGTATCAGGATTCCTTATTGCGGATCCACGTATTGTGAAAGATCCTAAACCAATTGCGACAATCACTTATAAAGAATTAAGAGAATTATCTTATATGGGTGCCAGTGTTCTACATCAGAATTCCATCTTCCCAGTAAGAAACGAAGGTATTCCTATCTTAATCAAGAATACAAATAGTCCAGAAGATGCAGGTACTCTCATTGTAGAAAGTACTTGTCATAAACCAGATCACGTTATTACAGGTATTGCAGGTAAAACAGGTTTTGCGACTGTCATGATTGAAAAAGACATGATGAACAGTGAAATCGGGTTTGGTCGTAAAGTACTTCAGGTATTTGAAGAACATGGTCTTTCATTTGAACATATGCCTTCAGGTATCGATACAATGACTATCATCGTAAATAGTGATGACTTCATTGAAAAAGAACAGGCTATCCTTGCAGGACTACATCGTGCTGTACAGCCAGACTATATTGTCTTAGAATCTGATTTAGCCTTAATTGCGGTCGTAGGTCGTGGTATGAAGGACAGCTGTGGTACTTCTGCAAGAGTATTTAAAGCACTTGCGAAAGAAAACATCAACGTTAAGATGATTGACCAGGGTTCATCAGAATTAAATATCATCGTAGGGGTAAGAAACTGTTATTTCAAACCAGCTATCAAAGCTATCTATGATGAATTCATTACAAGTGAAGACGACGAATAGAGAAGCAATCTGCTTCTCTATTTTCTTATTATAATATGAGATGACACACTTATAAAAGTATGCTAATATATAGGCAATTCATAAACAAGGGAGGATATTTTTATATGAAATACAAAATTACCGCATTATTAATTGAAGTCATACAGCCATTACTTACGGTATCCTTAACATCCTCACTTAACGCTTCCTGCAGCATCTT
>OQVT01001769.1_pt1 | contig 13824 bp, 17 predicted proteins | sample 1691561 | NCBI WGS metagenome assembly OQVT01 (sample SAMN03418260, study PRJEB22391) | human gut metagenome | biome: human-gut; feature: organic feature; material: feces | host: Homo sapiens | place: Tanzania | collected 2013-01 | reverse complement strand
GCTTCTGCACAATCGTGCCCCCGTCCAAAGTGATGTCCGTGACATAGCAGCAGTGGTCTCCCTTGCATCCTGAGATGTAAAGCAACGGGAATTCCGATCCTTTTTCCACTCCGAAGGATGCGTTGTTGCAGTGCGACTTGTTTCCTTCCAACATGAAAGTGGAGACGAACTTGTTCTTTTTCATGTCAATGACGACACACTGCCCCTTGTCGTGAAACACAAACCCGTATTTTCCCCAGATAGCAAACCCTTGTGTAGCTCCCTTGACCTTGACGTTATCCGGAGTCAATTTCCCAAGGTCGCACACAAATTCCGGTGTCAGTTCCGGCCCCTTGTATTCCTGAGCCGAAGCCATCAAACCAAAGAACAGCGCGACCGTCAGCGCCGTGAAGATTTTTTTGAGCATAATAATATAGATTAAAACAGAGAAAGTTGTGCTGGAGCGATATCCCCTCTCAACATGGCGGAATAGTGTTCCGACACCGAACTATCAATTAAATCAGACGAAGAATGCTCCAATACTTTCATTAAATCAATTCTCATTAGCAAATCCTTGTTGATTACCCTTTTAGCGTCTTCGAAAATAAGCGATTTCATGAAAGATTGAGCGGGTTTGCTGTTTAGTAACCGCAGGGTTGTCATAGCGTCATCAAGTGCATCGAATCCTAACATATAGCATGTGTCATCGAGCATCACACTTTTGCCTGAAACGGGGACAATAAGTGTAAATGTCGGTTTCTTATAGAGTCCAGATACCGCTATTTTGTATGGCTTAAAGGAATATTCTCCGATGCCAAACAAGCAAAAGCGTGAGCGTCCTTTGTAGATTCGGCTTCTCCTATTGTCTAATAATTCAGCATGAGACAGTAAGTATTTGTAAGTCTTTGGGTATTTGATATTTATCCATGCGGTGTTATCGGAAGTCGTTTTCTGGGTGACTATTACATATTTTCGCGTGGATGAAATCATTCTTCCTTTGATGTCGGAACTTTTAATTAACGGGTAAATCATGTCATCTTCAATGTCAACTATTTCACCCATACCATTGGTGTATCGGCCATCGTTGTATGCCAGTTCCATGACCTTGGCGCAATCGTGTTTTATACCTGACCGCCAAACCAAAGGTGAGCGTCCATCCATATAGGAATATTTTTGATATAATTCTATGTCAGAAACGAAATTATTATTTACCCAACCATATTCATGAATATCTTTCAGCGTGTAGAAATCCTTGATTTGGCAATGCCTGGAGGCGTCTTCCTTAATTGTGCAAAAAAACAATGACGCTGAGACGGAGACATTGAATTCTTTTTGGGCATCAATGCTATACTGATGAATATCCTTGATAGGCAATATGTTTGTATTCTGTTCGTAAAGAATGTTCCTGATGACAGAATTCTTCAGTAGCAACGCGAGATAACCGTGCTCTCCTGACATAAGCGAAATCATTTGTCGACAAATATATTCCGCTATGTCAAAATTACTTTTACCTGTCAGAGCTTCCATTCCACTTAATCTTTTGAAATTGCTCTTTTCGGGTAAATTATCTTTGCCCAGACTCCCCAGTTTGCTGTTTGTGACCCAGGGCGGGTTTCCCAACACCAGTACTTCTCTTTTGGCCAATTCTTTTTTTATACTCGCAAAATCAAAATCGAATATGTTTTGATTGTATAGATGAATTTTGACCTTAATCCTGTCAGGCGTGTCAATGAAGAGTTGAAGAATTCTTATCTTTAATTCATCAATATATGGCTTTCGGATTTCTATCCCATAAATGTCCTCAACATTATCAAATGTCAGTAATGCGGCTAGAATGAAATTACCTTTGCCGCATGTTGGCTCTATTATGACTTTAGGATTGATCCCATTGTTCTTAAGTAATCGACAGATATTCAGGGCCAATTCAAAGTTTGTCTGCCAATCGCCATAAGTGTCCTTGCAATCCATTGAGTCTCTTTCATCTGACTGAATGTCATACAAGCCCTGGTGATGTTCAATGAAGCATTGGACGCCACAGAGTTCTTCGAGTTTTGCGTTGGCTACGGAAACAGGAAGAGATTTGACTGATTCCAGATAATTATTTGCCGTCATATTTGACAATAGGGGTGATACCATTTATATCCTCGTCCAAATAGACAATTCTGTTATACTGCAGTCTCCATTGTAATGCGTTGGAGATTGTAAGGTATCCTATGGCAGGAGGGTTTTTGAGGATATCTGAAGCCATATTGTTTAAGGTCACTTCATCTGCCGGAATCTTATGGTCGGACAGGAAAGCGAAGATGTCATCAACATTACCATTATTGTTGATAATATTCAGTAGTCCCGTTGTTGTTTGGTAATCAGCGGTTCTGCTGGATTCGATGAAGGTACAGGAAAGAAAATCCAACCGCCCTTTCCTTGCTCTTTCATCATCTACCTTTTTGTAAACGAATACAATAAGATTATATCCTAGTCCGTATATTTTCTGCTTGCTGTCTTTATATGGACAACTGGACTGAGGTTGCTTTATTGAAGTGACTTTTATATCGGTATTCACGGAAGGCAGATCCAGCCCATTGGCCGAGTTTCCAATGGTGAGGTCATATCTTTCTGTAAGATGAATTTTGAACAAGTGCTCAACCAGAGTCCCGACAGCTTTCCCATCAGTGACACCATACAACTCCTCTCTAAGCACACCGTTTTCTGCTTCGCAGAACTCATGCGCGCAGCTTATCAAATCAGGAATGGTCAGTACTGTTTTCATGTTTATCGTCTTTTGCATTCATTACAAAGATACATATTTTGTTTAGATTCTTTCTCATAAAGTATTAGGCGATAATTCGAGTCTTTATTGTAATTTTGCCGCAAAATTGTATCGCTATGAATCCCGTCACCGCAAGACTTTTGAGCCAGCAGTTGATTTGTCCTCAGTTCACTAAACCGGAGGAGGTTGTGTCGTGGTTCGGGGCGATGCAGGGGCAGGAGTACCGGATGGTCCGCTGGGCGGTGGCGATGCGGACAAAGAGGCCGTCTCTCAAGGCATTCGAGAAAGCGTTCAACGATGGCCGGATTGTCAGGACGCATCTGCTCCGTTGCACTTGGCAACTGGTTGCGGGTGAGGATCTTGGCTGGATTCTGTCCGTTTGCCGGACGAAAGCCTTGTCCGGCCTTCGAGGCTGGATGAGCGCCAACAAGATCTCCATCCCGGCGGAAGAGCAGGAACGGATTTCGGGAATATTCGAGGAAACATTGCTCCGGCAGCGGAGTGCCCGGAAGGCCGATTTTGTTGCCGCCCTTGCCGAAAGAGGGATCACTATGGACGACCACCGCCTGTCCTACCACATTCGTCTCGCGGAACTTTCAGGGCTGCTTTGCAGCGGCGACCTGCACCCGATGAAAAGCACCTATTCCCTTGTGCGGGAGAAGATCAAGGTGCCTTTGAATATGTCGGGAGAGGATGCTCTTGCGATGATGGCGCGGAAATATTTCCGAAGCCACTCTCCGGCCACGTTCGAGGACTTCCTCTGGTGGTCCGGCCTGAATGTCAGCGACTGTCAGAAAGCTGTCGAAATCATTGGTGAAGAACTCGTTAAGGAAACGTGGAAAGGCCGTGAGTTCTATATTCACGAATCCTGCCGCACCAGAGGATTCCGCTCCGGAACGGTTCATCTGATCTCTCCGTATGATGAATATCTCATCGGCTACAAGAGCCGTGACGTCGTCCTTCCTCCCGAGCATTCCCACAAAGCCCACAGTAACAACGGAATATTCCAACCCGTCATCGCCCTTGACGGCGAGATCATCGGCAACTGGTCCCCGGCCTCCAAGGACGGCGGCTTTGAAATATTCAAGGATGACCTTTCCATTCCGGAAGATGCCCTCGCTACCACTTTCGCAGCCTATCTCCAGTTCATCTGTGGAGGCTAATGTCTTTAATATAAAAGAAGATAATATGTTGTCCTCCCACACACACAACAGGTGTAAGGACAGTGCGGAATAATTCTGATTATTAGAGTTTTATGTTCCACAATGTTAGGTGATTTCAGAGACCGTGTTGATAAAACTGTACATTAGGCTGAAACATAGGCGTGTGAATTATCGTATTTATAGTAGAAACGTTTTTAATAACTCATTGCCTTCATTTAGTGTAGTCAATAGCGAATTAGCCTAGAAACGATAGTTTCTCAGCAAATTGCAGTGTTATCTAACTGCATTACTCATTAGATAAAATTTGTTTATAACCATATAGAGATAGACAAATAGGTATCTTCAGTTATGATAAATAACTGAGTTAAGATTTGTTTCATTACTAATAGATTAGCATTAATAGGAAAATAAGAAAGTTAGTCAACTCCTATATGGATTTTAATCTGTTTTATTTTATCAAACCTTGGATTTTTATGAAAAGAACACATTTAATCTGGATTTTTGTACTAATAGCAACGGCAATTATTGTGCTACTGTCTTGTTCCAAGCAGAATGATCCTGCCAAGATAGAGGGTACCGTTTCGCTTAAGGTCAACGATTTTATTGTATTCGGAGAGATGCATAATAGTTTTATGTCAAATGTCCTTGAAAAATACCAAGGTAGGGGAAACTAACATCTAAAGAAGATGTGATACACGATATCACAGACTTCAACCTCAAGTATGCGCAGCAGAATTATGATCAGTATCCTTCCTCAGGGTTGGCATACTTGAAAGAGTGCGAAATGTTTTTAGACAATAACTATTTTAAGCGCTATTGTACAAAGCAATGCACAAGAAGTAGCAAGGAAGAAATTGAGAACTACTTTAAAGAGGGCTATGAGGGTGAGATGCCATCCCTTGATTCTATGATAGACTATTTATATGAAGTGGGAGTACTGCAAGATAATGCCTACAAAGTATTAAAGGATATGGTTGATTTGATTGTGAAAAGTCTTGAAGGACAAATCTCTGATGCTAATTTTGAGCGAGCAATAGATGGACTTATCATAGATTTTGACGAACAAGAATATAAAGAAGGCAGTAGTGACGGTGAGATTGTAGGCCCCGTCTTAGCAATATCAAAATCTTCATTAGAATGGTGGGCAGAAAACCCTGATGCTTGTTTGGCTGAGGATAAACTACCGGCTGTGGTTGCGGCTGATGCTGGCGGAGCAATAACGGGAGTGGTTATTGACAGTATACGTCAAGGACTATGCATAGGTTTTGGTGCTCAGAATGGATGGGATTGGAGTAGTACGGGATGGGCTGCATTGGGTGGAGCAGTAGATGGTTCCTTGGGTCTAAGCTCAAAAGTAATAAAAGCAATTAGTAATCTTTTCTAATGAATAGAGTTCTAAAAAACGTCTCCGTAATTGTCTTAATGTTAATTATCGGGGCAATCATAGCTTTTGCAATATATTGGATTGCAATTACAGTGTTCCACGCAAATATTAGTCGAAATAGTTTTGTAGTCAACATAATAACAGATGCAGTGATTTTCTGCTCGTTTCCATATATATATTTGTACATCAAGAGAACAAACAAAAAAAAATAATTACGGTTACAACTGAAAACATCTTTATTAAGGCAAAGGGTGCGATAGCATTTGCACTCTTTGCCATAATGATATCGTGTACAGGCAATGCTTGTATTCAAGATGGCATTAATAGTGACAAAACGATAATACTATATGTAGTAGCAAACAATAATTTGAATCCCTCGGCCAAGCATTTGCTAGATAATCTCGAAAAATATATCAAAGAAAACTACGCATCTCTCAAATCTGTTAATCTTATAGTTTTATATAATTCTCCAAAGGGGTCAATATTACTAGTAAATAAAAACAAATACTTAGAAAGGGTAAAAAGTTAGGGAACTATATCGCAGTTGACTAACTTTTTTCCGACCCGAGCATGAGAGAACCCAAAGCCGGATAGGATATCTGCCAATACTTTACCTTATCCGGTTGATGGAATAGTCTATTTTTAGATGGAAGAAATTAAAATACGATTATCAATATTATAAGGAAGATTCTCAAAGCCTTCTATTTGTCTTATATAGCGTTATGAAACGAATGGCACTAACTGGTAGCGCCATGTAGTTTCTTCCTGCTTCCACGGCGCAGCGCACCCGGGATTTCATCCCCGCATGTTGGCTGCGTCTCCACAGGCGTGACTTCGGCGGAACGCCCGCCTAGTATTCTCATTCCCTCCGCGAGGATGTTACTCGCCGCGTTGACGTCACGGTCATGCGCCGTCCCGCATTCAGGGCACGTCCATTCCCGCTCGTTAAGGGTCAGCCCCTCATACTTATATCCGCAGACGCTGCACGTCTTCGAGCTCGGATACCATCTGTCGATCACCGACAGATCCCTCCCGTACCACGACGCCTTGTACTCCAGCAATCTTCGGCATTCGCCGAAGTTCACCTCTGACAACGACTTCGCCAGCTTGTGGTTCCTCATCATGCCCTTCACGTTGAGGTCCTCGATGCAGATGACTTGGTTATCGTCTATCAGCCTCCAGGTCAGCTCGTGAATACGGCTGCGTTTGTAGTCATTCACCTTCTCCCATGTCCTCGCAAGGCACACCCTCGCCTTGCCGCGGTTCTTCGATCCCTTCACCTTGCGGGATGTCCACCTCTGGCGCAGTCTCAGCCTCCGTTCCTTGCGTCTGAACGGGTGGCTGTTCTCCATCAGTTCGCCGTCCGACGTTACCATCAGGGTCTTGACCCCGAGGTCAACGCCCACGGCGTGATCCGTGGCTTTCGGTTTCCTAAGGAGTTCGCAGTCAACGAGGACGCTGGCGTAGTACGACCCCGACGGGTTCCTCATCAGAGTCACCGAACGCACCTCGTCAGCGTGTTTGGCTATGAGGTGGTGGTACTGGTCGGAACACCTATAGGTGAGTTTCCCGAAGGTTTTGGATATGAACAGTTTGCCATGTTCGTGGAACGCCTTCTTCGCCAGTGCCTCCCTGCAAACGGTCACTGATTGGCGGTTTGACTTGGACTTGTGCTCGGGGAGCCCCATCTTCGGTCCCTTGCGCTCGCCGCTGAGGGACTTGAAGAAGTTGGAGTACCCGTCAGCGAGATTTCCCATCATACATTTGAGGATTTTTGTGTTGTGCTCGCGGAGATACGGCAACTTTGGGTCCTTGAGCAGCACCTGATGCATGTAGTTCACCAGATCCGTGCGGCTCGTCATGCCCTTTCCGGTATCCTTGTACAGGCGTTCGCTCTCCGTCAGCGCGAGATTGTATATCTTGCGGCAGCACCCGAACAGCCTCGCGAGGTAATCAACCTGCGTGGCGCTCGGGTAGAGTTTTATGCGGAGGGCACGGAGCATGTAAAAGTAACGATTTTTCTATTACAATATAATTATAGTAATTGCATATATATTTATAAATAGTTTTCTAATGATTTTGTGAAATTATTCAAAGCCCTCACAATCCCAAATAGAAGGTTTGCACCATAAGATGGATGCTTTGGGCAATTTTCCCGTCATATTCATAAACATGGTTTCTAAATTACCACTATATCGTAATTCCTGTAAGATGGAAATTTTCTTTATGTAAAATGTTTGATGGGAGTTGAAATCTTGTTTGTACTCCTTTACTTCATTGGAGTCATCCGCCTTGATCGGTAATCGTAGCGGTGTATTTTCCACGACAATATATCCTACTATTTCATCATTAGTGGCATCTATCGCCTTGACACTACTATTTGAAAAAGATAAGGTAGCAATACCTAATCTATTCAAATCATCAGAAGTTAACTGAGCAAATTTTATCATCATAGAACAAATATAGTCATTTTCCCTTTATTGGAGACTATTTATCATATATGGGACTGAAAATGTTGATTGACATATGGGGAAAGGTTCACAAGATATTTGCCGCCCAAAACAGAGCTGCGGGTATTGAGGGGATTTCCTCATTCGAGGCTGACGAGCCTGAAATGAAAGACAAGACAGCGGAGCATATGGCTACCGCTATGGGGTTATATGAATGGAAAGGCGACTGGTACACACGCATTATCTCGCAAAATGGCGATGAGGTCATCTCCATAAGGATATCAGACCACGCAAGTACTGGTAGGGATTTCAAAAGCGATGAAATGGTTGGATTGCCAAACCGCAGGTATTCATTGGTCATCTCCAATGAAAAAAACACATCAGATGCGGATGATGACTATCCACTTATATGGCAGAGACGTGATATCGCCGGGATTACTCTGTATGAGGCGATTGTGGGGTGCAATTGTCTTAAAAAACATTGGCAATACTTATGCTCAGAATTGAGACGGTTGTATGACGGAGAGCACTGTGAGAAATCCTTTACAATAAAATAGGATAAGAGTATATTTATAGAAAACAAATGAACCCCGCATCAAAAGGGAGACACGGGGTTGAACCAGGAAACCGGGTTCATTTTGATTGGTAGCTTACTGGAGCATACCCATGCGGCGCATAAGGTCTGTGACCTCTGATTGCCACTTTGCCGAGAACAGAAAACTGCTCATAAAACAAACCCTCCTTTTTGGGCGTTTTCATAAGTTGCAAGGTCATAGCCTTACAACCGGGCCCGATGCAAATTTAGCCATTAAATCGCATTTCTGTTCAGGAAGTGCGATTTTTTGCGTACATTTGTGGTGTACATATCGCGAAAGTGTTTTCGTGTTCCTCCATGGAAATGTGGAAGTTTTCAAAGTCTTGGGGATTACGGAATACGTCTCGCTCGCATTGACTATGCTGTGATGCCCATATCTATGTGGGCTGATACTTCATATCAATCCGAGTGTGGAGTATCAGTAGTTTATCAAGACAGGTTTTTCCACAACCTCCATGGATTAAACGAAACGGGCTCCACACTTTTCGTTTTTTATTAGAACCGCCAACAGGAACCCGGGCAAAAAAAAACTATTAATTAACCGTTATGAAAAGCATCAGACTTTTCGCCGTCATCGCAATGATGACCATCTGCGGGACAATGTTCGCGCAGACAAACAACTACCTCAGGGCATCGTTCACAAATGCCGCAATCAAGGCAAGTGCAATGGGGATGTCCCTCAAGCAAAACCTGTATGGCGTGACTGTCGGTGTTGCGCAGGAAAGAACGCTTCCTGTCAACCTTCCACTATCCTATGAGTACGGGGCGGATCTTATGTATGTGTCCGGTGATGGTACAACCCTTCTCTCAGCCATCATTCCTGTGAATGTAACATATACTTTTGACATCGACCAGATCCGGTTGATTCCTTATGCAGGTCTTAACTTGACTGCCCATATTTTAGGCAAAGATAAAGATGAGGATATGTCAATTGACTTGTTCAACAAAGATGAGGGAGGATGCAATCGTTTCCAGCTTGGAGCACAGTTCGGAGCGAAAGCCATTTATGAGAAATATTTCTTTGGTGTCTCATATCAGCCGTCAATCACGAAACTTGCTGATTATACAAATTTCAATATCCTGAATATATCGGTAGGTATCTTATTTTAACTGTATAGAATGACTATAATGAGACAACTATTCACTTTGGCGGTGGCTGTAATTTCAGCTATCGCCCTTGGTTCTTGTGATAAAGAGGATGGGGGTACAAGTGGGGATTTGGTAGGAACATGGCGTATCACAAAGCATGAATACAAGTTTGATGGTAAGACTGTAGGTGTGGAGATACCTATCGAGGATTACGATACCGGAACCTGTACTTTCGAAAACGGAGGGAAATGCTCAATTGGTGGTGTTCCGATAAAGTATTCATATTCAGCATCTAACCATACTTTAGAACTCACAATGATCATTAAGACATCGTATGATGTTCTTAAATTGACATATCAGAAATGGTGTGGTCGGATATTTTATATCCGCCTGTCAAGACAACCAACAGGGATAAAAAAGTTGATGTATATAACGGGTATGCGGTCTTTGAATGCAATGATGGCAACCTCAATTCTTCTAGTTACTATTATAAGAAAGGAGGTAATCTCATACCTTGCGAAGAAATAGTTCCCTCGATATGGAGCACTTTCTCAGGTGATGAGGATGGGTACTATGATGAAATGCTCACGTATTTTGAGAAGGTTGAATAGTTAAATGCTCGGCAATCAATAAAGAACAAGGCATGAAAGTCATTTCCTGTATCATATTGGTTGTTATTGCCTTGCCATTCCTGTTTTCATGTAACAAGAATGGTTTTTCAACATTTGACCGTGAGAGGACAATTGAAGTTAATGGCAAGAAATACCCGGAAGGGCTCTTTAATTTCACAGGCTATTGGTCGGACAATGTGGGGCAAGGTGAATTGACGGTGAGCGTTGACCAAGATGACAGGTATGAGGACACCTATGAGACTTGTTATTACACTTTTCACTTTTATAATCCGGAATGCCCCACGGATGGTGATAATCTTGCCAAGATGAATCTGAAACTGGAGGTGGATTTTTCCGAGCAATACTGTTCTTATGAGAGTGGCGATCTGATAGTCAAGTCAATATTCAACAAGAAGAAAGGTCAGATCAAGGTTCGGCTCGAAAACCTGAAAATGTCAAGCAAAAGAAAGACCAAGGAATACTTGTTCAACGGAACCGTGACAGTGCCATTTGACTACTTTATTGATGATTATCTTGATTAGGTGATGGATTTGTACTAAAATAGGGAAAACGCAGTCGGCTATGTCCTTCTGCGTTTTCTTGCTATATTTGAAGAAAATTTGTTATGAAACGTTTAAAGAATACTAATCGTTATCTTGATTTATCAGTCTATGGCATCAATGAAAAATTTGATGTCTACAAACTTGGTAATTATGATTTTTCCGAGAATTTGAAATTTGATGATAAAATCGGGGTATATATGTTTACTATCAAATCAGGTGACTTTTATTGCCCAAATCCAAATTCAGGACACTATTTTTACCATACTCCTGTGTACTGTGGGAAAACATCAGACACAGACACTCGGTTCTATGACCATCATAAAGGGGATGAATCAAAGGAAGTTGGCGCAAACCGTTTCGCTTTCCATCCCTGCAATAGCAATGAAGAAGCGGAGGCTCTTGAAAAGAGAATACTGTCCTTAATAGATTTCCCCGAAAACGAAGTGAACAACTCGAACGCCCAATACAAGGAGGCTAAGATGAAGGAGGAGGTAAAAGCTTAAAGGCTTCATACAGTTCATCAAAAATGTAAGGGTATTGATATTGGTGAGTATCTTTACCTTCTCTTGACACATAAAAAGTATAACAGTGGTCATCCTCAACAATGTGGTATGCCGTGCCGTATTTGTTTACCACACTGATTTTGGAATGCTGTTTTTTACCCTTAATTGTGTAATCCATTCCACCTTTCACTATACGATATCCGTTTGGACCATATTCTGACTTTGATTCTGACAGGATCTGTTCCACGCTTTCTCTTACCATATCACGGATTTCTGACTCCGTTATCCGGATTGTTTGACCTTGTTCTCTGTTCTCTATCATAATATTCATTTGTACAACTCCATCATCAGATAAATAGTACCTTAATCACTAATTACTCAATTTTATACACTTATTTCAACTTTTCCCTTAGATTGTGCCGAGTATTGGCACAAGCATCCGTTATCTTTGTATTACTTAAAACAACAGGGATATATGGATACCTTAGACTTGACCAAATACACGTCACTCATCGACATCATGACGCATTTCGACACTCCTGAGAAATGCAAGACTGCCCTTGCCCAGTCAAGGTGGGCTGACGGGGATGTGATATGTCCCTACTGTGGTCGCCACCACTGCCACATGAGAAAGGACGGAAGGTATATCTGCTCCGGTTGCCGGAAGCCGTTCTCCGTATTGGTAGGAACCATATTCGAGAACACGAAAATCAGCCTTGTGAAGTGGTTCATGGCTATGTATTTACTATCATCGCACAAGAAGGGAATATCCTCATGCCAGTTGATGAGGGATATCAACGTCACTCAGACAACCGCATGGTATATGCTCCAGAGACTACGCACTCTGTATTCTCAAAACGATGAGAAGGCTCTTGACGGCATTGTTGAATGTGATGAACTTTATCTTGGAGGCAGGGAAAAGAACAAGCACGAGAGTAAGAAAACCGAGGGAACACAGGGAAGGTCAACCAAGACCAAGGCACCTATATTCGGAATGGTCGAGAGGAAGGGTGATGCCAAGGCGTTTGTTGTGGAGAACACCAAGGCGGCTACATTGAGGACGTACATCGAGCAGTTCATCTCCGACAATGCCGTGATAATGACGGATGAGAGCCAGTCATACGAGTGGCTTGACGGAGAGGGGTACACCCATTATGCGGTTAAGCACGGAGCCGGTCAGTATGCTGAGGGATTGCTTTCTACGAATGTTATAGAGGGATTCTGGGCACAGTTCAAGAGAATGGTGTTTGGGATATACCATTTCGTATCGAAGAAGTATCTTCAAAGATATGTAGATGAGGCTGTGTATAGGTGGAACACGAGGAAATGGACAGCCGGGGACAGGTTCGCCGACATGTTCAGGAAATCCGTGGGCGTGCTGAGGTATAGGGACGTGAAAATCGCTGCGTAATCAGCCTTCCCTATGGTTCTATTTTATTTGATGGACCACCTCTTTTTGATATACATATGTATGTCAGTTACGAATTTATCAAAAACATATTTAGCTGCATTCTCATTTGAAATGCCTTTCTCATATATTGGCTTACCCTCAACGGTGATATAATAAGACTCCCCATTATGTTTGAGTGCTATGGAACAGTTTTTAGCATCATGAAGAAAATAATCATTGGGGTTATATGCTTTCCCATTCCCATAGAATTTCATCTTTTGGATGATAACTGGAATATCAATATTCAAATTTGGATTATACTCATTTCCTATTGTACTCTTAATAAACAACGATGTGTTCGTAGCCCAATTAATCAAGTACATGTCTGATAATTCGACATTCTCATCATTGAAAAACTCGCATAACAAATCCGGGAATCCATGGATGTAAAGGTAAACCTTATTTTCAATAACATGACCAGCAACATCGCCATTTCCAAATGTGCGGCATTTGGGATTGGAGAAATCAATGTCTATCTGGTAGCAATAACGTAAAAATTTCATTTTGAATCACGGCTCTTTCATTTAAGATTTAGTTGCTACCCTAAGAATGTTGTTATTTTATAGCGAGTGTTTCCTTGAATGGTGCGGGCGCTTTTTGCTCGCGCGGTTCATAATTTATGGAGAGATTCGATGATGGAAAGATATGCTTTCGCATGATACGGATTTCTTTGATTTTTAGCAAAATAAGTGCTTAAAAAAATAGGCCGAATGGCAGATTTTTCGTAACTTTATAGTTGACAATCAAATAGTTATGAAGAAAATCAATCCACTCGACCAAGTCGTTCCGATTGCAGCGGACGCACACAATCATACCGTAAAAGTAGTAAATAAATTCGGTTCACGAGACAGTATTCTATATAAATTGAAGGAATTCTCCTCATCCGTGCCGGATTTCAGAAGATTAGACAAGGGAAACCTTCGTCACAGCCTCGATGACATCATTATGCTGATGATACTTGCCCGCGCCTCAAAGTGTGTCGGCAGAGCCGAGATACTAGAATTCGGCAGATACAATCTTAAGAAATTCCGCCAATTAGGTATGCTAAAGAATGGTGTGCCGTCCGAGGCGACCCTCTTTCGAGTGGAACACGGCATCGATGAACTGGCGCTTGCAGACAGGATGCAGGAGTTTGTGGAGCTGTTCCACCGAAGACTGTACAAGTCTGAAGGAGATAAGGAAATAATCTGCGTGGATGGCAAAGCCGAGCGCGGTACCGTGCTGGACAACGGGCGCAATCCAGATATCGTGTCGGCGTATTCATACAATA
>OQVT01001767.1_pt1 | contig 13827 bp, 11 predicted proteins | sample 1691561 | NCBI WGS metagenome assembly OQVT01 (sample SAMN03418260, study PRJEB22391) | human gut metagenome | biome: human-gut; feature: organic feature; material: feces | host: Homo sapiens | place: Tanzania | collected 2013-01 | reverse complement strand
GAATTCCGCAATTGCACAGGCCTATTATGCAAAGAAGCAGGGACTGAAGGGTGTTACAACAGAAACCGGAGCAGGACAATGGGGAACCGCACTTTCCATGGCATGTGCTTATCTCGGACTGGACTGTCAGGTTTATATGGTAAAATGTTCTTATGAACAGAAGCCTTTCCGTCGTGAAGTAATGAGAACGTATGGAGCAAATGTAACGCCTTCTCCATCCAATACGACACAGGTTGGCCGCAAGATTCTTGAAGAGTTCCCGGGAACAACAGGAAGTCTTGGATGCGCCATTTCAGAAGCGGTAGAAGCTGCAACGACTCAGGAAGGATACCGTTATGTACTTGGTTCTGTTTTAAATCAGGTACTGCTTCATCAATCGGTAATTGGTCTTGAAGCAAAGGCAGCCCTTGATAAGTATGGAATCAAACCGGATATGATTATCGGATGTGCAGGTGGTGGTTCCAATCTGGGCGGACTGATTTCTCCATTTATGGGCGAAAAGCTTCGTGGAGAAGCAGATTATGAATTTATTGCCGTAGAACCGGCATCCTGCCCAAGCTTCACAAGAGGACGTTTTGCATATGATTTCTGTGATACCGGAAAGGTTTGTCCGCTTGCCAAGATGTATACATTAGGAAGTGGATTCATACCGGCAGCTAATCATGCAGGTGGTCTTCGTTATCATGGTATGAGCTCCGTACTTTCCCAGTTGTATCATGATGGCTATATGAAGGCAGTCAGTGTGGAGCAGACTTCCGTATTCCGTGCAGCAGAACAGTTTGCAAGAGTCGAGGGAATTCTTCCGGCACCGGAAAGCTCCCATGCAATCAAAGTTGCAATTGACGAAGCATTAAAGTGCAAGGAAACCGGAGAAGAGAAGACGATTCTGTTTGGTCTTACCGGAACAGGTTATTTTGACATGGTAGCGTATGAACGTTTTAACAATGGAGAAATGACAGATTATATCCCAACCGATGAAGATCTTGCCAAAGGATTTGCCGGAATTCCACAGTTTCCAGGCAACGAATTTTAAAATAAAATAAGAGCAGAAAGCGTCAGCCGAATGGTTGGCGTTTTTTGTTTTGGAAGTGTTTTCATGTTGTGGGAGAAATCCTTTTTTGGTAAAATAAAGGAAAATAAAAATGAAATTTTGAGGATTGATAGATGGAAATATCGATAGAAGAGTTTTCAGGTGTAAAAGATGCCGTTGTTTTTGATATCCGCGGCGAAGTGGACCGGAATTATGGATTCATACCGGATTCGATAGGAATTACAGCAGAGGAATTGGTGAAAAATCCACCGCAGGACAAGTCCAGGAAGATAATTATTTACTGTGCAAGAGGAATTGTCAGCATTGACGTCGCAGATGCACTGTGCAGAAATGGCTACGAAGCATACAGTCTGAAGGATGGTTATTACGGATGGCTTCGATTGGCAATGCAGAACCAGAAGGATGACGAACTTTGTAAAAAAGTAGAGCAGAGTCTGCGTAAAAAATTCCGTGTATCCCTAATGAGTCCGTTTATCCGGGCATTAAAAGAATATCGGTTGGTAAATGAGGGGGATTGTGTCGCTGTCTGTATGTCGGGCGGAAAAGATTCCATGCTGATGGCAAAATTGTTCCAGGAATTGAAACGGTACAGTAAGGTCAACTTTGACGTGAAATATCTGGTAATGGACCCCGGGTATAATGCACAGAATCGACAGATTATCGAACAGAATGCAAAAGCATTAAATATTCCGATTACAATTTTTGAATCGGACATTTTTGAATCGGTTTATCATGTGGAAAAATCGCCCTGTTATCTTTGCGCAAGGATGCGAAGGGGAAACCTTTATGCATTTGCCAAAGAGCTTGGCTGCAATAAGATTGCGCTGGGACATCATTATGATGATGTGATTGAAACGATTCTGATGGGAATGTTGTATGGCGCACAGATACAGACGATGATGCCGAAGCTCCACAGTACAAATTTTGAAGGTATGGAGCTGATTCGACCGCTCTATTTTATCCGGGAGGATGATATAAAGGCGTGGAGAGATTATAATGGATTGCACTTTATCCAGTGTGCCTGTAAGTTTACGGATACCTGTACGACATGTAATGATGGACAAAACCATTCCAAACGTCAGGAAACAAAGGAACTGATCCGGAAATTAAAGGAAAACAATCCGGATGTTGAAAAGTGCATTTTTAAGAGTGTGGAAAATGTTCATGTGGACACTGTAATAGCGTATAAGAAGCAGGGCGTCCGGCACCATTTTCTGGATGAGTATGATAAGAATGAAATGTGAGGGGCAATGACATAAATAGCAGAATAAGGAGGGTTTTATATGAAAACACAACATTTTACATGGACGGTAGGATACGCAAAGACATCGACGGAAATGCCGGATAAGATGTTTCCTGCTACTGTGCCGGGAGCTGCACAGCTGGATTATGCAAAAGCCAATGACTGGAAGTTTTTTGGAAGTGAATTAAACTATCAGCAATATCATTGGATGGAAGATATGTTTTGGATTTATGAAACAAAATTCTGTTTTGAGCTTGAACCGGAGCAGGCAGCACAGATTGTTTTCCGGGGAATTGATTATCAATATACGATATTGCTGGATGAGCATGTACTTACTTCCGGCGAAGGAATGTTTACACCGGTGATACTTGATGTGACGAAATATGCAGGGGCAGAGCATACACTACGGGTAAAGATTGCGCCGGTTCCGAAGGAAGATGATTCTGATTCAAGAACGCAGGCAAATCATAGCTGTAAGCCGGCAGCAAGCTATGGATGGGATTGGCATCCAAGGCTGGTTTCCGTTGGTATCTGGGATGATGCATACCTGTTGATTGGTCATCAGACACATTTGCAGACAATGGAATTGTCTTATCAGTTAAATGACACGTTAGATGAATGTACGATGAAGATACATCTGGAGGCGACCGCAAGGGATTGCGTCCGTGTGCAGGTGCTTGATAAGGAAAAACAGGTAGTTGCGGAAAAGAAGGAAAAACTTCTTTCAAAGAAACAGGTGGTGACGCTTCTTATTTCCAATCCCAAGCTTTGGAATCCGGTTGGTTATGGAGAGCAGAATACGTATACGGTTGTAGCAGAACTTCTGGATGAAGATTGCCACGTCACAGACTCCAAAACGAGAAGTGTTGGTTTTCGCAGAGTGCGTCTTGTAATGAATGACGGAAGCTGGTCAGAACCAAAGTCTTTCCCCAAAACGCGTTCCGATGCACCGGCAACCCTGGAGATAAACGGCAGACGAATTTTTGCAAAAGGCTCCAACTGGGTAAATGCAGGAGTATTCCCGGGAGCTTTAAGAGAAGAAGACTATCATAAGCTACTGACCCTGGTGAAAGATGCCAATATGAATATTTTGCGTATCTGGGGCGGTGGATTTGTAAACCATGAAGAATTTTTTGAGTTATGCGATGAAATGGGAATTATGATTTGGCAGGAATTTCCACTTGCCTGTAATGAATATCCGGATGAGGAGAACTATCTTAGAGTTTTGGAACAGGAGGCAGTAAGCATTGTACATCGTCTGCGTACGCATCCAAGTGTAGTTCTCTGGTGTGGAGGAAACGAATTGTTTAATAACTGGTCCGGAATGACCGAACAGCATCATGCGCTCCGTTTACTTGATAAAGTCTGTTATGACGAAGACCGTTTCACTCCGTTTATTATGACTTCACCTTTGAATGGTATGGCGCATGGACATTATCATAATCTGGATACCGGAACTTACCAGGAATTCCTGACCATGCTGATTCATTCACATAATACGGCATATACGGAATTCGGAAGTCCAAGCGCAGCTTCTCCGGAATATATTCGAAAATATATCTCTTCGGAAGAAAGCTTTCAGGATTGTACAAGTACCAATCCCGAATGGGTGGCACATCATGCGTTTCTGGCATGGGAGCCGGAATCCTGGCTTAGAGAGATTGAAGCAGATTATTATTATGGCGGATATTCGGATGTGGATGATTTGTGTAACAAGACACAGAAGATTCAGGCAATGTGTTATCGTTCCTATTTTGAAGAGATGCGCCGGCAATGGCCGCATTGTGCAATGGCACTGAACTGGTGCTTTAATGAGCCATGGCCTACTTTTGCAAATAACAGTCTGGTATCCTGGCCGGATATTCCAAAACCGGGTTATTATGCCGTACAGAAAGCACTTCGGACGCGGCTGGCAAGTATCCGGGTAGAGCATCATTTATGGAAGACTGGTGAAAACTTTAATGGTGAAATCTGGTTGTTGAATGATGGATTGGAAGCACTTTCCAACCTTACGATTTCGGTTTCCTATCAGATTGGTTCGGGTGAAACCGTACACTGGGGAGAATTGGATTGTGCAGAACTTCCGGCACAGACCAACCATTTATGCGGTAATATCTGCGTCCAGATTCCGGAAACGGATGAAAGTGAAATTCACATTTATCTGTCCGTGAAGGAACATCCGGAGATGGATTCAGAATATGAATATCCCTGCCGGAAGGAAATCAAGGAACCGGTAGGAAAGATGCTGAACCGATAGTGGAAAATGCTGGAAAAATATGCTATATTCGAAGAGAACGTTTAAGGGGAAGAGAAAAGGAGAAAGAAAAATGGATATTTTAATTGTAGTGGATATGCAGAATGACTTTATTGATGGTGCACTTGGAACAAAAGAAGCAGTGCAGATTGTTCCGAAGGTCGTAGAAAAAATCAAAGAGTTTGATGGTCGGATATTAGCTACAAGAGATACTCATTTTGATAATTATCTGGAAACGCAGGAAGGAAAGAAACTTCCTGTAAAACACTGCATCAAAGGAACAGAAGGCTGGGAGATTCGCAAGGAAATCGCAGAATTAATAACTGAAGAGCCAATTGACAAGCCTACCTTTGGCAGTATGGTGCTTGGAGAAAAACTGGGCAGCATTGCACAGACAGAAGGGATTGAAAGCATTACCCTGATTGGACTTTGTACCGATATATGTGTGATTTCCAATGCCATGATTGCAAAAGCAGTGTTACCGGAAGTGCCGGTGCTGGTCGACGCTTCCTGCTGTGCAGGTGTAACACCGGAAAGCCATAAGCAGGCACTTGGTGCCATGAAAGTGTGTCAGATAGAGGTTGTAAACGAGTAATTGCAATTAAGCAATAATTGCCAGGGAGAGCATAAGATGGTAAAGATTGATTTGATTACCGGTTTTTGGGGTTCCGGCAAAACAACATTTATAAAAAGATATGCAGAATATCTGATGGAAAAAGGACTTCGGATTGGAATTCTGGAAAATGATTTCGGAGCCGTGAATGTGGATATGCTGCTTTTACAGGAATTAGAAGGTGAACAATGTGGTCTGGAGATGATTTCCGGCGGCTGTGACCGGGAGACACACCGGCGGCGTTTTCGAACAAAGCTGATTGCCATGGGAATGAGCGGATATGACCGTGTGCTGGTGGAACCGTCGGGAATTTATGAGGTGGATGAGTTTTTCGATGTACTTATGGACGAGCCTCTTGATGCGTGGTATGAAATCGGCAATGTAATTGCAATCGTTGATGCAAAGCTGGAAAAAGAAATGTCAAAAGAGGCAGAGTATCTGCTTGCATCTGAAGTGGCGGATGCAGGTGCAGTTCTGTTAAGTCATGCAGATGAGGCAACTCCGGAAGAAATTCAAAGCACCATTCAACATGTGAATCAGTCTTTGGAAGCCATACAGTGTAAGCGAAAGCTTCAAAAGGAGATTCTGCAGAAAAGTACACCACAGCTTACAAAAGAAGACTTTGACAGACTTTTTAGCTGCGGATATGTGACGGAATCCTATCAAAAGATGGATTTGTCGGAAGATAAAGATTTTACATCATTATATTTCATGAATCTGGATATAACTGAAGAACGGCTTCGTAGGGTGGTTTCCAAAATCATGGATTGTCCGGAGTGTGGAAATGTTTTTCGAATCAAAGGTTTTTTGAAGGATGCGGACGGAAAATGGCTGCAGTTAAATGCGACACATGACCAGACGCAGCTGGAACACATAAAAACCGGTCAGGAAGTATTGATTGTAATTGGCGAAAAGCTGAACGAAGATAAGATTAAAGAATTGATTTATGAACAGGAATTGAAGGAGCAATAACAGTCATGTATAAGATAAAAAAGCGTGTGTTCGATATCATACAGATAGGAAACCGCAAAGATTTTCTGAGCAGCTTTTTTGATATTTTTATTGTTGTTGTGATTGTATTGAATTTGTTTGTAACGTTGTTTCAGACATTTGATGAAGCAGCACCTTACGAACCGATTCTGGATGCAATTGAGTTTGTTACGATTATTATTTTTACAGTGGAATATTGTTTAAGAGTATGGACCGCAGATTTGCTGTTTCCAAACAAATCTCATGGAAAAGCAGTGTTGGCATTTGTTTTTTCCATGTATGGACTGATTGACTTTTTCACATTCTTTCCATATTATCTTCCGATCGTCTTTCCAATGGGAGCCGTGGCATTCCGAATGTTCCGTGTAATCCGTATTTTCCGGCTATTCCGGGTGAATGCGCAATATGATGCATTTAATGTCATAGTAAACGTTCTGAATGACAAAAAGAATCAGATTATTTCATCCGTCTGTATGATTATGATTTTTATGATAGCAGCATCCCTGTGTATGTACAGTCTGGAGCATGAAGCACAGCCGGAGCAGTTTGCCAATGCATTTTCAGGAATCTGGTGGTCGGTATCCACGCTTCTTACGGTGGGCTATGGCGATATTTATCCGGTCACGACGATGGGAAAAATTATGGCGATTGTCATATCGTTCCTGGGAGTTGGTATGGTCGCGATTCCTACCGGTATTATTTCCGCAGGTTTCGTTGAGCAGTACACGAAGCTTCGTATGATGGAACTGCATTCGGAAGAACATGAAATAAAATTTGTTACATCCATCATTCCACAGGGACATTCCTGGGTTCGGAAAAAGGTTAAAGAGGTTGCCTTCCCACCACAGATTATTCTGGTTATGATTATTCGTGGAGGAGAAGCAATTGTTCCAAACGGGGATACCGTGATGCTCGAAAATGATACGCTGGTCATAGGGGCAAAGCATTATCGCGGAGATCAATACATCAACCTGAAGGAAATTATTGTAAAGGCAGAAAATGAATGGGTCGGAAAACAGATTAAAGACTTAGATATTTCAAGACAGGAATTAATTGTTATGATTCGCCGCAAAAACCGTACGATTATTCCAAACGGTTTGTCCTACATCAAGGAAGGTGATGCGGTAATTATGTATTCCAGAGCAAAAGAAAATGAATAGGTAATGTATTATATGATGATAGAAAATGTGAAAAGATTGTGAATTCAGGACTTTTTCACAAATTAAACACAAGTGTCTGCTATGCTACGGTTACAAAACCAATTGCAATAGCGGGCACTTTTTATTTTCAACAGTTCTGTTGCACATGGTGATAAACAAAGCGAAAGGAGAGGTACATGGAACGGGAATTGCACTACCGACATGAAATTAAGTATGATATTACCTATTCGGACTATCTGGCGTTGCGGCAGCGTATCCGTGCCGTAATGAAGCCGGATGCACATGTGCGGGCAGACGGAACGTATCTGATTCGAAGTATTTACTTTGACAACGTTGCAGATAAGGCGTTGTACGAAAAACGCGAAGGAGTAGCAGTACGGGAAAAGTTCCGCATTCGTTATTACAATGACGATACCGATTTTTTTATGTTGGAGAAAAAAGTAAAGGATCATTATTTGTGTCGGAAGGAGAGTGTACCGCTTACGTATGACGAATGTTGTGATATTTTGAATGGGGACTTTCATGGAATACGGAGGAGAACGGAGCCATTGCTTCAGGAATTTTATCTGAAGTGTACACAACAGCTTTTAAAACCTAAAGTACAGGTATCTTACATAAGGGAACCTTATCTTTATGCACCTGGAAACGTACGGGTTACATTTGACTGGGGTGTTCGTACCAGTATGAATCATGCAAAGTTTTTTGAAAGGGAATGGAAGGATTTGAGCGTTATGGAGCAGCCTTCCGGGATGATTCTGGAGGTGAAGTATGATGAGTATCTTCCGGAAATAATTCGTATTTTGCTTCAGATGGAGGATGTCCGGCAACGTTCTTTTTCAAAATACGGAGAGTGTAGAAAATTTGGATAGCAGAGAGGAGAAATCATATGAGTTTTCAGGATGTATTTAAATCGAGTTTTTTAGAGAGTGTGAGCAGTTTTTCCATAGGGGAAGTATTGGTGGCAATGCTTCTTTCGGTAATTGTTGGGTTGTTTATTTTTTGGATTTATAAAAAGACATTTACCGGGGTGATGTACTCCTCCGGAATGGCATTAACCTTAATTGGTCTGACAATGGTAACAACACTGGTTATTATCGCAGTTACATCAAATGTCGTACTTTCACTTGGCATGGTTGGTGCACTTTCAATTGTGAGATTCCGTACCGCGATTAAGGAACCGATGGAAATTGTGTTTCTTTTCTGGGCAATTGTTGCAGGCATTGTAATTGGTGCCGGACTTTTGCCGCTTGCAATCATCGGTTCGGCAATTATCGGATTAATTCTGTTTCTTTTTGCAAACCGGAAAAAAGTGGAAAATGCATATATTTTAGTGCTGAATTGTGAGACCGAAGAGGCAGAAGCTAAGGCAGCAGATGTGGTAAAAGGTATTACAGGAAAATATCGTATCAAGTCAAAAACCGTAAATGCGCAGGGAATTGAAATCACAACCGAGATGAAGCTGAAGGATGAAAAGATGGCATTTATTAATCGGTTAAATGAGATTCCGGGAGTAACAAATGCAACGCTGGTAAGCTACAACGGAGTTTATATGTCTTAGGAGAGTGCCTATGATTGAAAATAAACATATTGGAAAAGTGATTGTTGGATTGATGGTAATATGTGTAATCGCCAGCCTGCTTGCAGTTGCACATGTACCGGATGCTGTAGCAACTTCCACCAGCAGTGCGGTAACCATGGAGTACGAGGATAAGTTGTTTGATACAAGCCAGATTATGACGGTGAATATTATTATGGAGCCGGAACAATGGCGGGAGCTATTGGACAATGCCATACAGGAACGATATTATGCCTGTGATGTGGAAATTAATGGAGTATTGTTTCAGAATGTCGGTATCCGCACAAAAGGAAACACGAGTCTGAGCAGTATAGCAATGGATGATACAACGGACAGGTATAGCTTCAAACTGAAATTTGATGAATATGTAGAGGGGCAGACCTGTTTTGGACTGGATAAACTTGTATTGAATAACAACTATGCAGATGCTACCAACCGAAAAGAAGCAGTTGTCTATGATATGTTCCAGTTTCTGGATGTGGATGCATCCTTATATAATTATGCCAAAATCAGTGTAAATGACGAATATTGGGGAACGTATCTTGCATTGGAAGCAATTGAAGATAGTTTTCTGTTGAGAAACTATGGCACGCAGGATGGTAATCTTTATAAACCGGAAACGATGGGAATGGGAAACGAACAGGAATTTCCGTCGCCATCGGGCGGAGAAGCTGAGCGGGGAGAACCTCCAACGCCACCGGAGGGAGAAAGTGAGCGGGAAGAACTTCCAACCCCTCGGGACGCAGAAACGGAACGTGGAGAATTTCCAAGCCCGCCGGACGGAAATTTGGAACATGGAGATTTTCCAAAAGCACCGGATGGAGAGGAGCGAAAAGAATTTCCACAGGACTTTGGAGATGGAATGCCCGGAAGAAGTAACGGTGGAGCGGATTTGAATTATTCCGACGACAATCTGGAAAGCTATGAAACCATCTGGGATGGAGAAAAGCAAAAGAGCAGTGACGAAGAGAAAGAACGTGTGGTAACGGCAATCAGAAACATCAATGAAGGAACGGATTTAGAAAAGTATCTGGATGTAGACAATATTTTGAAATACATGGCAGTGCATGAGTTTGTTGTTAATGAAGACAGCCTGAGCGGAAATATGGCACATAATTATTATTTATATGAATCAGACGGCAAGCTTAATCTGCTTCCGTGGGATTATAATCTTTCTTTTGGAGGAATGTCTGCCGACGGTCAGAAAAATGATGCGACAAGTATGGTGAATGATGCTATCGACACGCCTTTTGACGGAACGCAATTCTTTGATGCATTGTTGGAAAATGAGGAGTATCGGGAAAAATATTATGAATATCTGCGAATGCTTTGCGAAGAATATGTCCAGGGCGGAAAATTGCAGGAATTGTGGCAAAGGCTGGATGAACAGACGGATACAATAATTGCAGAAGACCCAACGGCATTTTATTCGGAAGAAGAATATACAAGTGCAAAAGAACTTTTGTATGAGGTGATAGAACTTCGTGCCCAAAGCGTTTTGGGGCAGATAAACGGAACAATTCCGTCGACAGAATCGGAGCAGAAAGAAGCAAAACAGACATTGATTGATGCAACCGGAATTGATTTATCCATTATGGGAGAATTTCGTGGTGGTGGTCGTTAAAAATAAGGGAAATAAGCAAGATGGCTTATTTCCCTTTGTGATTTCATAATTAAGAATAAAGGATGTTTCGACCTTTTTGTGCAACTGCAATATAGGTTTTTCCTTCATTTATCTGGATTTCATTTCCATTATCATCATAGTATTTTGTCGGTGAATAATCGGATGTCTTTTTCCAGGTAATATGAATGCCGCGCCCTTTGGTAAAATAGTAACCATCGCTTGTAGAATCAATGGTCTGGAAAGCAAGATAGCCTTTGGCATCTCGTTTGGACCAGTTCGTATTTTGGATAATAATATTGGAAAACGTCAGCTGCTGTCCGTTCAGTCCGTCTGTCTGCGGTTTGCCATGCAGGTTTTTCAAATATTGTCCGGAAGCGGCATCATAGGTAAAGTAGCTTTTGGTATAAGTAAAAATCTGTGATAAATCAATTACATTACCGGGGATGGCATTTCCATACTGCTCCAGAGTATTTACCCCATTTGCAAAGGTAAAATGACTGGTATTATAGTAATCGGGTCGGGTGGATAAAGAATATCCGAGAGCCTGACAGGCACTTGTAATACCATTTGCACTGATATAGGCATTGTGGGGAGCTTTGCGGTCTGTAGTACGGAAAAAGCTGCCTGCGCCGGGACGCTCGCCACCGGTTCCATATTCTTTTGTACCGGATAAATTGTTAATATCGGGTGCTGTGATACGGTCAGCCATATAACATACACCGCCAAAATGAATCAGAATAGGGTCCCATTCGGTTGCTATGGAAATGTAGTAATCACGACAGCTCCGGATGTTTCCAATCCGGTCCAATCCCTGCCAGTTGTCGATAATTGCTAACTGTCTGGAAATTTCGCCTTCTTCCATAATCTCGTAAAGAATTTTTGCATTGCTGATACCATACGATGGCTGGCATGCTTTATCCGTTGGCATCATAACTGCAATGGGACGCTGGGACGCCTGGGCAGCAGGAATCAATTCATTGGTATATACACTATGTACTTCTCCATCAGCATAAGATTCCGTACCGGATACGGCAACGGAAGGAGAAACAAGTACCGCTATTATGCAGAATCCTACCGCGGTAAGTAGAGCAAAAAGTCTGGTTTTCATCATTTTTTTGTTCATATCGGGGTTCCTTTCGTTATTTCTTTAGATGATTTCATCAAAGTGAATTTCCTTAGATGCAAGAAACGTTTGTAGATAGTTGTCCCATAAAATATCAAGCGTTTTATCCAGAATAAAGCTTTGGTAAGAAACTGCGCTTACAAGGGATACGACGCCATCCTGATATTTTACATTTAAAACATAAGCAGCAAGATTTTTTGATGATAATGCTGCTTCTGATTCAGATAAAAGAGTTTCGATAAGTTCCGGCTTCAGATGAAGGGTAAAACGGAAACTGACAGGAGTACGTTTTCCTTTGATGAGTTCGAAGCAGATTCCACGCATATCTTTCCACGTGGAAAAAACATAGGGAGTCTGCGTGGTTTCCGCATCGTACTCATTATTTTTGTAAAAATCAGAAACGATATGTCCGTCGATTACAAACGTATTGTAAGTAGTAATGTTAGCTTCTGCCAGTAAAAAATCGTCAAAAGCATCGGACATCAAAAAACGACTCATGAAGTTTTTGTTTTCAAGAATTTTGAAGGCTTTCACAAAATCTCCTTATTCACCCATATATTTCTGTGATTGTTCGGTAATTAATGCGTGGTCATCAAAATAATTAATTTTCATGGAATTCTTTACATCTTCAAGGGTCTTTGCAGCTACCTTTTCAGCTTCGATGGAACCCTTATGTAAGATTTCATATACGGCAGGAATATCCTTTTCCCATTCTTTACGACGTGCACGGATAGGAGCAAGTTCTTCCTGTAAAACATTGTTTAAGAATTTCTTTACTTTTACATCGCCCAAACCACCGCGCTGGTAATGCTCTTTCAATTCGTCCAGGTTCTTATAATCCGGCAGATATTCTGCAAACTGTTCTTCGCGGCAGAAAGCATCCAGATAAGTAAATACGGTATTTCCTTCGAGATGACCGGGGTCAGATACCTGTAAATGGGTAGGGTCAGTATACATGGACATTACCTTTTTACGTACATCTTCTTCTGTGTCAGACAAGTAGATACAGTTTCCGAGGGATTTGCTCATTTTTGCCTTACCATCGGTGCCCGGCAGACGAAGACATGCTTTGTTCTCCGGCAAAAGAATTTCCGGTTCCACCAGGGTATCACCATAAACTGCATTGAATTTACGTACAATTTCTTTTGTCTGTTCCAACATAGGCAGCTGATCTTCTCCAACCGGAACGGTTGTTGCTTTAAATGCGGTAATATCGGCAGCCTGACTGATTGGATATGTGAAGAAACCAACCGGAATGCTGGCTTCAAAGTTACGCATCTGAATTTCCGCCTTAACGGTAGGGTTTCTTTGCAGACGTGATACGGTTACCAGATTCATATAATAAAAAGATAACTCACATAATTCAGGAATCTGTGATTGGATAAATAAAGTGGATTTTTCCGGGTCAAGACCACAGGATAAGTAATCCAATGCAACTTCAATAATATTCTGACGCACTTTTTCCGGATTCTCGGCGTTATCGGTAAGGTGTGCAATGAAGTATCAAATCTTCGTTTTTCTTATGAAGGGGCATGGGAAGCACTTTCGTATCGCGTTATTTACGGATCAGGCTGTTCTATTAATATTGCAGATATTGCACCGAAAGGGCAGGGACTTTCCATGCAGCCAGATGATATTAATATGAATGATGTGTTTAAGGCAGTTCATATTGGGGTACGTGAAGACATTGAACATGCAGTTTTTTCTTTGGTAAAAGAGCTGAAAAATAATGCAAAAACAATTATGCAGTATAATTTTACTGTGCTGGAAATTGTTGGGCACTTATATCGCTTTTGTGGAAACAATCATATGAAATTTGAAGACCATGCCGGAGAAATCAAAAATGCGTATGAAGAAATTACAAAGATGGATGAAAGCGCGTTATTAGCCTGGCTTGTCAGAGTAGCATTATCGATCAGCGATGAATTAAAAAATGCCAGAAATTCTTCATTGCGTTATCTTATTTCAGAAGCAAAAAACATTGTTCATGATGAGTATGCAGATGCAGATCTGTCACTTGATACTGTATGTTCAAAGCTTGGTGTGTCAAATTCCTATTTTTCTTCTATTTTTAAGAAAGAAGTGGGCATTTCATTTATTACATATCTGACAGATTACAGAATGGACATTGCGGCAGATCTGATGGTGAATACGAATGATAAGAACGTAACAAGCGCAGATGGACGTGTAGTA
>OQVT01001766.1_pt1 | contig 13828 bp, 10 predicted proteins | sample 1691561 | NCBI WGS metagenome assembly OQVT01 (sample SAMN03418260, study PRJEB22391) | human gut metagenome | biome: human-gut; feature: organic feature; material: feces | host: Homo sapiens | place: Tanzania | collected 2013-01 | reverse complement strand
AGCATTGAATTTATATCTTGATTGTGAGAGAATAACATGAGTAATTGTATAAGAGAAAAAAAGAGCCTGTTTTTACTGTTACATATCAGTCTTTTGTTCAGTTCCCTAAGTGGAGTCTGTTCAAAACTTGCCTCCGGTTATACAGAGAATATTTTTTCCATACAGTTTATATTCTGGTTTGGACTGGTCTTTGTGATCATGTTTGGATATGCGGTCATATGGCAGCAGGTGTTAAAACGAATGCCGCTTACTGTTGCATATGCAAATAAGCCCATAACCTTAATATGGGGAATCATCTGGGGACGTCTGATCTTTGGAGAAAAAATAACATGGAATATGCTGGCTGGTGCCTGCGTGATCTTTCTGGGGATTTATCTTGTGACAGCCAGAGAGGATGAGACAGGGAACGACAACAGAGGAGGAGAAGAGCATGAGTAGATCAGGAGGTGCAGTCTGTCTGCTTTTGTTTTCTGTGTTTATTTCTTCTGTCTCACAGATCCTTTTGAAAAAAGCAGCAGATAAAACTTACAAAGATCATATCAGGGAATACATCAATCCGCTGGTTATTTTTGCATATGGAATGTTTTTCTGTTCTGTGATCCTGACTATGCTGGCATTGAGAAACATTCCATTATCCATGCAGCCGATACTGGAATCAGCAGGATATATTTTTGTTACTGTTATGGGATATTTCTTTCTGAAGGAGAGGATTGGAAAGAAAAAGCTGGCAGGGATCGGACTGATCCTGCTTGGTATTCTGATTTTTTCTTTGTAAAAAACAGGTGTTAAGGAGAGACGAAAGAAATGCTGGTATCTATTGTTATACCGTGTTATAACTCAGAACATACCATTGGAAAAGTGGTAGAGCTTGCTATACAGGAGTTTGATAAGCTTGATGGATATGAATGTGAATTTATATTGGTGAATGATTATTCCAGGGATGGAACATGGCATTCTATCTGCAGTCTGACTGACAGATATCCTAATGTGAAGGGAATCAATCTGGCAAAGAATTTTGGACAGCATAATGCGATCATGGCAGCAATGTCTCAGGCAGAAGGTGATCTGGTGGTGGGAATGGATGACGACATGCAGAATCATCCGTCACAGATTCCGCAGTTTCTGACGAAGATAGAAGAGGGATATGATATTGTTTTTGGTGTGTTTAAGCAGCGTAAATTTTCTGTGATAAAGAATATAACAGGAGCTGTCAGCAGATATCTGCTCTGGCATCTGCTGGACCGTCCAAAGGATATCCAGATGAGCAGTTTCTGGTGCTGCCGGAAGTATGTAAGAGATGAAGTTGTGAAATATGATGGATATAATATTTTTCTTCAGGTTCTGTTTTTCAGGACTACACATAATATTGCAAACATTGAGATCGAACATTATGCCAGAGAAGTGGGAGAATCAAATTATAATTTCCGCAGAGGCTTAAAACTTTTTATGTCCTGTCTGAATTTTACTGTGATCCCACTGAGGCTGGCAACTTTTTTCGGAACTATTTTCTCTGTTTCCGGTTTTATAGGCGCAGTTGTGGTATTTATAAGAAAGATGCTGAATCCGTCTGTTGCTGTTGGCTGGTCTTCCCTGATGTGTGCATTTCTGGTACTGTTCGGAATCTGTTTTCTGATGCTGGGTATTATCGGAGAATACATAGGCAAGCTGATACTTAATATTAACAAAACCCCGCAGTATGTGGTGAGAGAAACCCGAAATATAGATGAGGAAAAAATAACAGAATAACAGTTTGCAGACAGTGAATCTGCTGAGAATACAGGAAGATTAAAAGAGGTAACAAATGATTGATTTTAACAGACCTGCCTATGTGGGAAAAGAATTGGAATATATACAGGATGCAGTGCATCGTGGAATGCTGTGCGGAGATGGAGAATATACAAAGAAATGTTCTGCCTGGATGCAGGAACGGTTTTGTGCAGGTCATGTAATGCTGACAACGTCCTGTACACATGCACTGGAGATGGCGGCATATCTTTGTGACATACAGCCCGGGGATGAAGTGATTATGCCTTCATATACATTTGTATCCACAGCAGATGCGTTTGTTCTGAGACAGGCGAAAATTGTATTTGTAGATATCAGACCGGATACAATGAATATTGATGAAAAGCTCATTGAGCAGGCTATTACGGACAGGACAAAGGCAATCGTGCCAGTTCATTATGCAGGAGTTGCCTGTGAGATGGATGCGATCATGCAGACTGCACATAAGTATGGTCTGAAAGTGGTGGAGGATGCAGCACAGGGTGTAGATGCCTTTTATAAAGGAAAGGCTTTGGGTACCATTGGTGATTTTGGATGTTACAGTTTTCATGAAACGAAGAATTATACTATGGGAGAAGGGGGAGCCCTGCTTTATAATGATGACAGATATCAGGAGAAAGCAGAAATCCTCAGAGAAAAGGGAACAGACAGAAGTAAATTTTTCAGAGGACAGGTTGATAAATACCGTTGGATGGACTATGGTTCATCCTATCTTCCAAGTGAACTGAATGCAGCTTATCTTTACGCTCAGCTTGGAGAGAGGGAAAAGATTTATAATAAACGTATGGCAATTTATGATTATTATCACAGAAATCTGTCTCATCTGGCAGAAGAAGGAAAAATAGAGCAGCCCTTTGTTCCGGAAGGCTGTGTTCATAATGCGCATATGTATTACATAAAAGTGCGCAATATGGATGTACGCACAAGACTGATCAGATATCTGAGGGAAAAGGGAATCTGTTCTGTTTTCCATTATGTACCTCTCCATTCTGCGCCTGCCGGAAAGAAATATGGCAGATTTGCAGGTGAAGATGTTTATACAACAAAGGAAAGTGAGAGGCTGTTAAGATTACCAATGTTTTATAATCTTGATATGGAAGATGTGAAATATGTGGTTGATGCAGTCTGCCAGTTTGAAGGATTCTGATAAATATACAGAGATTCCGTAAAACAGGAAAGAGTGTTAAGAGGATTATTATGAAAAAATGGAAACAATTATTGTTGATCGGATTGTCAGCCTGTATGCTGACTTTTCAGACAGCTGATATATATGCAGCCGTAGATCTGGAGGCCAGATATGATATTTCTACAAATCAGATCAGTGGATGGCCTGCAGGACCGGAGATCACTTCTGATACAGGTGTACTGATGGATGCAGACAGCGGAATTCTTCTATATGATAAAGGTGGCGATGAACTCCGTTATCCTGCAAGCATCACGAAGATCATGACTCTTCTTCTTGCAGTAGAGAATTCTTCTCTGGATGATCAGGTTACATTTACAGAAACAGGTGTCAGGGATATTTCCTGGGATTCCGGAAATATTGGAATGCAGCTTGGAGAAGTGATGAGCATGGAGGATTGCCTTTATGCTCTGTTTATCCAGTCTGCCAACGAGGTTGCCGCTCAGATTGCTGAATATGTGGGTGGTACAGAACAAAATTTTATTGATATGATGAATAAGCGGGCAGCAGAGATCGGATGTAAGAATACACATTTTACCAATGCAAGCGGACTTCCGGATGATGATCATTATTCAACTGCAAGGGATATGGCACTTATCATGAGGGAAGCCCTGAAAAATAAAACTTTCTGTAAGATCATGAAGAATCCGACTTATACTATAAAACCTACGAATATGAACAGTGAGTCAAGAAGACTTCATACACATCATCCCATGTTTGCAACAGAGTCACCATACCATTATAAGGGATGTATCGGTGGAAAAACAGGATCTACAAATGCTGCAGGAAGCACACTTGTCACTGTAGTGAAGAGAAAAGCAGGAACTTATATTGCTGTTACAATGAAGGCACAGGAACAGGTATATGCGGTTTCTGATTCTGCGGCCATGTTTGACTATGCATATAATAATTTCAGCAAGGTTAAGGTTGATGGAGGAAGTGTTCTGGTTCCCAATGGAACAGATATAAATTCTCTGACTACAGAAAGCAGGCAGGATAATGACAGTGAGCAGAAAACATACTATCTGGGAGATTATATGGTAGGAACTGCAACTGTGCCTCTGGTATCACAGGTACCGGATACTGCGGATGTATCAGAAGTATCTGATGCAGAGGCAGAAACAGATAAAACAGAGACAGATGAAATAAAAACAGATGAATCAGAAACAGTTACCGGAACTGAAAAGACAGTTTCTGCTTCCCGCAGTCTGATGCAGATTTTACTGATCATAATGGCTGTAATGGTACTGCTTCTGATCGTTCTTATCATAGCGCTTGTAAAGAAAGAAAAAAGATATAGACGATAAACTGATATGAATGTAAACAGAAAAGAGGAAAAGAAAATGGGAAAAATCAAAGTTACAGAATGTGGTGGAATCAAAGGATTAAAAGTAGTAGAACCTACAGTTTTCGGAGATGCCAGAGGTTATTTCATGGAAACCTATAATTATAATGATTTCAAAGAAGCAGGAATTGATGTTGAATTTGTACAGGATAATCAGTCCAGTTCTCATAAAGGCGTGCTCCGTGGACTTCATTTTCAGATCAATTATCCGCAGGATAAGCTGGTGCGTGTTGTAAATGGAGAGGTTTTTGACGTTGCAGTGGATCTTCGGGAAGGTTCTGAAACTTATGGTAAATGGTTTGGAGTTGTGCTTTCAGCTGAGAATAAAAAGCAGTTCTTCATTCCAAAGGGATTTGCGCATGGTTTCCTTGTACTGTCTGATCATGCAGAATTTGTTTATAAATGCTCTGATTTCTATCATCCAAATGATGAAGGTGGTCTGATCTGGAATGACCCGGATATCGGAGTTGAGTGGCCGGTCCCGGAAGGAATGGAATTAAGCTTTTCTGACAAAGATACAAAATGGGGAAGCTTTAAAGATTACCGCAAATAGGAGAAGGCAAGATTGAATACGATTTTTTCATTACCCATGGATATTTATAAAAACAGACGTCTTGTGAGTAAGCTTGCAAAGAATGATTTTAAGACCAGATATGCAGGTTCTTATCTGGGAATTGTGTGGGCATTTATACAGCCGGTGATCACGATCCTTGTATACTGGTTTGTATTCTCTGTAGGTTTCCGTTCAGGTACAGGAGATCTGGGAGTTCCTTTTGTACTTTATCTGGTGGCAGGGATTGTGCCATGGTTTTTCTTCCAGGATGCACTGGTAGGAGGAACGAACTCCATGCTGGAATATAATTATCTGGTAAAAAAAGTAGTTTTTAATATCAGTGTGCTTCCTGTGGTTAAGATTATTTCTGCTATGTTTGTACATGCATTTTTTGTATTATTTACTGTTATTCTGTATGCAGCATATGGAAAGTTCCCTGATCTGTATTATCTGCAGATCATTTATTACAGTGGATGTGTGTTTATTCTGGTATTAGGTTTATCCTATGCCACAAGTGCGATTGTTATCTTTTTCAGAGATCTGACACAGATTATCAACATTGCACTTCAGGTAGGAGTCTGGCTGACACCGATCATGTGGATTGCTGAGAACTCACCTCTGGTGGGACATCCCGTGATCATGAAGATCCTGAAACTGAATCCAATGTATTATATTGTTTCCGGATACAGAGACACATTTCTGATGAAGAACTGGTTCTGGGAACATGCAGGATGGACTATTTATTTCTGGGTATTTACAGTTCTGTGTTTCCTGTTTGGAAGCTGGGTATTTAAACGTCTGCGTATACACTTTGCAGATATTCTGTAAAAGGCGGATACTCTGTGATAAAGGAAGTATCAGAGAAACAGGTATAGCAGAAAGGAAATAATGATAACGTGGAGAATAAGAAAGTAATTCAGGTGAAAGATCTCACCAAAATGTATAAATTATATGATAAGCCTTCTGACAGACTAAAAGAGGCACTGGGGCTTACAAGAAAGAAACTTTACAGAGAGCATTATGCGCTTCATGATGTGACCTTTGATATCAATGAAGGGGAATGCGTGGGAATTATCGGAACCAATGGTTCCGGTAAATCCACGATCCTGAAAATTATTACCGGTGTACTGACTCCTACAGAGGGAGAGGTAAAGGTAGACGGAAGAATTTCCGCGCTGCTGGAACTTGGAGCCGGATTTAATATGGAATATTCAGGACTTGAGAATGTGTATCTTAACGGTACCATGATTGGTTTTTCAAAAGAAGAAATTGATGCCAGACTGAATGATATTCTGGAATTTGCAGACATTGGAGATTTTATCCATCAGCCTGTAAAAACATATTCCAGTGGTATGTTCGTGCGTCTGGCTTTTGCTGTTGCAATCAATATTGATCCTGAAATATTAGTGGTAGATGAGGCATTATCTGTAGGTGATGTGTTTTTTCAGTCTAAATGTTACCATAAGTTTGAAGAATTTAAGAAACAGGGAAAGACAATCCTGTTTGTAAGTCATGATCTGAGCAGTGTATCTAAATACTGTGACAGGGTAATTCTTTTAAATAAGGGTGTAAAACTGGATGAGGGTTCACCGAAGCAGATGGTAGATTTGTACAAGCAGCTCCTGGTAGGCCAGGATCCTGTGAAACAGAAGGAAACTGACAACAGAAAAAATACATCGGAAACAGGAACAGAAAATAATGGAAGTTTCCAGGCAAATCCCAATCTTCTGGAGTATGGAAACCGTATGGCAGAAATTATAGATTTTGAAGTGTTCGATGACAAAGGAATGCTTTCCAATACCATTGAAAAGGGAACTTCTTTTAAGATCAGACTGAAAGCAAGATTTAATGAAGATATTCAGGAACCTATCCTGGCGTATACTTTTAAGAATATTAAAGGTACAGAGATCACAGGAACAAATACCATGTTTGAGAAGGTACAGATCGAAAGGTCCGGTAAAGGAGATGTATGTACTGTGACATTTACACAGGATATGAATCTGCAAGGTGGTGAATATCTGCTGTCTTTTGGATGCACAGGATATAAGGACGGAGATTTTACAGTATTCCACAGACTTTATGATGCATGCAATATTACTGTAGTTTCCACCAAAAATACAGTTGGATTTTATGACATGAATTCAAAAATTGAAGTACAGTGTGAGGAATAGCCATGGGAGAGATGATTGGAAAAGTATATCTGGATACCACATATTATCCGGGACAGGATCTGTACAGTGACGGAGCTATCGAAGATGAGATGCTTGCCATTGCCAGGGACTATACACCGCAACAGTTTAACAGTGTGATCAGAGACAGGGAGAGTTGGCCGATCCTGTATCATTTTTCACATATCAGGGAGAATATCTTAAGCTGGCTTCCATTTACAGGCGATGAGAAGGTTCTGGAGATAGGTGCCGGATGTGGTGCTGTTACAGGTGCTCTCTGCAGAAAGGCAGGGGAAGTTACCAGTATTGACCTGTCCATGAAGAGAAGTAAGATCAATGCATATAGACACAGAGACCAGGAGAATCTGAAGATCCTGGTGGGGAATTTTCAGGAGATAGAACAGAACCTGACAGAGAAATATGATTATATTACTCTGATAGGAGTATTCGAATACGGTGAGGCGTATATACGAAGCGAAGATCCCTATGTGGATTTCCTGAAGATTATTTCCAGACATCTGAAACCGGATGGAAAGATTGTCCTTGCCATTGAAAACCGTCTGGGACTGAAGTACTGGGCCGGCTGTACGGAAGATCATTTCGGAACTCTTTTTGAAGGCATTGAAGGTTACCCGCGTACTAGTGGAGTAAAAACTTTTACAAAGAAGGAATTTGGAGAGATCCTGAGAAATGCAGGAGATTTAAAAGCCTCCTGGTATTATCCGTTTCCGGATTATAAATTCCCCATGACTGTTTATTCCGATAAATATCTTCCTGCAAAGGGAGAACTGAACCGCATGGAATATAACTTTGACAGGTTCCGTCTGCAGCTTTTTCAGGAGTCATCTGTGTATGATACACTGCTTGATAATGATCTGTATACACAGTTCGCAAATTCCTTTCTTCTTCTGATTGGCAGGGAACAGCCGGAGACTGATACTGTTTATGCGAAGTTTTCAAATGAGAGAGACAGACAGTTTGATATCTGTACAGAGATATCAGAGGCAGCTTCAGGAGAGAAAACAGTAAGGAAATATCCGGAAACAAAAGAGGCATGTGAACATATCAACAGACTGGAGAAGATTTTTCAGGAGCTTGATAAATTATATGAAGATGCAGAAATCTCTGTGAACAGATGTAAAGCCGAGAATGGTTATGCTGAATTTGAATTTCTTAAGGGAACCACTCTGGAAGAGAAACTTGATACTCTTCTGAAAGAAGGAAAAACTGAGCAGCTGGAGGAACTTCTGTTTACTTACGTGGATATGGTAAAGAAAATCCATGAAAAAGAGGAATTTCACAAAACAGAAGAATTTGTACAGGTTTTTGGTGATGTGCAGTTAAAGGACGGATTGAAATGTGCGGCTCTGTCTGATATTGATCTTGTACCTGCAAATATTATGCTAGGACAGGAAAGAGTATCAGTGATCGATTATGAGTGGACATTTACCTTTCCTGTACCATCACAGTTTATTGTATACCGGATGATACATTATTATCTGGAGAGTGACGGAAAACGTGAAGCACTCAGACTGAGAAACTTTTATGAGAAGGCGGGGATCACAGAGAAGGACCGTGAAATATTTGCTGAAATGGAGAAAAATTTCCAGAACTATATGCTTGGCAATCATGCGTCTATGCTCAGTCTGTATAATCGTATCTCGCCAGGTAAGGCAGATGGAGTAAAGTTTTTTGAGGAAAAGAAAATGGAGGCTTCCAGGAATCTGCAGATATTTATGGATACTGGAAACGGATACAGCGAAGAAGAATCTGTGAAATTTCCTGTCAGACAGAGAAGATGCAGGGCAGATCTGAAGCTTTCCGCACAGGTACAGAGCCTTCGTCTTGATCCGGGAGAAACAAGGACAGGAATCCGTATCCGCAGAATGCTGTGGGATAATGGAACTCCTGTGCAGTTTTATACAGGTGGTGCCAGACTGGAGAAAAATTTCTTCTATTTTGGAGCAGATGATCCGCAGATCTTGATCAGGAAAATTCCGGAGAATGTAAAGAGCCTGGAAATAGAACTGGAATTTGAAGATGAAAAAGAAACATCGCAGAAATTCTGGTCAGTATATCAGGAACGGGAGAAAAATCTCAGGATGCGTGAAACAGAGATCCACAGACAGGAGCAGGTAATTGAAGCAGTAGAGCACAGCAGACTGTGGAAGATGTACAGAAATATAAAGAAATTATAAAGACGTTATATTTATATAAGGAAACAAACAGTAATTTAAGAAGGATATGACTATGGCAAGAATACTTTGGAGTGTGGATGAAAAAATATATAATGACAAACATGCACATACTCTGATCCTGAAAGGCTGGGCAGCACAGACAGATGGAAAGGAATGTACCTTTGCATTGAAGGGTGACGGAGAGGAGATCAAGATATCTGTTCCTGAACGTTTTGGCAGGGCAGATGTATCCCGCAGTCTGAGTGAACTTGAGAATGCCGGAAATATTGGATTTGCTGTAAAGATTCCGGAGATCCCGGAGCTGACTGACAGATATGCAAGACTGGAACTGACTGTGACAGCGGAACAGGAAACAGAAGTGTTGTGGGAGACATCTGCAGAAGAACTGCAGAAATTCTGTACAGACAGTCTGATGGAATATCACATTGACAGAGAAGAGATCCAGGGAAAAAACACAGTGCTGATTGAGGGATGGGTATTAAATCAGCGCGGTACGGATGAGATCACTGTGGAAGACAGAACTCATACAATGGTCAACTGTAAGGTTACCCGTATACGTCGCCCGGATGTAATGGAAGAACGAAAGATTTCTTCTGAAGGAGATAAGGAGATTGGTTTTCGGGTATTGGTCGATTTGTCTGATGTGCATGGAAATGAGTTTTACATCTATTTTAAAGGCGAAGCAACAGAAAAATATCATATAGTTGATATAAAGAGACTGAAAGCAGAGAAGTCTGTATTTCATCAGAGAATGAAGCTTTTGTCTTGGGAGAACAGAGAAAAGAACCTTGCATATATCAGAGAGAAGGGACTGGGAAATTTTGTCCGTTATGTAGGAACTTATCAGAAGGACAATTCTTCCCAGGATTATGAAGAATGGCTCAAAGATCATGCAGCAGGAAAAAAAGAATTGAAAAGACAGAAAGCAGCAGTTTTTTCTACCACTCCTCTGATCAGTATTGTGATTCCTCTGTATAACACTCCGCCGGAATATCTGAAAGAGATGTTGGATTCTGTGATCGCACAGACTTATGGCAACTGGCAGTTATGTCTGGCAGATGGCAGTGATGGTGATGAAGTAAGAGAGTTTCTGAGAAAGAAATACAGGAATGAAATCCGTATTTCTTATAAGAAACTAAAAGAAAACAAAGGGATTTCCGAAAATACCAATGCAGCTGTCAGACTTGCGATGGGCGATTATATCATGCTCTGTGATCATGATGATATTCTTGCACCGGATGCACTTTTTCATATTGTAAAAGCAATCACAGAGAAAAATGCTGATGTGATCTATACAGATGAAGATAAGGTCAGCATGGATGGAAAACATTATTTTGAGCCAAATTTCAAACCGGATTTTAATCTGTTCCGGCTCAGAGAGAATAATTATATTTGTCATATTTTTGTCGTAAAAAGAACAATTCTGGATCAGGTGGGTACATTCTGTCCGGAATATGATGGAGCACAGGATTTTGACCTGATCCTGAGGTGTTGTGAGAAAGCAGAGAGAATCGTCCATGTCCCAAGAGTTCTTTATCACTGGAGGAGTCATATGAATTCCACAGCTGCCAATCCGGAGAGCAAGCGTTACGCCTTTGATGCCGGAAAGCGTGCAATAGAGGCACATTATGAACGGATGGGAATCCGTGCGCATGTAGAACTGACTGATCGTCCGGGATGGTACAGAAGTTATGTGGAGATCACTGGAAATCCGATGATTTCTGTTATTATTCCCAATAAGGATCATATTGATGATCTGGAAGTCTGCATTTCTTCCATAGAGGAGAAATCTACCTGGAAAAATTATGAAATTCTGATCGTGGAAAACAACAGTGAAGATAAAAAGACGTTTGCCTATTATGAGGAACTGAAGCACAGATATGACAACGTAAGGATTATTGTATGGAAAAAAGAGTTTAATTATTCTGCTATCAATAATTTTGCAGTAAAAGAAGCCAGAGGAGAGTATCTTCTGTTTCTGAATAATGATGTGGAGATCATTACACCATCCTGGATGGAGGAGATGCTTCAGAACTGTCAGCAGGACGGAGTGGGGATCACAGGTGCAAAACTTTATTATCCGGATGATACCATCCAGCACGCAGGCGTGGTACTTGGTCTTGGTGGTATTGCAGGACATATCATGTGCAAAGCCAGAAGAGAAGAAATCGGATATATGGGACGTATGGTCTGTGTGCAGGAAATCAGTGCAGTTACTGCAGCATGTATGCTGGTGAAGACTTCTGTATTTAAGAAAGCTGGCGGTTTTGATGAGCAGTTAAGGGTAGCATTTAATGATATTGATCTGTGTATGCAGGTAAGGCATATGGGACAGAAGGTTGTATTTACTCCTTATGCAGAATTGTATCATTATGAATCCAAGTCCAGAGGACTGGAGGATACGCCTGAGAAGCAGCTTCGATTTTCAAAAGAAGTAAAATATTTCCGTAAAAAATGGAAAAGAGAATTGTCTAAGGGAGATCCTTATTACAGTCCCAACCTGTCATTAAAAGAAGGAGACTGCTCCTTGAGAAAAGAAGAAAGAAATGGGGAGTGACATGTCTAAAGAAATATTTGAAGTAACGAGAGAGAGATTTCATCTACTGGACAGAAATCAGTACATTGTTCAGGGAAGCTGGCCGAAGGATGCAAAGATGGAAGCAAGTCTTGACGGTCACAGACTGAAAACAACAGTGAAGAAAATAGAAATGGTCAGTGCTCTGGAGCGTTTTAAGGACCCGGATCTTATGCGCGGGGAGCAGATTACAGCTACTCTGGAAATACCGGACAGTCTGGCGGGATTTAAAAAGCTGGTAATTTACGCAGATATGCCTGATAAAAAGAAAGTATGGTTCTCCATAGCAGCCAGTGAACTGAGAAAAAAGAGAGATAGACCTCAGGTTTATATTGAAGAAGAAAAAGTACAACAGGGAATGGTACGTCTGAGAGGATGGGCGATTGACAGTAAGCCGATTGCTATCCAGATTTTTGATGAGAATAAGAAACCTCTGGCTGCTGATATACAGAGAACAGATCGTGTGGATGTTAATCAGCTTTATGAAGAACTGGAAGATCCGGAAAAAACAGGATTTTTTACAGAAGTTACAAATGTTCACGGAAAATGTCTGTATGTGGTTTTCAAAGCAGGAGATAAGAAGACAGTAAAGGTGATTCCACTGAGAAAACTGGATGTACTGGTGAAAAAAGCGGATAAGTATGTGAAAAAAGGGCTTCATTACTGGAAAGCCCAGGGAGGTACAGCACTTGCCGGAAAGATCGTGTCCAAAGTAAAGACAGCTTCTACAAGAGAAATCCCGTATCAGAAATGGATATTCCGTCACCTTCCCGGAAAAGCAGAGCTTGAAAAACAGAGAAGAACAAAACTAGCATACAGTCCGAAGATTTCCATAGTTGTTCCTTTGTATAAAACTCCGGAAAAATATCTGAGAAGACTGATAGAGTCTGTGCAGGAGCAGACATATCCCAACTGGGAGCTGTGTCTGTCAGACGGAAGTGGTGCAGATTCTCCTCTTACAGGAATCCTTACAGAACTTTGTGCAAAGGATTCAAGAATTAAAGTGATCACACATGACTGCGCACTGCAGATCTCTGAGAATACAAACAGTGCTATAGAAGCTGCATCCGGGGATTTTATAGCTTTTGCAGATCATGATGATGAACTGACACCTAATGCACTGTTTGAATGTGTAAAGGCTCTCAATGATCATCCTGGAACATTGGTGATATATTCAGATGAGGATAAGATGTCCATGGATGGACACAAGTTTTTTCAGCCGCATTTCAAGCCGGATTATAACCCGGATCTGCTCTGTACGGTAAATTATATCTGTCATTTATTTGTAGTATCCCGCAGCGTGATCGGACAGGTAGGAATGCTTCGTAAAGAATTTGACGGGGCACAGGATTACGACTTTGTTTTCCGGTGCGTGGAAGCTGTAAAGGATGAGGAAATCTGTCACGTACCCAAGATCCTGTATCACTGGCGATGCCATGAAGATTCCACTGCAGAGAACCCGGAAAGCAAGACCTATGCCTTTGATGCCGGAAGAAGAGCAGTACAGGAGCATTATAACAGGACGGGGGTTCATGCAAAAGTACACAACGGAGAATTTCTGGGACTTTACAGAACAGAGTTTATCCGTGATCATGATCCGCTGATCTCCATTATTATTCCGAACAAAGACCATATTGATGATCTGAAACGCTGTATGGATTCCATAGAGAAAAAATCAACATACAGCAATTATGAATATGTGATCGTAGAGAATAACAGTACAGACCCTGCAACCTTTGAATATTATAAGAAGCTGGAAGCCGAGAATGACAAAGTTCATGTGGTTTACTGGGACGGAGTATTTAATTATTCTGCTATCAATAACTATGGTGCTTCTTTTGCAAAAGGCGAATACTTCCTGCTTCTGAACAATGATACAGAAATCATCAATCCGGACTGTCTGGAGGAATTACTGGGTTATTGTATGCGCAGTGATGTAGGTGCGGTTGGTGCCAGATTATATTATGAAGATGATACCATTCAGCATGCAGGAGTTGTTATCGGATTTGGAGGAATTGCAG
>OQVT01001763.1_pt1 | contig 13840 bp, 7 predicted proteins | sample 1691561 | NCBI WGS metagenome assembly OQVT01 (sample SAMN03418260, study PRJEB22391) | human gut metagenome | biome: human-gut; feature: organic feature; material: feces | host: Homo sapiens | place: Tanzania | collected 2013-01 | reverse complement strand
TCGAGAACATTGAACCTTCGCCGGACAAACCAGCGTCACTGAATATCTTGGGGCCGTAGTACAGCACGGCGTTCACTCCCATGAACTGGCCGAGGATGGCGATGGCGCAGCCGATGAGGACAGCCTTGAAAATTCCCGGCTCCAGAAGAGTACGCCATTCGGACTTGGTCTCGCCGGCGATCGAGGCTCTGGTCTGCTCGATCTGCCTTGCCACTTCCTCCGGGGATGTGAATATCCCGCCGAGGATCCTTGCGGCCTTATCTTCCTTGTGCTTGGTGATCAACCAGCGCGGACTTTCGGGGATAAGGAATATGACGAGGAGGAACAGAAGATCCGGAACAGTCTCGTAGCCAAGCATTCCCCTCCAGTACTCGGAATTGAATATTCTTGTCCAGAGATCCGTCGAGGTGGAGGTCACGTCGGCGCCCTTCAGGACAAAGTAGTTGATCAGGTAGGCCATCAGGAACCCTATCGTGATGGCCAGCTGGTAGAGCGACACGAGGGAGCCTCTTTTCTGCGCCGGAGCGATCTCCGAGATGTAGATCGGCGAGACGATCGAGACTATTCCTATGCCGAATCCTCCTATGATCCTGAAGACAACCAGCTGGTTGAAGTCGCCGCAGACGGCGCAGCCTATGGCCGAGACGCTGAACATCAGAGCCGAGATGAGCATCGTCTTCTTTCTGCCGAGATGGTCGCTCATCATTCCGGCCGTCATCACGCCCAGAATCGAGCCGATCAGAGCGCAGCCCACGTACCACCCTTCGGCGATCGTCGTCAGCCGGAACTGGTTCTTCACGATCTCGGTCGTGCCGGAGATCACGGCGGTGTCGTAGCCGAACAGGATTCCGCCTATCGCCGCCACGATGGCCAGGAACACTATCCGGGTCATATTTATGCTTTTGTCCATCGCTTATCGCATGTCAAAGTATTCCATGTACCTGTCGTAGAGATGTCCCGCCTGAAGGTAGGCCGACTGAGGGCTCATGAAGTGCGAGAACTCGAAGGTGATGGCCTTGTCGTAGCCGCAGCGCTTCGCCGCCTCAAGCTTCATCCTCAGTTTGTCGAACTTGATCGGGAGGAAACGGATCGGCATGTCCCGGTCGAAACTCTCGGCGTTGGTCCAGCACTGCATACCGTACTTGTCCGCCAGCTTCTTGTTGACAGAGAAGAACGCGTCAAGCTCGTCGTAGTCGATGTGTCCGTCCTGGAAGGCGCATGCGTCGACATATTCATGGATCCCGTCGAAGATCTCGTTCCATTCCCTCTCGTGCTGCTCTATCGAGACGGCCTGCTCCTTGGTCAGGTTGCCGCCGGCCGCGTCGACCGCCTTCTTGCCGTCGATCCACGGGGAGATGAAGGTCGGCAGTCCGCCCGAGACCTCCTTGCACTGGCGCCCCATCGTGCGGAAGGACTCTATCGCGCCCTTGGTGGCACGGCTGATCTCGCCGCTGATGTACCAGCCGCCGAAGCTGTCGTACTTGCTGCCGTAGCGCTGCCAGATCTCGTCGATCACGTACTTGTTCGCCTCGACCTCGTATGACATGTCGCCTGTGTCCCAGTATTTTCCGGAGTCGTACAGTCCGAGCCAGAACTTCATGCCGTATTTCTGGGCAAGGCGGCAGAACATTTCGATCATGTCGGTCGAAGGCATGTAGCACCCCTTCTTAAGAAGGTAAGGTGACGGATAGGTGATGAACTTGCGGTAACCGCAGCGGATGTCGATCACGGTGTCGATGCCCATCGCCTTCATGTAACGGAAGTCAAGATCCCATTCTTTCTCGCCCCAGTTCTGGTGCGGAATGTCATGCGAGATCTCGTCCAGGAATGTGCCGGTGATGGGGAGGGCATTCCCGTAAGGGACGATCAGCCTGCTGTTGATGCTCTCGTCGGCCTTGAGCCTGAGGTCTTTACCGTTCTTTGGAGCCATTCCCATAGCGTTGGCGGCAATTGGAGCCGCCACAGCGGTCGCGGCGGCGATTCCGGCTTTCTTCAGAAAAGTTCTTCTGTCTGTCATGGTGCTTTCTTTATGTGATAGGTGATCCTTATTAGTAATCCTAAAAGGTAATTTGGTAAATATTGTCTTCGCAAAGGTAAGAATTTATTTCTTAAATTATTTTATTATTTGTTAATTTATTTGTTAAATATTTGATGAAATGTTATAACTTTGTAAAAATGTTAGGCTAACCTTTGTGGATAGATGACACTATTATTAATAACAACGCATTCTTTTATGAAAGCAACATCGAATTATTCATTCCCTTTCCTAAAGGTGGTGCTTGCGTCGGTTCTGTCGTTTTTCCTGTTCTCGGGAAACGTGTCGGCGCAGCCTTCCGTCAAGGGTAGGGTGACAGACCAGAACGGGCAACCGCTGCCCGGTGTCTCTGTCATTGTGGCCGGAACCACGAACGGCACGATGACCGGATCGGACGGAAGCTATGTGATTTCCGTCGCAAAAGGACAGACGCTGGAGTTCCAGTGTCTGGGCATGACATCGTTCCGGAAACTATGTGACGGAACCGTGCAGGTTTTGAACGTGACCCTGAAAGAGGACACTACCTATCTTGACGAGGTGGTTGTCGTGGGTTACGGTACATCCAAGAAATCATCCCTGACGGGAGCGGTCTCGGCGATCAAGGGGGACGAGGTCCTGAAGGCTCCGGCCTCGAACGTCTCTCAGATTCTTGCCGGCCGTCTTCCGGGCATCTCCTCCGTGCAGGAGTCCGGAGAGCCTGGTCAGGATCAGGCTTCCCTGCGTCTGCGCGGCTCGATCTACGGAATCGCCTACGTTGTGGACGGATTCCCGGTGAGTGACATCAACGACATCAATCCTAATGACATCGAGAGCATCTCTGTCCTCAAGGACGGAGCGTCTGCCGCTGTGTACGGATTGAAAGGCGCGGGCGGCGTGATGATCATCACGACCAAGAGGGGGGCGAAGGAGAAGACCTCCATCACCTATGACGCCTCGTTCGGTGTGTCGATGAACGCCAATTTCCCGGAGTTCATGAACGGCCCGCAGTTCGCCTACTATTATAATATGGCGGACATGATGGATCAGCTGGCCAGCGGAGCCATCACCGACCGCTCCCAGTACAATCCGTACTTTACTTCGGAGAATGTCGCCGCGATGACCAACGGCGACCCTACCGACGGTTGGGACAACGTGAACTACATCGACAAGGTGTTCGGCACCGGATTCACGCAGAAGCACAACGTGACCGTGACCGGAGGAAGCGACAAGGCCCGCTACTACACCTCTTTCGGCTACTACGGGCAGGACGGTAACATCGACAACTTCACCTACAAGCGCTACAACCTGAGATCCAACATTGACTCGGACATCACCTCCAGGCTGCATTTCAAGCTGGGTCTGTCGGGTACGCTGGCTCACAGGGACACTCCGGGCTATGCCTCGGGAGGCACGGACGGCGGATACAGCGAGCTGGGATGGCTGTCGGTGGCAAACCAGACTATCGTGATGCATCCGTATCTCCCGGAGAGGTACGAGGGCATGTACACTTCGACGATCAAGAAGAACACCGGACTTCCTCAGAGTCCTCTCGCCGCCATCTATGAGTCAGGCTACAAGAAGACCCGCTCGATGGATCTTTCGGTCAACGCCACGCTGGCCTATGACATTCCAGGCGTGGACGGACTGGTCGCCAAGGTTGCCGGTGTCTATGACTGGAGCAACTCCTACAACAAGAATCTGAACACCCCTTACAGCACGATGGCTTTTGTGGACGGAGCATATTCGAAGAAGAATGACCCAAGGGGAGTGGACAACGGCATAAACCTCGGAGAGGGAACGTCCTATTGGCAGCAGATGGTGGGACAGGCCAGTCTTGAATATTCCAACACCTTCGGCAAGCACAGCGTGGAGGCCTTGGCGCTCATGGAGATCCGTGACACCAAGAGCAACAGTCTCGCGGCCTACGTCAAGGATCTTCCTTTCGCCTCGCTCCCGGAAATCAGCCAGGGCAACCCGACCAAGAACCCTGTCTCCGGAAGCAGCGGAGCGTCCAGAAGCGTCGGCGGAGTCTTCCGACTCAAGTACAACTTCGCGGACAGGTACCTCATCGAACTTTCGGGACGCGAGGACGGCTCGTACCTCTTCAGCGGAATGGACAAGTACCGCTGGGGCTTCTTCCCTTCAGCATCCGTCGCATGGAGAATCTCCAATGAGAATTTCATGAAATCTGCTGATTTTCTCAATGACTTGAAGATCAGGGCCTCCGTCGGAATGCTTGGAAACGATGGTGTTCCTGAATATGCCTTCCTCAGCACCTACTCGCGCTATGGCCAGAAGGTGGGCTACAGGATGGTTGACGGAAGCGCTGCCTTCAATCCTGCCTATAAGCCGGATGTCGTGCCGTCGCTCAACTTGTCATGGGAGCGTTACCTTTCCTACAACGTCGGATTCGACGCGACCCTGTGGGACGGGCTTCTGGGCATGGAGGTGGACGGATTCTACAACTACACCTATGACATCCTGACCGGCCAGGGCTCCGGATTCCCGGCTTCCATGGGTGGGTACTATCCGACCTACATCAATTATCCTGCGATCGACGCCAAGGGTGTTGACCTCATGATCACTCACAAGAATCAGTTCTCTCTCGGCGGCAAACCGTTCTTCTACGGAGTGAGCGCCAGCCTGACATATTCAAAGACCAGATGGATCAAGTACAAGGACAATCCTGAGGTCAGCGACAACAGGAAGATTGTCGGCAAGACCTATGGCGCCATCACGGGTTGGAAGACCGACGGGCTGTTCCGCTCCGAGGAGGAGATTGACAATTCCGCCTGGTGGGGATCACGCCCTAACGTGGGCGACATCAAGTTCGTGGACATCAACGGCGACGGCAAGATCGACTACGACGACTGGGGCTATTTCGGACGTTCCAACAGGCCGGAGCTGACATTCGGCCTGAACCTCAATTTCGAGTGGAACGGCTTTGATTTCAATGCCCAGTTCACCGGCGGCGCCTTGTTCGACGTTTCCCTTACCGGAACGTACTACAACGGCTACGATGACAACACGATCTGGACCCAGACTTTCAAGGAGGGAGGAAACTCTCCTCTCTATCTTGTGGAGAACGCATGGAGCGTGGACAATCCTGACGGTACCTTCCCGCGTCTTACCCTCGGCTCTCCGGGACACGGCGGCGACAACGGTCTCAGCTGCTCATTCTGGTGGAGGGACGGAAAATATGTCCGTCTGAAGTCAGCGCAGCTTGGCTACACCCTGCCGAAGAAATGGATGAGCCATCTTGGCGTGTCTTCCCTCAGGCTGTTCGTCGAGGGACAGAACATATTCACCATCGATGGTCTTCCTAAGGGAATCGACCCTGAGTCTCCGGGCGTGAACAACGGTTATTATCCTCAGCAGCGCCTCTTGATGGGTGGTGTGACATTATCATTCTAAAAGGACAGCTTGATATGAAATACATTAAGAATCTGATTTTGACAGTGTCGGGAATCGCCGTGGCGATGGGGGTGTCCTCCTGCAACTCGTTCCTCGACATGACTCCGACCGACAGCGTCTCGGACAAGATGCTCTGGAAAACCACCGCGAATGCGGAATATGGAGTGAACTACATCTATAGCTACATCCTGGACATGGCCGACGCCAACTCCGGCCAGTGTGTCGCCGGCATGACCGACGCCCTCACCGACCAGTTGAAGTACGGCTCCTACAACTTCAACGCTCTGTGCTACATACCGAGCGAGATCGCCTACGGGGGATCTGTGTTGACAGCCAACTACGTGTCCGCGTACCTTGGCTACTGGGACACGATGTACAGCGCGATCAGAAAGACCAACCAGGGTCTGAACTATCTGGAGAAGTACGGTGAGATGTCCGGTGAGGACAAGACGAGACTCTCGGCCGAGCTGAGGTTCATGCGCGCATGGTTCTACTTCGACCTTGTCAAGAGGTACAAGGATGTCATCATCTATGACGAGGATCTGAGCGCCATCACGGCCAACAAGGCTCTCTCGACAGAGGAGGAAGGATGGAACTTCATCGAATCCGACCTTGAGTTCGCCGCCGCGAACCTGCCTGAGAAAGAAAAAGCGAACGGAAGGCTGAACAAAGGTACGGCCTATGCCTTCATGACAAGGGCGATGCTGTACGCCAAACGTTATGACAAGGTCGTCGCGGCCGCGGACAAAGTGAAGGAGTTGGGTTATTCTCTGGTCTCAAACTATGCTGATGTCTTCAACGGCAACAATTCCGAGGTCATACTTGAATATGTCTTCAACTATTCCGACAATGTGACCCACAGCTTCGACTACTACTACTCTCCGGGAGGCGACTACACCACCAAGGATGCTTCCGGCGGCGGTTTCGGCACGCCGACACAGGAGATTGTGGAGTCCTATGAATATGCCGACGGCTCCGGTCTTCCGGACTGGTCGCCTTGGCACACCGCCGAGGGAACCGACCAGAATCCTCCGTATGAGCTGCTTGAGCCTCGTTTCCAGGCGTCCGTACTCTACAACGGTGCGAAGTGGAAAGGGCGCACGATCGAGCCGTTTGTGGGCGGAGACGACGGCTGGTGCCAATGGAACGTGGTCAAGGAGCCTAAGGGTAAGACGACCACGGGCTATTACCTCCGCAAAGGTGTGGACGAGACGCATGACGTGATCGCCAGAAGCGAGAGCACCCAGCCGCTTGTCATCATCAGGTACGCCGAGGTGCTTCTGAACAGGGCCGAGGCCTGCTACCGTCTCAATGACGCCGCGGGAGCCAATGCCGCCGTCAAGGAAATCCGCGCCCGTGTCGGGCTTCCGTACGCTGACAAGGCGGGGGACAACCTGTGGAAGGCCATCCGTCAGGAGCGCAAGGTCGAGCTGGCGTTCGAAGGCTTCTCCTATTGGGATCTCCGCAGATGGGGAGTGGCTCCGAACAACTATCCTGACGGACTCTCCGGCTATCAGGTGCATGGCTTGAAGATCGAGAGCGCAGGAAGTGGCTTCATCTACACCTATGTCTCTGTCGATGACAAGGACCGCAACTATCCTGAGAAGATGAACAGATTCCCTCTCCAGGACAGCGAGCTGTCAAGCAACAATGCAGTAGAACAATTCCCGGAATGGAAATAATCACGACTTATATGAAAAAGATCCACATACTGACAGCGGTTCTGACTCTTCTCGTGGCGGCTTCGTGCCATAGCCCTGAATATGTCGAGTCGACCGCGGAGCGTCAAAACCTTACCAGTTTCGAGGCGTTCTTCACATTCGGCCCCTTCATGGATCAGTCGATGTGCAAGCTGAACATCACGGACGAGAACGCCGATCGGTTCGTCATCCCTGTCCCTTGGTTTTTCCCTGAGACATCGGACAACGAGACGTCACCTTACATGACCAAGGTCAGGGTGCAGGCTGCCTTGCAGCCGAACTGTACCATCGAGCCGGCGCTGACCCTTCTGGATCTGACCAAGGACAACATGTTCAGGTTCACCAACGCCAAGGGTGAGAGCAGGAACATCTGCATCACCGGAGAGAGGGTGAAGTCCAAGGCTTGCGACATTCTTGTCTTCTCCTTGGATGACCCCGCCATCTCCGGCATCGTGGACAAGAACAAGAAGACCGTCACCCTGGTGTCCGCCGAGGATCTGAGCGCCTGCACCGCATCCGCACAGGTTTCGGCGCATGCCACCATCTCCCCGGATCCTTCGACTCCGCAGGACTACAACAAGGGCGTCAAGTTCAGGGTGACCGCCCACGATGGTCAGACCTTCTCTGAATATACCGTCATCAAGACTGTTCCTGACAAGATCGACAAGGGCTTTGACAAGTCATCGCTTGAGGCGTTGTTCAACTTCGAGCCTGTAAGCATGGCCGGACTTCCGGCCTACAACACGGCTGACATATTCCCGAGCCTTGCGGTGACGGGCGGCAAGCTTGTCTTCTGCTACGGCGACGGTTCCGCTCCTGTCTTCCTGAACGGCGTCACCGGTGTCAAGGAAGGCGAGATCAATGCCGGCGGCGTCGCTCCGGCGGCTGTCACCAATGACGAGGCGGAGAACCTTATCCTCTGCAACCACGTTGACGGCGGCGGCGAGTTCAAGATTTGGAAGGCTACCTCTGTTAAGACCGCTCCGGAACTGTTCCATTCGTTCACCAACAGCACGGATCTTCCTATGGGATATTCAATAAAGGTCATCGGCGACATTGACGGTGACGCTGTGATTGACATAACCCATGAGGGCATCGCGGGCGTGACATCCTCAAGCAAGGTGACAAGGGTCACTGTTGCCGGCGGATCCGTCGCCGATGTCTCGGTGCTCGATCTCGCGGGAGCCGGCCTCGCATGGGGCGGCGCTCCGGTGAACAACACCGACGCTGTGGCCGTGGCTCCTACGCGGAACGCCGGGATGTTCCTTTCTTACTACGATCCTAACGTCCTGCACTATGTCATGGCCGACGGCACGCTGAAGTCGTCGCTACCGTTCAACAACGGATCATCGTGGGCCTTGAATGTCAATAACCTGGACAGCAAGCGGTTCAATCACGCCACCTACATGTCGCTCTTCGTGGTCAGCCACTTCCCTCACTGGGGATGCGGCCCTGCCCTCTACCTGTACGACATCTCGGATCCGGCGGCGCTGTCCGGCAATCTGAACGAGACCACGTCGATAGTCCTCGGCAAGTCTTCCGTTGACTGGTTCCAGAAGGCTGACGCCGGCTTTGCCGCCGGAGATGTCGTTCTGGCTCCGACCAAGGACGGATTCAAGATGTATCTGTACTACTACGACCAGAATTCAGGAGTCCTCGGTGGCTATTCTGTGGATTGCATAAAGAAATAGTCAGATGAACCCTTTGAGGATATATTCCCTGATCGTTCTTGCCGCCATGACGATCATGTCCTGCGGAGGTTCCAAGGATAACCCTTGGAACCCCGACTGGGACAAACCGAAACCGGAGCCCGAGAAACCTGCGGAAGAGACAGGCAAGCCGAGGTACGTGTGGATTGACGCGGCGGCCAATTTCTGTGACTACGAGAACGACAAGGACAGGATAGCCGCGGATTTGAAGCGCATCAAGGACGTTGGTTTCACGGACATCATTGTCGATGTAAGGCCGACAAGCGGCGACGTGCTGTTCAAGTCCTCTGTCGCCAGTCCGCTGAAGAAGGTAGATGTCTGGAAGGGAAGCAGTTATGTGTGGGTTTCCAGAACCGGCACATACGACTACCTCCAGACCTTCATCGACGAGGCCCGCAAGGTGGGTCTCAAGGTGAACGCCAGCATCAACACCTTCGTGGGCGGCTACCTTTGCCCTTATGGCCTTGGAAGCGACGGAATGCTTTTCCGCGAGTCGGGAAGGAAGTCCTGGGCTTCGGTCATCAACGCGAAAGACGGCCTTGTCAGCGTCATGGATCTGACCGGCTCCGAAGACTACGGAGCCAGATTCCTCAATCCTGCCAACGAGCAGGTGCGGAACTATGTGCTTCAGATCATCAAGGATCTGGCTGCATACGATCTTGACGGCATCATCCTGGACCGCTGCCGTTACGATGACTATGGCCTGCAGAGCGATTTCTCGGATGTCTCGAAGAGAAAGTTCGAGGAATATTCAGGCATCACCTGCTCTTCATGGCCTGGTGATGTTATGGCTCCCGGCACGACGGCGCTTGGGTCGAAGGCTGGCGAGACTGAGAAGAAGTGGCTGGAGTTCCGCGCGAGCGTCATCCACGACTTCGTCGCCGAGGCTTCCGACGCTGTCCACCGGATCAACAAGGACATCCGCTTCGGCGTGTATGTCGGGGCCTGGTACTCGACTTACTACACATCCGGCGTGAACTGGGCAAGCCCTAAGTACGATCCTAAGGCGGACGGCTATTCCTGGGCATCGGCGAACTACAAGAACTGTGGCTATGCCGACCACTGCGACTTCATGTTTCTCGGAGCCTATGCCGGCGCCGACAGCATCTGGGGCAGCGGTGAGTGGACGATGCAGGGGTTCTGCAAGCAGGGCAGGTCTCTCTTGAAGGGGGATGTCAAGTTCTGCGGCGGGCCGGACATCGGCAACTCCCCGGGGTGGACGAACGGCGGTCAGGCTTCCAAGATCCCGGATTCGATCAAGGCCTGCATCAACGAGGGCGATGGCTTTTTTGTGTTCGACCTCTGTCACATCAAGATGTACGACTACTGGGATGCCTTCAAAAAGGGATTCGATGACTATCTGAAAACTGTGAAAAAATAACAAAAACGCTAAAAATGAAAAGAATATCCATAATAATGCTGGCAGCGGCGATGGCTCTGTCCTTAGCCGCCTGCAAAGATGATTCGAACGACTCCGGGACCATCACCATTTCCGGGGAGGCCATGAATCCGGTGTTCACGTCTGCCGGAGGCACCTACACGGTTGAGTTCACTGCTGACAATGAATGGAGGGTGGCGGTTCCTAACACGAACCACTATACCTGGAGTTCGGTGACTCCGACCAGCGGCGGAGCCGGCAAGAATCAGGTGATAGTGACTGCCCTGAGGAACCCCGGCCACGACGGAAGGGAATATTCGTTCGACCTGCGCTGCGGACTGGATTCCAAGACTATCAAAGTGACTCAGAAACAGCTGAACTCCATAACCGTCACGCCGGGATCATTCGACATTCCTAAGGAGGGAGGCTCCATCGACATCAAGGTCGTGTCCAACATCGACTTCGACTACAAGATCGCCGATGATGCCAAGGAATGGATCTCCGCTGTCACGACCAAGGGTCTTGTTGAGAACACGGTGACTTTTGCCGTTGCATCAAACGAGATCTACAACAAGTTCGAGGCCCGTCAGGGAGTGATAACCTTCACCAGCAGCGAAGGGTCGGAGGACATCGTTGTCAACCAGGCCCCTAACGAAAGATTCTTCAATGTCTCTCCTGAGAGCCTGGTTGCCGAGAAGAACGGTGGCGAGGTGACCCTTAAGGTCGAGGCCAACTTCCCTTATGAGGTCGAGGATCCTGATTCTGAATGGATCACAAGAGTCTCCGGGAAGGATGGTTCCTTTACTTATAAGGTTGAGGCCAATCCTGATTTCGGCTCCAGGGCCGGCGTCATCAATGTGACCACTGAGCTGGAGGATTACTCCGCGGCTGTCGAACTTAAGCAGAAGGGAACGGCTGATGTCAGTGTGCTTTGGCAGAAGAGGTATTCGGCTGACCTTGGCGCGATCGCCGTGGCCGGAGGACCTCTCAGGCTTGCAGTGAAGGATGACATCCTTCTTGTCGGCAACGGCGGAAACAAGCTTTACGCCCTTAACCGTCAGACAGGCGACTTCATGCAGGAAATTACTATCCCAGAGGGACTTTCGGTTTATTCTCTCGTGAATGATGATGCCGGAAATATCCTTATGGCCGCACAAGCCGCTTTCGGTGGCACACTCCAGATCTATTCCATCAAGTCTCTTGACGCAGCTCCTGAGCTGATTGTGGAATATGTCCACAACGCCATCTGGAGTTCTTCGATGGGTAACATCCGTGTGTGCGGCGATGTGACGAAAAAGGCTGTTATAACAGCTTTCGTGGACGTAAGCCAGTACTGGGTGGCTTGGCAGATCACCGGCGGAAAGGCAGGAGAAGCCCGTTTCGGTTCCATCTCTCCAGCGGCCTCCACTGTCTGGAGTCCATACGGCGCGTGCGTGGCCCCTGTTTCTGATGACCTGAGCGACGGAATCCTGTTCATAGGCTACTCCGCAGACGCCAACGGCAACTACGATCTGAACTGGTGCAAGGATGCCGCTGCAAGCGAATGGAAATCCGTGTTCCACACTGACAGCGCAGGAAACGAGAACTACAACTACAACTGCATCTCAGTCGCCACCCTCAACGGAATCCGCTTCTGCGCGATCGAGAGAGGAGCGCATTTCTCATGGGGATCCTGCCCGGAAGTGTACCTGCTTGACATCACCAATCTTGATTCTGTCAAGGAGTCCTACTATGTGGGCTGGACGACTGTGGCCGAGGAGGGTGCTTACACAGGCGCCGGCGCCTGCAGCGACGTGCTGCTCCAGACCTCCGCTGACGGAAAGACAATGGATATGTTTGTCACGGACGGCAACTATGACTGCATCACCTGCATAAGGTTCACCGCACAATAATGTTATCTATGAATATAAAAAATGTTGATTTCGGCGCGATGGCGTCGCGCTATAAGGAGGAACTCCTCGGAAATGTCCTGCCTTTCTGGCTGGAACATTCCCAGGACACGAAATTCGGAGGTTACTACACTTGCCTGAACCGTGACGGAAGTGTCTACGACAAGGACAAGTTCATCTGGCTTCAGGGACGTGAGGTCTGGATGTTCGCGATGCTGTACAACAAGCTTGCGAAGAACGAGGAATGGCTGAAGTGTGCCGAGCAGGGCGCCCGTTTTCTCATGAAATACGGCCACACTCCCGACTATGACTTCTACTTCTCCCTGACAAGGGAGGGAAAGCCGGTCATCCAGCCCTACAACATATTCTCCAACACATTCGCCTGTATGGGATTCGCCCAGTTGGCCGAGGCGACAGGCGATGAGGAATATGCCCGTTACGCCAAGGAGACTTTCCGCCGGATCCTGGAACGCCGTTCCAATCCAAAGGGAATCTGGTCGAAGGCTGTGCCGGGAACAAGGCCGCTGAAGGATTTCGCCCTGCCGATGATCATCTGCAACATGGCTTTGGAGGTCGAGAGGATCATCAACGACCCCGAGATGATGGACCGCCTGATTGACGAATGTCTGCACGAGGTTCTGGATGTGTTCTACCAGCCGGATCTTGGAGTGATGGTGGAGAACGTCTCCGCCGTTGACAATTCCCTCATCGACTGTTTCGAGGGCCGCAAGGTGAACCCTGGACATGATCTGGAAGCGATGTGGTTCCTTATGAACCTCGGAATCCGCCGCAAGGACAAGGCCTTGATCGACAAGGCTGTGGAGATCTCCCTTCGCGTGATCGACTATGGCTGGGACAAGGAATATGGCGGGATCTTCTATTTCATGGACCGCAAGGGCTATCCGACCCAGGAACTTGAATGGGACCAGAAACTCTGGTGGGTACACATAGAGTCCGCGATCGCGATGCTGAAAGGCTACCGCCTCACGGGCAACGAGAAGTGTCTGGAGTGGTTCCTCAGGCTGGATGACTACCTTTGGACCCGTTTCAAGGACAAGGAGTATCCCGAGTGGTTCGGCTACCTGAACCGCCGTGGGGAAGTCCTGCTACCGCTCAAGGGCGGAAAGTGGAAAGGATGCTTCCATGTTCCGAGAGGTCTTTATCAGATAGGCTCCATGCTGGAGGACATCTCTAAGGGGAAGGAGGCCTGCATCTGATGCGCGGACAGCCTTATCCAATTGGTCTGTTGATGTTTATGATTGCTTCGGTTCTGCTGCACTCGTGCGGCGGAACTGAAGCTTATTATGACGTGGTGGTTGTCGGTGGCGGTGCCGGCGGAACGTCGGCGGGCATACAATCGGCCCGCTCAGGGGCATCAGTGCTGATTGTCGAGGAAACTCCCCGGCTTGGTGGCATGCTCACATCCGCGGGAGTCTCGGCGTTTGACGGTAACTATCGTCTCCGCGGTGGTCTGTTCGGCGAGTTCTGCGACTCTCTGGCCGGACGCTACGGGGGCTATGAGGCCTTGAAGACCGGATGGGTGAGCAACATCCTCTTCGAACCGAAAGTCGGGGCGGAGATATTCATGAATATGGCAGGGCCGCTTGACGGACTTTCCCTTGCTATGGAGACGGGTTGCGTCCGGGCTGAGAAACTGGACGAAGGCTGGCGGCTTACGTTGGACGGACCGGATGGCCGTCGCTGCGTCAGGGCGGGGATTCTGATTGACGGAACCG
>OQVT01001756.1_pt1 | contig 13864 bp, 13 predicted proteins | sample 1691561 | NCBI WGS metagenome assembly OQVT01 (sample SAMN03418260, study PRJEB22391) | human gut metagenome | biome: human-gut; feature: organic feature; material: feces | host: Homo sapiens | place: Tanzania | collected 2013-01 | reverse complement strand
ACAATCCAAAAACTTTTTCTTTCCTTTTTCTTTTGCGAAAGAGGAAAAATACAGTGAATCCCGAAGTCATACAGTATGTCATGTGTCATTCAGATGCACTGATCACAATGGATATCTACAATCATATTGCAGAAAAGTCTCATATGGAGAATGTAATGTCTAAAATGAACTTGCATGAAACCGTGCCTGATGGAGTATAAAACATAGGTCGCTATCGTAAAAATGTGGTCAAATCAAGAAAATGAAATAATTAGCACACACATCTTGACAGTGCTAAGAAAAGTGATATACTAGCATTAGCACAAGAGAAAGAAGAGTGCTAAAAGGAGTGATTGCGATGAATAGTGAAAAATGGACAGAAGCCATGCAGGAAGCATTTGGACGTGCGGCGCAGATGGCGTTATCTCTTAATCAGCAGATTGTTGATGTTGAACATCTCATGTATGCATTATTAGAAGATAGTTCTGGTATTTTCTATAGAGTATTAACGAAACTTAATATCTCTATTCCAGAAGTACAGGATCTATTGAACGGTGAGATTAATAAGAAACCAAGCGTGGGACAGGTCACACAGGACCAACTTCGTTTAAGCTATGATTTAAATGGCTGGATTGCGAATGCAGAACGTATTAAGACAGATTATAAGGATGACTACATGAGTGTAGAACATCTGATCTTAGCACTGTTTAATTCGCAAGGTACTTTTATTAGAAACTTCGTATCTCGTTATCATCTAGATAAGAAAGAAGTAGAAAAGATTATTAAAGAAATGAGAGGAGGACATAAAGTGGATACTCCAAACCCAGAAAATAATTATGAAGTATTAGAAAAATATGGACGTGATCTTGTAAAAGATGTTAAAGATGGCAAGATTGATCCAGTTATTGGACGTGATGAAGAAATCAGACGTGTGATTCAGATCTTATCACGTAAGACAAAGAATAACCCAATCTTAATTGGTGAACCAGGTGTAGGTAAGACTGCGATTGTAGAAGGTCTTGCATGGCGTATAGTTAAGAACGATGTACCTGAAACATTAAAAGATAAAACTTTATTTGAACTTGATTTAGGTTCACTTGTGGCAGGTGCTAAATATCGTGGTGAATTTGAAGAAAGATTAAAAGCTGTTTTAAATGAAATTAAGAAATCTGAAGGACAGATCATCATGTTTATTGATGAAATTCATCAGTTAGTAGGTGCTGGTAAGACAGATGGTGCCATGGATGCGGCTAACTTATTAAAACCAATGTTAGCACGTGGTGAATTACATTGTATTGGTGCAACGACACTTGATGAATATCGTCAGTATATTGAAAAAGATGCAGCCTTAGAAAGACGTTTCCAGAAAGTATTAGTACAGGAACCTGATATTGATGATACAATTGCGATTTTAAGAGGTTTAAAGGAACCATTTGAATCTCATCATGGTGTTCAGATTCAGGATAGTGCCATTATTGCAGCTGCTCATATGAGTGATCGTTATATTACTGATCGTTTCTTACCAGATAAGGCCATTGATTTAATTGATGAGGCATGTGCTTCAGTACGTATGGAAATTGACTCAATGCCAGAAGAACTTGATACAATTACTCGTGATAAGAATCGTCTAGAGATGGAAAGAATCTCTATTGAAAAAGAAGATTCAACTGAAGATAACGAAAAGAGACTAGAAGAAATCAAAGAAAAGATCGCTTCATTAAATGAAAAGATTTCTGGCTTAACTGAACAGTGGAAATCAGAAAAGTCTCAGGTTGATCATATCAAGGACTTAAAGAATCAGAAGGTTCGTCTTGAAACACAGATGGCACAATTTGAATCTCAGGGTAATTTAGAAGAAGCATCTAAGATTAAATACCAGACTATTCCAGCTATTAATAAAGAAATAGAAGAATATCAGGCTAAAGAAAATGATGATACTTTATTGCAGGAAAAGGTGACTGTAGATACTATTTCTGAAGTGATTTCTAGATGGACAAATATTCCAGTTTCTAAGTTAATGGAATCTGAAAAAGAGAAGTTATTACATCTTGAAGATATCATGAAGAAGAGAGTTATTGGTCAGGATGAAGCCATTACTAAGGTCACTGATGCAATACTTAGAAGCCGTGCAGGTATCAATGATGAAAATCGACCAATTGGTTCATTCTTGTTCCTAGGTCCTACTGGTGTAGGTAAGACTGAAGTGGCTAAGACACTCGCAGAACAGCTCTTCGATAGTGAAAAGAATATTGTACGTATCGATATGAGTGAATATATGGAGAAATATAGTGTCTCTCGTTTATTAGGTGCTCCTCCAGGATATGTAGGTTATGAAGAAGGTGGACAGTTAACTGAAGCAGTAAGACGTGCACCATATAGTATTGTCTTATTAGATGAGATTGAAAAAGCTCATCCAGATGTCTTCAATATCTTATTACAGATTCTTGATGATGGTCGTTTAACAGACTCTAAGGGCAATGTAGTCAGCTTCAAGAATACAATTATCATCATGACTTCTAACCTTGGTTCTCAGTACTTGTTACAGGGTAACAATGAAGAAACACGTAAAGAAGTCGATAATGAATTAAAGATGCACTTCAAACCTGAATTCTTAAACCGTATTGATGAAATCGTTATGTTCAACTCACTTGATTCAAGTGTTGTTTATAAGATCATTGATAAGTTCATTCATGAACTTGAAGTTCGTCTAGAAGAAAAGAAGATAACTCTAGAAGTTACTGATGCTGCTGAAAATAGAATTGCACAGGATGCATTTGATGCAACATTTGGTGCTCGTCCAATCAAGCGTTATATTCAGTCTCATATTGAAACAATGCTGGCAAGAGAAATCATCAAAGGTACAATTCATGCCAATAGTCATGTGATTATTGATTATGATAATGGATTTGTAGCTAAAGAAGCATAAAGCTATGAAAGAAGATAGAATCCCCCTCTATCTTCTTTTTTTTCTATTGTCTTTTCAATGTTTCATAAAAATGTTAGAATGCTAGAGGAGAGATGACTATGCAGAGATATTTTATTAAAAACAATTATAGACAAAATGATATTATTATCGCTGATGATTCTATGTATAAGCATATAACTAAGGTTATGCGCATGGAAAAAGGCGAACATGTTATTTGCATTGATGAAGATAAGCATGTATTCTTATGTGAAATCATAGACTTAAAACAAGGTTTATTGCAGGTGAAAGAAGAACTTCAGGAAGATAATGAATTAGATGTTGAAGTGACTCTTGTTTATGGTTTACCTAAGAGTGATAAGTTTGAATTTGTAATTCAAAAAGCAACTGAACTTGGTGTGACACGTATTGTTCCATTACGTGCTTCTAGAAGTATTGTGAAGATGGATGAAGCACGTTTTAGTAAGAAGAAAGAGCGTTTTGAACGCATTGCACAGGAAGCAAGTGAACAATGCCATAGACAGATTGTTCCTGAAATTACGCCTCCTATCCAATTATCACAGTTAAAAGATTATTTATCTGAAGTCAATGTTGTGGCATATGAAGAAGAAAGCAAGAATGGTGAACATCATGCTTTCACGAAAGCACTTGATGCACTTCATACTTCTATTACTATTATTGTAGGACCTGAAGGAGGTTTTGATCTTCAGGAAGTAGAAAAGATGCAGGCAATAGGTGTTGTACCATGTTCTATTGGTAATCGTATATTAAGAAGTGAAACAGCACCTTTATATATGCTAAGTGTTATTGGGTATAGAAGAGAATTGGGGGATTAATATGAACTTTATTGCAGTCATTAATAAATACAGCAGGGATACAAAGTATGTTAAGACAAAGTTGTATCATTATTGTGAAGAACATAAAAAAGAACTAGAATCAATGAATATTCGTTTCAAGATTAAATCAGAAATTGATTTATTTAATATGGAAATTGTCCTACGTTCATTAGATGGTAGAGATGCTATTGAAGGGTCTTATGATCTTTTTGCAGCAGGGAATTATGATATGTTTGAATATATCACTTATGAAGAAAAAAGAATGATGTTCAATAATGATCTCAAGAATGTATTAGAAACACTCCCTCATTTTTATGATGAAGAAAGTTCAAGAGATATTTATATTCCAGTTTATTCTCCAGATATTAATGGCTGGTATATCAATGATTATCAGATTCTTTTATTAAAACAGCATGCTGAATATGTAAAGAGTCAGAAAATCACATTAGATACTGCCTTTAGATATTATGGACCTATTGTTTTTGATACACCTTTTTCAAGTCTAGAAAAGATTTATGAAAACGAATCCCATATTGCTTATTACTATGAAGAATTGGGAACAATCTATTTATTTGTGAAAGAAGATTTCTCATTGATCTGCCGTATGGTTATAGGTGATGATAATCGTCATTCAAATAAGGTGTCTATCGAAGATGCGAAAGAATTGGTTGCTTATTATGAACGTGGAGAATATACACAGTTCATTGAATACATGCATGATCATCAATTAATTAGTGATCATACATATAAGAAATTAAATAAGAAAGTGAAGTGAGACAATGGCAACAGTAGCTTTTCATACATTGGGCTGTAAAGTAAACAGCTATGAATCAGAGGCGATGTTAGAAATATTCAAGAAGAGAGGATATGAAACAATCGACTTCGAATCTCCTGCAGATGTATATGTAATTAATACTTGTACTGTTACAAATACAGGAGACTCTAAATCAAGACAGATGATCCGTAAGGCACATCGTACTAACCCTGAAGCAGTGATCTGTGTTGTAGGCTGTTATTCACAGGTCGCAAGTGAAGAAATTACAGGAATTGAAGGTGTTTCAGTTGTACTTGGAACACAGCATCGTGCTTCTATTGTGGACTTTGTAGAAGAATACAAGAGCACACATAAACAGATAGTTAAAATTGAAAATGTTATGAAGGTCTCTCGTTTTGAAGACTTAAGTATTCATGCATTTGAAAATAAAACAAGAGCCTTCCTAAAAATCCAGGATGGCTGCAATAACTTCTGTACATATTGTATTATTCCTTATGCACGTGGTGGTGTACGTTCTCGTCCTAAGGAAGATGTCTTAAAACAGGCTCAGGAACTTGTCGATAGAGGATTTGTAGAAATTGTATTAACAGGTATTCATACAGCAGGTTATGGTGTGGATCTAGATAATTATTCTTTCTATGACTTATTAGTAGATTTGACAACTAAGATTAAGGGATTAAAGAGATTACGTATTTCTTCTATTGAAATGAGTCAGGTCAGTGATGAAATCATTGAACTTATTGGAAAGAGTCCTATTATTGTTGATCATCTTCATATTCCAATTCAGTCTGGTACAGATTCTATTTTAAGAAGAATGGCAAGACATTATAATACAGCTGAATTTGAAAAGAAATATTTTGAACTTAAGGAAGCATTACCAGGAATCTCTATTACAACAGATGTTATTGTAGGATTCCCAGGAGAAACAGAAGAAGATTTCGTAGATACATATAACTGGATCAAGAAACTTCATTTTAATCAATTACATGTTTTCCCTTATTCAAGAAGAAAAGGCACACCTGCAGATAGAATGCCTAACCAGGTACCAGGAGATATCAAGAAAGACCGTGTCAGAAGACTATTACAGCTGTCTGATGAATTAAAGACAGAATTTGCATTATCTGAAATGAATCAGGAACTAGAAGTATTGATTGAAGAAGAAAAAGATGGCTATATGGTAGGTCATGCTTCTAATTACTTAAAGGTTCTTGTTGCAGATACTTCTTTAAAAGAAGGACATATTTATAAAGTGAAAGTAACAGATCATCGAGGTTATGATTTAATCGGGGTGGTTTCTAGTGAAGAGGCTTAATGAGCTTTTTAAAGTTGAAAGTGATTTGAAGATTGAATCTATACATAGCGATTCTCGTTATGTACGAAAGGATTCTATCTTCTTTTGTATTGAAGGACTTGTGACAGATGGCCATAAATATGTAGATGATGCCATCTTCCAAGGGGCTAAATGTATTGTCCATTCTAAACCATTGCGTCGTTATTATCAGGGGATTGTCTATATTCAGGTACCAGATGTCTTAGATGAACTTAACCGTGTAGCAGACCTTTTCTATGATCATCCTTCTTATAAGATGACAGGGATTGGTGTAACAGGCACAAGCGGTAAAACAGTAGTCGCTCGTGTTGTAGCACGATTATTAGGCTGTTATTTAAAGATGGGTTATGTAGGAAATAATGGGATAGAATATGGCGCAACAATGATGCAGATGACAGGAACAACACCTGATCCTATCTGCCTTCATCGTAATTTCTATAACATGGTCAAAGAGAATGTAAAAGGCTTTACTCTTGAAGTTTCTTCTCATGGTCTCGCAATGAAACGTGTTGATTCTGTTAATTTCAGTATTGTGGTTTTCACAAATGCCTATGAAGAACATATGGATTTCCATGGGACTGTGGATAATCTGATGACATCTTATGTAAAGCTCTTTAGACTACTTAAAGAAGGTGGTTATGCCATTCTCAATGCGGATGAAGTACGCTTTAATCATTATCTAAATACAAATTACAAGGATTTATCTGATCATGCAAAAATCCTGACCTATGGAATCCATCATAAAGCCGATATCATGGCAAGAGAGATTGAATATTATATTGATCATTCAGCATTTAATATATACATCAAGAATCATTACTATCATGTAGAAGTTCCTATTATCGCACCTTTTAATATATCTAATACACTTGCGATATTAACAACGCTCTATGCCTTAGAAATGACACCTGATGAAATCGTAAATGCGATTAAATATATTCAGCCAGTAGAAGGACGTATGGAAGTTGTTCCTGTTAAACAGCCTTTCCATATTATTGTGGACTATTGTCAGCATGTGCATAATTTTGAAGAAGTCTTCAAGTTTGTACATAGTGTTAAAGGCAATGGTCATCTTATTGCAGTATTTGGTGCACCAGGACGTAAAGATATTCATAAAAGAAGTAAGATTGGTGCTTTAGCTAATAAGTACTGTGATTATGTTATTTTGACAGAACAGGATGAAAGAGATGATGATATTGAAGGTATCTGTTCACAGATTCAGGAACAGATTGTAGATCCTATTTCTGTCATCATCACAAATCGTCGTTTTGCGATTCAGCAGGCAATTGATTCAGCCTGTACGGGTGATGTTATTTTAATCCTAGGAAAAGGTCATGAACAGTTCATGACATCACTAGTAGGCAATACACCTTATCCTGGAGATAAGTTTATTGCACAGGAATATGCAAAGAAATTATACAATGAGGAACAAGAAGAGGATTTCTAAACTTTCAGTTAAAAAAGACTTGCATTATTGAAAATCATTGTGTATAATCATATTCGAATTTAGCGGTAAAGGGGGGAAAGTTCAATGGCAAAGACAGTAGTAAGAGAAAATGAATCTTTAGATGATGCTTTACGTCGTTTTAAGAGACAAGTTTCTAGAACAGGAACCCTTGCTGAAGCTCGTAAAAGAGAATTCTATGTTAAACCTGGTTTAAAGAGAAAAATGAAATCAGAAGCAGCTAGAAAGAACCAGAAGAAACGTCGTAGATAAGATTTATTTTTAGAAGAGTCATCTGACTCTTCTTTTTTTCAATGAAAGGATGATTTTATGGAAAAAGTGATTCAGTTGAATGGATATAGTTTAGATGCCATGCAATTGTTATGTGGTCCACATGATGAAAATATCGCATTATTAGAAGATGAATTTGAAAATGCGATTAATGTACGTGGTACAGATATTTATCTTGATCATAGTGATCCTGTACTAGAAAAAGTAATCCATGTACTTCTTAAACTTACTAAGAAGGATGTACGTATCTCTAAAAGAGATGTTGTATATGCTATTAAGCTAGGACGCAATGGAAAACTTGATGAAATGGATTCTCTTTTTGATATTCATATTGCACGCACAAGTCATGGTAAGATCATCTACCCTAAGACAATGGGGCAATTAGAATATTATCATGCTTTAAAGGATCATGATGTTGTATTTGCGATTGGTCCAGCTGGTACTGGTAAAACATATTTATCAGTTGTATTTGCTGTACAGGCTTTAAAGAATCATGAAGTACAGAAAATCATCTTAACAAGACCAGCCGTAGAAGCAGGAGAGAATCTTGGATTCTTACCAGGGGACTTAAAAGAAAAGATCGATCCTTATCTAAGACCTCTTTATGATGCACTTTATGATATGTTAGGTGCAGAAAATACAGAAAAATTGATTGAAAAGGGTATTATTGAAATAGCACCACTCGCTTATATGCGTGGTCGTACATTAGAAGATGCATATGTTATTCTAGATGAAGCACAAAATACCACAGACAATCAGATGAAGATGTTCTTAACACGTCTTGGCTTTAATTCTAAGATGTGTATTACAGGGGATATTACACAGATTGACTTACCTAAACAGACAACAAATGGCTTAAAACATGCTATGAAGATCTTAGATGGTGTTAAAGGTATTTCCTTTGTTTACTTAACAGCACTTGATGTCGTGCGTCATCCAGTTGTTGCTAGAATTATTGAAAAATATGATATGAACAAATAAGACTGATCGTTTCTGATCAGTCTTTATAATATTTCAGTATCTTTTTATGAGCAGTAGGAATTGTAATTTCCTCCTGCTCTTTATTTGTATAAAAATCATTTAAGCGTTTATTCGCTCTAAATATATAAACATGCATATACCATGTACGATGTGTAAACACATGCTTAAAATCCTTTAAATGAGATAATACCTCTAACTCTATACCATACGCCTCTTTAAACGCTTCTATAAAGGAATAAGGACTCTCTACCTCATATTGAGGGAGTAAATACATATTTTCTAGTAAACCATTTTTATTTTTAATAAGCATGACTTCATCCTCATAAACAACTATACCTGTAATAAAAGACATACTCTTCTTATTTACTTTCTTGATATTTATAGGAAGTACTTCCTGCTTATTTGTTGAATAGGCCTGACAATCACTTTGAAGAGGACATTCTTCACAATGAGGATGAACAGGAAGGCAGATAGCATTCGCAAAATCCATAATACCTTGATTGATCATTGCTGAATCATAGCCGATGACTAGCTTATTACCAATCTCTGTAATCTTCTTTACAGTCTTATTTAAAGCAATATTATCCGCTATCCCATATAATCTACTTAATACTCTTAAAGCATTCCCATCTACCGCAATATAAGGAGCATGATAGGCAAAACTCATAATAGCACTAGCAGTATAAGGACCTACACAGCTGCGCGCACGTAATGGCAGAAGCTATCTTAAAATTGTTTCCGGGAACTAAAATTGCTATTGGTCCTGCTATCGACAATGGATTTTATTACGATTTCGATTTTCCAACCGACACCAAATTTACAGAAGACGATTTTCAGACAATAGAAAAAGAAATGCGAAAAATAATCGCTGGAAATCACAATTTTGAACGCAAGGAAGTTTCTAAAGAAGAGGCCCTAAAACTTTTTTCCGGTCAAGATTACAAAATAGAACTAATAAATGACCTTCCAGAAGGCGAAACAATCACAACTTACGAGCAGGATGGATTCCTTGACCTTTGCCGCGGTCCGCACGTAAGCAACACAAAAGAAATAAACGCGCAGGCCTTTAAATTGCACAAGATTGCCGGAGCGTACTGGCGCGGTGATTCAGACCGTCCTATGCTTACACGTATCTACGCGCTCTGCTTTGAAAAGCCAAATGAACTGAAAGAATATCTTACAATGCTTGCCGAGGCAGAAAAACGCGACCACCGCAAGCTTGGCGTTGAAATGGATCTTTTCCATCTTGAGCCGGAAGATCCTGGACAGATTTTCTGGCATCCAAACGGATGGACAATATACACAACAATTCAGGATTATATGCGCAAGCAAGTCCGCCGCGATGGTTACCTTCTCCAACTTACCTGTCAACGCAAAGAAAGAGAACAATACCAAAGCTGAAATCGCCAATCGGACAAAGAGAATAAAGAAAACAGGGAAGTGAGCGGCAATCAACTGTTTCGTCCACACGAAACTGATGCCCCAAAACAACATCGAAAAAATCACGGCAACATAACCGTAAATCGTTCTTTTATCAGCCATCATTCTTACAAGCACAAATAAAGTGCAAATTTCCGAAAAAAAAACGAATTACGCCTTTGCTTCAACTACATTTGCCGCCAGCGAAAACAAGACAAAAAAAAGTACAGTCCCGATTGAGACTGTACCGAAACCGTGAACCGAAGCCGAAAAACCTATCTTCTGAGTTGTTTCAGCATTTCGTTTGTAAATATGCCCGTGTCGGCAACGATGTGGAACATCAACTCTTTCGACCATCTGAACTTCTCTTTGCCCTCATTCATCCATTTCGCCGTGAAATCCTGAAAGGAAGCCATTGCTTGCTTATTGTCTTTGCCCTCAATGAACAAAGCTTCCGCATTATCGGAAAGAAACTTTTCGAATTTCTTTATATGCTGTAACTCATCCCCGGACCAATCCAAGTTCTCCGTTTCCACGAACTTATCATTCCAAATCTTGATTTTGTCCTCACCTGTCGCCTTTTGGTACGCCGCTTTTTGTTCTTCGGCACTCATCTTCAACCATTGGGTTCTTCCTTCGTACGTATTCTGCGAGTAAGCATTGTTTACAAACAATACCCCTGCAAATAACATCAACGCAGTTGCGAATAATTTTCCTGCTCTCATAAAAAACTCCTTTTTGAAAATAAATTAACTCTGTTTATGTCAGCTATAGTCTGACGGTTTCGCCGACAAATATACGACAATTTTTTTTTTGTCGCAACTATTTTGCGGGTTTTTCGATGAATTTTTATCAATCCAATGATTTCTATCACAGATTCAATCTTCTCGCTTCACCAATCGAAACATTTCCAAACTGCCATTTTCCCCAACAAAACAGCATCAAACCACATCTAAACCTCGTTTCGTCAGTATTTAATCGACTTTTGCATCATACGCCTTTGCGTATAGCCGGGCTTATGCTTCTTGCAATCCCCATTATCATACTTTTTGCTGTATTTAAAGACAAACTTATGGGGGATATATCCCTCGGAGGAATCAAGGAATAAAGAAATATGAAATCAAAATCAGTAAAAATCAGAATATTGACGCTATTGCTCTGTGCGGCTACGTTCGGGTTTATAATTTCAATCTTTGCACGGTGTAGTCGACGAACTTCTGAAATCTGTTCATAAGCAGGTCGTACACGACGAAAAGCAACGCTCCGCCGACCGTAAGTATAAGCAACGTATACTTTTTGATTTCTTCTCTTTCAAAAATCGTGCCTTCGGTAAAGAACTCGCCGAAGGTAAAATATATCAGCAGAATTGCGCCTACGAACCACACCGCTTTTATCAGCACGCCGAGAAATTTATTAAAGCGTTTCTCGCGCATAACGTAGTTGACCGTCGGGTGCAAGCCGAAAAACACGGCGTAGAATATTATGGACGCGGGCGTGGAAACGACCGCCGTGAACGCCGATAAAATACACGTCGCGATAAACGACAATACCGCGCCCCTGACGCTGTTTTTCGCCAAGGGTATCATCGTGCATAAACTCGCGATGAACAGCGCGGAATATTCGAATACCGGAACGTACGCGCCGACTATCAGCGAGACGACCGCAAGGGCCGTCGCCACCGCAGACAACGCGATTATTTTAGAGTCTTTCATTATCTGCAATTACAGCAGCAGTTAAGCGCCATATTACAAATCGCCATTTCGCAACACCATTCGAGACAGGCGTTGCCGCCCATCTGCGACGGTTCGGGATCGTAATCGGGTTTCGCGTCGCGACCGGTAGAATAACTCGTAAAATTCTTATCGGAATCGTGTTCGATTTTTTTAACGAGTTTTTCGTAAGACGTTTTATACTTCGCGTTGTTCGGATCTGCTTCCATCGCTATTTCGAGTTGTTTTTTACTGTCGTTAAGCCAGTTTTTCTTATAAAACAACACCGATTGCAGATAGTGCCATTCCGCGCCGCGCTCGTTTAAGCCGTCGAGTTTGTCTTGCGCGTCGCCGAGTTTGCCGTCTCTTATCAGGGCTTCTATATCCTTGAAAACGCCGCCGTCGGTCTGCTGGGAAGATTCCTGTTCGCTACGCAGAGATTTCAGTTCAGAATAAGCCGCTTCGAGTTCGGTGAGTTTTTCAGCCGCCGCGTTGCCCTTTTCGCCTTCCAGAAATCTGTCTTCGGAGTATTTCGCTTTGAGTTCGTTGTACTTTGCGTCCAACTCTTCGTCGGTAGCCGACGAGTCCAAGCCGAACGGTTTGTAAAGGTCGTTCATTTTTTTTCTGTTCCTTTTTTAAGAATTTGAAGCGTTACCGACGGAATACCGCGCAGTAACACGTTGTCTATCAGGTCGTGATTAAAGTAAAAAGTTGTGGATTTAAGGCTTTCTCTCAGCCCCGCGAATACGCTTGAAAACGCAAAGTTAAGATCTTCGCCGCGTTCTGCTTTAAGCGTTTTTACGTCCGTCGGTTTGCCGAACGCGTAATAAAACGGGTTATAGTTGCCGTTTTTCACGTCGGAATCGTAATCGTCGAGCGCGTCTACGAGATATATCCACTTGCCGAGATTGTAAAAAAGCCGTCTGCCGCTTTCGGTCGCTTTATCGCCGAGCGCGAGATCGGATATACTCGCCATCATCGCCGAGAACGGCTCTGCCGCCATATCCACGCTGTCACATTCGTTTTTTTCGAGCGCGGCGAGTTTGGCGTACCCGTCGGATACTATTTTTGAAAGTTCGGGGTATTTTTTGTCGGCGCGTTTTTTGCCTTTTTTGAAAAACGCGGCTTTCAGGTTGCCCTTGTTCTCGTCCGCAACGTCGTCTAACAGTTTATAGTAAACGAGTACGGCGTTCAGGCAAGCCGAAAAGTCGGTAAGGCGATCGCTTACCGCTATCGGGCGGCGTCTGAACCAATGCGCGACGCAACGCGCGCGTTTTACGGTAACGTCTTCGCCCGACATATTATGGACGAGCGCGGAAAAGAACGCCACGTCGTACGTCAGGGCGAGCCTTGACCTTTGCCCGCAACGCTTGCCTATGCTTTTGCAGACTCCGCAATACAACGCCTTATACAGCGTATCGTCTTTTATATACAGATATGGTATTTCTGGCTTAACGTAACCGAACATAACCCGCCGATTTTGCGTAAAATTCCGCAATTTACTAAACTATTTCAAATATAATAATATACTATTATTTTCCTTTTGTCAAAGCGTTTCAAGCCGCTCCGCTCGAATTTCCATATTTTCCCATTTTGCCGTCTTTTTGTGCTATTTGTTAGGACTATACCTGCAGTTTTTGGGTATTCTGTCCAATTTTTGGCATTTTTTCAAGCACTCTCCCCCTTGTTGACAGGCTTCCAAAAGTGTGATATACCCAAACCATAAGCATAAGCTACGGGATCGGCCAATTGGGGGCCGGTACGGTTTATGTCCCTTTTATAACATGTGAAGATCTGGAAGGAGAGAGTGATCATGACGAACAAAAAATTCAAGCTTGCGGCAATGTCTCTGGCTTTGACCGCCTGTGTTGCGGCAAGCCCTCTGGCAGCAAATGCAGAATCTACGGATGCTACGACAGACAACTCTGTTCCTACTTCTGCGGCTTCTGACGAGAGTTCCTCTTCTGGCGGCAGTTCCACTTCCAGCGGCAGTTCTTCTTCCGACGGCAGTTCTTCTTCTGGCGAGAGCTCCTCTTCCGATGAGAGTTCCTCTTCCGGTGAGAGTTCCTCTTCCGGTGAGAGCTCTTCTTCCGGTGAGAGTTCCTCTTCCGGTGAGAGCTCTTCTTCCGGTGAGAGTTCCTCTTCCGGTGAGAGCTCTTCTTCCGGTGAGAGTTCCT
>OQVT01001754.1_pt1 | contig 13867 bp, 6 predicted proteins | sample 1691561 | NCBI WGS metagenome assembly OQVT01 (sample SAMN03418260, study PRJEB22391) | human gut metagenome | biome: human-gut; feature: organic feature; material: feces | host: Homo sapiens | place: Tanzania | collected 2013-01 | reverse complement strand
CGGTGTTCGGCTGATTATCACACCTATGGTGGAAAGCGGAAAATTCCTGCACGAGTACGACGCAGGGGTACGGCTTACTGAAAATGAAGCGAATGAGCTTCTTGAAGGCTACACAAAGGAATCGCTTGAAAATATGCACGCAGCAGTGCAGAAAAGATTAAAAATGTGTGCTGAAAACGAATCGGCTAATATCAACAGCGGAAAGAAGAAATAACGAATCATTAAAATTTAATATCCTCACGAGGTGTCGGCGACGCTTTCAGTTACCCGATTGGAGCGAGAAAACAGTGATAAGATTTTTTGATATGTTTTCAGGTATTGGGGGCTTCAGAGCAGGGCTTGAAAGAGCAGGCGGATATAAATGCGTCGGACATTGCGAGATTGACGCATTTGCAAACAGGAGCTACAATGCCGTATTTGATACTGAAAATGAGGTGTTTTTTGATGATGCAACAAAAATTAATCCAAAGGACATCCCGGACTTTGATATCCTTTGTGCGGGATTTCCCTGTCAGGCGTTTTCTGTCGCCGGCAGAAGACGCGGCTTTGAAGATGCCAGAGGTACGCTCATCTTTGAAATTGTCAGAGTGCTTGGAGAAAAGCGACCTAAATATTTTTTACTTGAAAATGTTCCCGGTCTGCTTAACCATGACGAAGGGCGGACTTTTACGCAAATCCTCATTGCGTTATCAGACCTGGGGTATGGTATTGAATGGCAGGTGCTTAACAGCGCGGATTTCGGTGTTCCCCAAACCCGGAAAAGAGTGTACCTTGTCGGATATCTTGACGAAAGATGTGCCGGAAAAATATTACCTTTCACAGAGTGCAACCCTCAGACTGTTAAACAAATCCTTGGCGGAAATCAGGGACAAAGAGTGTACAATCCCGAAGGACTCGGAATAACACTTGCGGCAAATGCAGGCGGACAGGGCGGAAAGACAGGTCTTTACGATGTTTCCTGCATTGATATGAACGAGGAGCCTGTATTGACACGGCTTGTTCGATGTATCAAAAGCCGATATAACAGCGGAATCACAAAGAAAGAAATTATGGATGCTCACCCTGATATAAGCAAAACCACGGTGGAACGCACTCTGGCAGATTTAGTTAAGAGTGAGTACATTGCGAAGGTCGGTTCAGGTCCGGCTACAGGATATGTAAAAATCTAAGTCATAAATTATTTATCTACCTCATTTCATATACAGATGAGGTAGATATTTTTACGATGACGGAGATTATAAAACAGAAAATTGTGTCAGGTTGCAAAAATCCTTTCCGAACTTTTTACATAGCAGTCATGCACTACGGTGTGTGGCTGCTTATTTTTTTGCGAAAGGAGCAGATGCAAATGAAATTAGTTTTGGCTGAAAAGCCCTCGGTTGCACAGAGCATTGCCAAAGTGTTAGGTGCTGCCAAGCGTGAGGATGGCTACTTAGAGGGTAACGGATATGTGGTCAGCTGGTGTGTGGGGCATTTGGTGGAACTGGCACAGCCGGAAGCCTATGATGCGAAGTACAGCAAATGGGCTTATGCAGACCTTCCTATCTTCCCGACGAACTGGCAGTACGAGGTTTCTGCCGGTACGAAAAAACAGTTTGGGATTCTGAAAAAGCTCATGGCCAGAGAAGATGTTGCGAGTCTTGTGTGTGCAACAGATGCCGGTCGTGAGGGCGAGCTGATCTTTCGATTGGTGTATCATAAAGCCGGGTGCAGAAAGCCGTTTGAGCGGCTTTGGATTTCCTCGATGGAAGATGTAGCAATTAAGGAGGGCTTTGAAAATCTCAGGTCTGGAACGGAATATGATGCTTTGTATGAAGCAGCACTGTGTCGAGAGCGAGCTGACTGGATTGTTGGCATTAACGCTACTCGACTTTTTTCGACCCTTTACGGGCAGACCCTGAATGTCGGTCGTGTTATGACCCCTACTCTTGCTATGGCTGTCATGCGGGAAGCTGCCATTTCCGCATTCAAGCCCGAACCGTTCTACACAGTTCAGATTGGATTGGATGGTTTTACAGCTACAAGCGAACGCTTCAAAACCAGGGCAGCAGCCGAAGCTGTCAAACAAAGCTGTTCGGTGGCAATCGTTCAGAAAGCTGAATGCAAGGAGAAAACAGAAAAGCCGCCTGCGCTCTATGACCTGACCAGTTTACAGAGAGAAGCCAACCGTGTGCTTGGCTACACGGCACAGCAGACCTTGGACTACACGCAGAATCTCTATGAAAAGAAACTGGTCACTTATCCCCGTACCGACAGCAGGTTTCTGACGGAAGATATGGCACACAGCCTGCCCGACCTCGTAAAGCTGGCATTCCACACATTCCCCGTGGAGGATGTGGATAACGTACCCGTTCATGCAGAGCAGGTTGTGAATAACAAAAAGGTCACAGATCACCATGCCATCATTCCGACCAGAGAATTGCAGAAATGCAATCTGAGCGAACTTCCCAAGGGTGAACTTGCAATTTTGCAACTGATTTCCAATCGGCTGTGTGTTGCAGTGGGAGATCCACACCGATACGCAGAGACAGTCATTGAACTGGACTGCGGCGGCACAGCGTTCTCCGCAAAGGGCAAAACCATCGTGCAGAACGGATGGAAGGCTCTGATTCATAAGGGTTCTTCGACAAAAAACGACGAAAACGAACAGGCACTTCCTGCGGTATCCGTTGGGGACGAGCGGAAGGTGCTTGGTTCTGAAATCAAGGAAGGAAAAACTTCTCCCCCTAAACACTTTACCGAGGATACGCTGCTTTCTGCTATGGAAACTGCTGGTGCAGATGAAATGCCGGAGGATGTCGAGCGAAAAGGTCTGGGAACGCCTGCAACCCGTGCCGGTATCATTGAGAAGCTGGTTCGCATCGGTTTTCTGGAGCGTAAGGGCGATAAGAAAACCAAACACCTGATTCCGACTCACAAGGGTACGGCTCTGGTAACAGTCATGCCAGAACAAATTCAGTCCCCATCCATGACGGCGGATTGGGAAGAAAAATTGTTGCTCATTGAGAAAGGCGAATATGCCAGCGAGGATTTTATGGATGAGATCAAAGATGTGATTGCCGGTCTGATTCAGAACTATGAAGTGATCCGTGATTCCGAGGTACTGATGTCGAAAGAAGCCAATTCTATCGGCAAATGCCCACTCTGCGGCAGTGCTGTAGAGGACAAGTCCAAGGGATACTTCTGTTCTAACAGAAGCTGCAAGTTTGCCCTTTGGAAAAACAATCGCTACTTTGCGAGTATCGGCAAAAGCATGACTTCTGCCACTGCGCAGAAACTGCTCGGTTCCGGCAAGGTAAAGCTCAAGAATTGCAAGTCCGAAAGGACAGGCAACACCTTTGATGCCACCGTTTTTATGGAGGTATCGGAGGATGGCAGGACGAAGTTCAGCATGGAATTTGATAATGGAGGAAAAAGCAAATGACGAATGAGTACAACCCGGATGGTAAGGAAATCCGATTTATCGACAGCCATTATAAGGATTTGTTTCATATCCCTGATGGCAGCTGTGTGCAAATTCACTACCCAGATGAAACGGTTGTGAAGCCCTGCACCTTCATTGATGAGTACCATACGCAGATCGGATACAATGTGTTTCATATCTGCCAGTTTGCAGAGATTATGGAGCGCAACGGCGCAAGCTATATGCCGGAGCCTGAGATTATGGGCGATGAAGCCGCATGGAAGGTTGGAAGGGACAGAATCCTTGCGGTACAGACCTGCGAAGATGGTTACGACTACACCCTGTTAGATGAAAACTACAACGAGATTGATGGCGGTCAGGTTGATAACCCTGAACTGTCCATGATCGAAGTCCGCCAGGATATTCTGGAATCCTTTGGACTGGAGCGCCGGGAGCTGCGGGCGATGTTCTATGAGGATGTCATGGAGCAGGCTTTTGAAGTCGGCAGACAGGCGGTGGTGGTTAATGACCCTATCGCAGAGCTTGCTTTTAAGCTCGACCGTTTTGCAGAGAACTTCGACCCCTATGAATATATGGATCAGGTCGAGGATGTGCAGGCGCATATCCAAGAAATCAAGGCGGATCTTGCCGCTGGTAATACGGCTCCGTATCGTGAGTTCCTGAATACAGCCATTGAAGAAGCCCGTGAGGAAACTGCGGTTGAGGTTGCCAAAGTGCTGAAAAGTCAGCTGGATAAGATCGACTCTCCGAAGCGTGAGTCGGTCATGGAAAAACTGGCACAGGCCGCAGAAAAAGCTGCGCCTTCCAGTCCCACTTCCAAACGCAAAGAACCTGAACGATAAGGAGGACACTGATATGAAAAACGAAAAATGGGATGATGTTCACGGAAATACCACCCCGGATGACAGAATGGTTGCTTTTCTGGAAAGCCCCACGGATTCCTATGCGATTCTTCAGCTGCGGGAAGATGTAGACGATAATATCCCGCTCATGTTTGCAAATTACAGCTACCTTCAAAAGAAAGAAATGGAGCCTGAGATTGACCGTTACGAGGTGGTCTATCATGGCTCCATTTCTATGTCCGAGGATGTAGATCGTCAGCTGGAAGATCTGTATGTGAAGTTCAATATTGACCATCCGAATGATTTCCGTGGCCACAGTATGTCGGTCAGCGACATCGTAGCCTTAAAGGTAGCCGGTGAGGTATCTTTTCACTATGTAGATTCTGTCGGGTTTCAGAAGCTGGAAAACTTTATGAAGTCCGAAAACTACCTGAAAAATGCAGAGATGGCAATGGAAGATGATTATGGGATGATTGACGGCATCATCAACAACGGAAAAGCGCCCGGATTAGAGGAACGCCCTTCGGTGTTGGAGCAGTTAAAGGAAAAGCCTGTGCCGGATGTTTCCTATAAACCGCCCAAGAGCCACCCGGAAAGGGAGATCGAATGATGGATTTCACACAAGATGAGCGAAACATGATGATGCTTTACAGCCCTGGCACAAGGTCAGGGCTGTGTGAAGCACTGACACTGATGAAGGAACAGCTTTCGGAGGACGAGTCAGAGCTTTTTGCTTTGGCAGACTCGGTTCTCCGTAAAGTTTCAGCCATGGACGATGCCGCCTTTGAGAAGCTGAACCTTTATCCGGATTGATAGGATTGGAGGGATACAATGAACGCAAAAGAGCGATTTTATTCCGGGTTAGCAAAAGAAACGATTGGGAAAATCACTTCGAACACAGATAACTGGACTTCGTTTTTGAGAACGATGTCCCGCAACTATGAGTTCACCTATCCGGAACAGGTGATGATTTATGCTCAGCGCCCCAATGCGACCTTTTGCAAGCCCTATGAGGACTGGAACGCTGAAAATTACCGCAGATATGTAAAGCGTGGCTCTACCGGTATTGCCCTGTTTGTGATGAACAGGGATAAACCGTATCTGCGCTATGTGTTTGATGTGGCGGATACCGGCGTTCGCCATTCTTCCCCGGAACTGAAACCGTGGGAGGTGACGCCTGAAAACCGCTCCTATGTCATGGAAGCGATGGAGCGTACCTTCGGTGTTGCCGCTGACGGGGTGCTGGAAGCACAGCTTGAAGATATTGCATCTGCACTGGCGGCTGAGTATTGGGACGATTACAAAAAGCAGCTCCTCGACATCGTTGCCAACAGCTTCCTTGAGGAGTATGATGAACTCAACATCGAAGTAGCTTTCAAAAATGCGGTGGCAAACAGCGTATCCTACACGATGTATTGCCGGTTCGTGGAAAGTCCCGACAACTACTTCGAGCATGAGGATTTCCAGAAGGTGTTTGATTTTAACACCAGACAGACGGTAAATGCCCTTGGTACTGCGGTGAATGCCATCAGCACAAGGATGTTTCAGGAAATCGAAAAAGCGATTGGAGAACATGAGCAGATTAAAGCTGCTGAAAGGAGTGCAGATTATGAGCGAGATGACTTACAGACAGGCCGGAGATTATCAGATTCCGAACCTTCAGTTGGAGAACGAGGGAGAGAAACCTCTGGGCAAGTACGGCAGGATGCGTCGAGCATTTTTGGAGCAGAACAATCCGATGCTCCTGAACGACATGATTCTGACGGAGAGCCTGTTCCCGCACCTGTGGGAGATCGAGGAAACGGCGAAAGCCAGAGTGGAATTTCTGATGGAGCAGTACCTGAAGGACAGCCCCGCACCGGACAAGGAAACGCAGCAGATGGCGTGGGTGCAGCACATGAACAGCCTGAAAGCACAGGCGGAGGAAGTCGTGATGACGGAGCTTATCAACAGCTGAGTCTGAACCTTTTCCTCTCCGAAAATGAACAAATCAGTTTTATCGACCGAGCAGAGAGCTTTACGCCCTCTGCTTTTTCTTTTGCCCAGGAAGAAATCGACCACTTCCTTCTGCTTGGCAGCAATACCGATGAAGCCCGAAAAGTCGTAGCACTGGAATATATGAAGCAGAAGCCGTTGGAAGAAATCGTTCAGACCTTAAAGCAGGTCTATCACGGCGGCTATGGTCTGAAAGAAGATAGCGGGAATATCTGTGCGTGGTATGCCGAGGACGGTATCCACCTTGCCAAAGGTTCCTCTGCCATTGACAGCCCCAGAGCGCAGATCGTTTCTTGGGAAACGGTTGCCGAGCGCATTGGAGAACTGCTTGAAAATGGTCGGTTCGCAACCAATGTGGAACTGGTAGAAGCTCCCGGATATGAGCGTCAGAAGCTGGCTGAATCCCTGTGGCATCTTTATCACGATTTGAGTGAAGAAGCCCGTGCCGGCAGCTATCTGGCAATTCTCCATCAGGAACCGTTTCGTGGGTTTCCTGATGAAACCGCAGACTTGGCTGAAAAATTGAACGACCCTCGTTTCCACGCAACCTTGATACAGCAGTATTCGGAATTTAGAAAAGCCCTTGCGGAAAATCCCGATCTGCTTCGTTTTCGCTATCACAAGCTGAATCTCATTCAGAAACAGCTGTATGAGCTGAATCTGCCTTTGCGTGAGTATCAGACCGATATGATGCAGATGCCCCTTGTCCGCCAGTTCATTACGGATGATGAAGTCAATGCAGACTTGACCCGTGGAAGTGGCTTTTCCGGTGGCAAAGCCCGTATTTATAACTACTGGCAGGAGAATCATTCTGTCAAAGAAAAGATGGATTTCTTGAAGCATGAATACGGAACCGGTGGCCATTCCCATGCCTGCTCCGGCGCAACGCACAGCGGTCAGGATCACGATGCCAAGGGTGTTGCGTACACCAAGAGCGGCTGCGATAAATTGCAGATGTCCTGGGCGCAGGTGGTGCAGAGAATCGACGGTCTGATGCGAAAGGGACGCTACCTCAGCCCAGAGGAAGAAGTGGAACGACAGGCTATCGAAGAAGCTAAAACTGATCCGTTGGAAGATGTTTATGACCGTTTCGCAGTAATTGATACTGAGGATGGCGAGTATGCAATCTGGGATAATCAGACCGATGACTACTATGTAGACCCGGAAGGCGTTACAGAATACTTCACGGACGAATGGCTTGCCAATGACTATCTGGAGGAAGTTCGGCAGTCCGTAGCTGCGGTGGAGTCGGTTCAGCCAGAAGCGCCTGCGGCAGAATCTGCCGAAATTGTGGAAGCATCTGCTTCCGAGGAACCGGAATGGAACTATCAGGTCGGTGACACGGTATATCTGGACGATACGGCTTTCCGTGTGGAGCAGGTTACGGACAGAGAGGTTCAGCTGCTTGACCCTTCTCTTGCCTATCCGATCTTCCGTGCTGAGAATCGTGAGAATTTCGAGCGTATGCTCTCTCAGGACGAAAGAAACCATGCGGTAAGGGTTGATGCCCAAACCGAAGAAAAGCCCGTTACAGAGGATTTTCTGGGCGAAACCGAACCGAGGGATTACACCCCTGAGTATCAGCTGTTAGACCGTCTGCGTATGGACTGCGAATACTTCCTTGGTGCAGGACAGCACAGCGAAAAGCATCTGTGGGCAGGCAACCGCCATGCACAGATTGCCAAGATGCGTGAGCTGTATGAAATGATTCCCGACAAACCGGAATGGCTGACACCTGAGATGATTAACAGCTACGAGGAGCGCATGGCTCCCCGCTATCTGGTTGCCGCATACCATCACTTTGAAAACGGCTTCGATGATAAGCTGGACTACTACACTTTGGAGGAAGCGGAAAAAGCTGCCCAGGGCTATGTGGACGGAACCATGGAGGATGACGGATTCAAGTACGATGGTGCTGCCGTTTACGATCAGCAGGAGCATAAGTGCATCCGTATCTATGGGGACTACCCTGACGAAAAGGCACACGCACAGGTCAGAGCCAGTGCGGAACCCGAACAGCAGGAGCCGGAACACTTCATCGACCACTTCTATGTTGCCGAGGATATTCAGAAGCGGGGTGCGCTGGACATCAAGGAATACAGTTCCTTTGATGATGCCCTGCGAGCCTACTATGCACTTCCTGACACGCAGAGAAAAGCCCTGGGTGCAATGAATACCAGAGATCTGCCGGGTAGTCTGGACTTCGTGCAGTGCGTGGATGGCAGGTATACTATCATTCAGGACTATGCCAAGGTGGACGGCTGGCAGAATGCCGAAGTCATGGACATTATCGCTCAGCTTGAGCAGTCTATCACTACCAGAGAAATTCCTCCCGTTCCTGCGGTGAACTTCCACATCACAGATGACAACATCGGGGAAGGTGGACCGAAGCAGAAATTTGCAAGAAACATCGCAGCCATTGAAACCCTGTTCAAACTGGAAAGCGAGAATAGGAACGCCACTTCCGAAGAACAGGAGATTTTGTCGAATTATGTCGGTTGGGGCGGTCTGGCAGATGCCTTTGACCCGGACAAGGGAAATTGGGCGCAGGAGTATCAGACACTGAAAAACCTGCTTTCCGAGGACGAATATGCTGCGGCAAGAGCTTCTACCCTGAACGCACATTACACCAGTCCTACTGTCATTCGCTCTATCTACGATGCGGTCGGACAGATGGGTTTTGAAACGGGAAATATTTTGGAACCTGCTATGGGTGTCGGCAACTTCTTTGGTATGCTCCCGCCTGAAATGCAAAGCAGCCGTTTGTATGGTGTGGAACTGGATTCCATCACTGGCAGAATTGCTCAGAAGCTCTATCCCAATGCTGAAATCAAGGTGGCTGGCTTTGAAACGACAGACCGCCGAGACTTCTATGATCTGGCTGTGGGCAATGTTCCTTTCGGCAACTACAAAGTGTCCGATAAGCCTTATGACAAGCTGGGATTCTCCATCCACAACTATTTCTTTGCCAAGGCTTTGGATCAGGTTCGCCCCGGTGGTGTGGTCGCTTTTGTGACAAGCCGTTACACTATGGATTCCAAGAACTCTGACGCAAGGCGATATATGGCGCAGCGGGCGGAACTGCTTGGTGCAATCCGTCTGCCAAACGATGCCTTTAAGAAAAACGCAGGCACGGAAGTCGTGTCCGACATCCTGTTCCTGCAAAAGCGTGACCATCCGATTGACATCGTTCCGGAATGGGTAAACCTTGACCGCACCGAAGAAGGACACACCATGAACAGCTACTTTGTCGCTCATCCTGAAATGGTTCTGGGCGATACGGTGGAAGAAAGTACCGCCTACGGTATGGACATTACGGTGCGTCCGATTGAGGGCATGGAACTGTCCGAACTTCTGAAAGAAGCGGTTTCCCACATCCAAGGAACCTATCAGGCTGTGGAGCTTCCCGAAGCTGACAAGGGTAAGGAAATCGAAACCATTCCTGCAACCCCGGATGTAAAGAATTTCTCTTATACCGTGGTGGATGGCGATGTGTACTTCCGTGAAAACTCCCTGATGCGCCGTGTAGACCTGAATGAGAAAGCAAAAGACCGTGTGATGGGCATGGTAGAACTCCGTGGTATTGTCAACGAACTGATTGAATATCAGCTTGAGGATTACCCGGATGAAATGATTGCTCAGAAGCAGGCAGAACTGAATGATGCCTACGATGCGTTTGCCGCAAAGAACGGACTAATCAATAATCGAGCCAATGGTCAGGCTTTTGCTGACGATTCCTCCTACTATCTCCTGTGTTCTTTGGAAAATGTGGATGAGGACGGCAATCTGAAAAGCAAGGCAGATATGTTCACCAAGAGAACTATCAAGCCGGAACGCAGAGTGACGAGCGTGGATACGCCGTCCGAAGCTCTGGCAATCTCCATCGGTGAGCGTGGCAAGGTGGATTTGCCGTTTATGGCACAGCTGCTTGGAACACCCGGAGAATACGATGCGATTCAGGCAGAGCTTCGAGGGGTAATCTTCAAAGACCCGATGGCTCCCGATGCTGTGGAAGTTGGATGGCAGACTGCCGATGATTACCTTTCCGGTGATGTAAGAAGCAAGCTGCGTGTCGCACAGATGGCGGCAGACAGGGATTCTTCCTTCCGCATCAATGTGGAAGCCTTGCAGAAAGCACAGCCGAAGGACTTGGATGCATCCGAGATTGATGTGCGTTTGGGTGCAACATGGATTGATGCTGATTATATTCAGCAGTTCATGGAGGAAACCTTTGAAACGCCATATTACCTGCGCCGTTCCATTGAGGTCAAGTTCTCCGAGCTGACCGCAGAGTGGCGCATCAACGGTAAGAGTTCTCCCAACTACAACGATGTGGCGGCGTATGTCACCTACGGTACAGAGCGAGCCAACGCATATCGGATTTTGGAGGAAACGCTGAATCTGAAGGATATTCGGATCTATGATACGATTGAGGATGCGGATGGCAAGCAGAAGCGTGTTCTCAACAAAAAAGAAACTACCCTGGCACAGCAGAAACAGCAGGCAATCAAGGATGCGTTCCGAGATTGGATTTGGAGAGATCCGCACAGACGAGAAACCCTTTCCACCAAGTACAACGAACTTTTCAACTCTACCAGACCTCGTGAGTATGATGGCTCTCATATCCGTTTCGGCGGTATGAACCCGGATATTACCCTCCGTGAACACCAGAGAAATGCTATCGCTCATGTGCTGTACGGTGGAAATACGCTACTTGCACACGAAGTTGGTGCGGGCAAAACCTTCGAGATGGCTGCATCGGCTATGGAGAGTAAACGGCTTGGATTGAGCCAGAAATCCATGTTCGTTGTGCCAAATCACCTGACCTTACAGTGGGCAAATGAGTTCCTGCACCTCTATCCGAGTGCCAAGCTCCTTGTTGCTACCAAGAAGGATTTTGAAACAGCAAACCGCAAGAAGTTCTGCGCTCGTATCGCAACGGGTGACTATGATGCAGTCATCATCGGTCACAGCCAGTTTGAAAAAATCCCGCTTTCTGCTGAACGACAGGAACGGCAGCTGCGGGAGCAGATTGATGAGATCGAGGGTGCGATTGCGGAGCTGAAATGGCAGCGTGGCGAAAACTTCACGATCAAGCAGATGGAGAAAACACGAAAATCACTGGAAGCCAGACTGGACAAGCTCCTTGCCGCCGACAAGAAGGATGATGTTATTACCTTTGAGCAGTTGGGTGTAGACCGGCTGTTTGTGGACGAAAGCCATGCGTTCAAGAATTTGTTCCTCTACACAAAAATGCGAAATGTGGCAGGTCTGTCCACCTCTGAAGCCCAGAAATCTTCGGATATGTTTATGAAGTGCCGCTATATGGATGAGCTGACCGGCGGGCGTGGCGTGATCTTTGCAACCGGTACTCCCGTAAGTAACTCGATGACCGAGCTTTATACGGTCATGCGCTATCTCCAGTACAGTACGCTCCAGCAAAAGAACCTGACCCATTTTGATTCCTGGGCATCGACCTTCGGAGAAACAACGACAGCGATTGAGCTTGCACCAGAGGGAACCGGCTATCGTGCCAGAACCCGATTTGCGAAGTTCTTCAACCTGCCTGAGCTGATGAATATGTTCAAGGAGGTTGCCGACATCAAGACCTCTGACCAGTTGCATCTCCCTGTTCCCGAAGCAAAGTTTGAAACGGTTGTGGTTCAGCCCTCTGAGTATCAGAAGGATATGGTAGCTTCCCTTTCAGAAAGAGCGGCGGATGTTCATGCCGGTATCATTGACCCGTCCGTAGATAATATGCTCAAGATTACCAGCGACGGACGAAAATTGGGACTGGATCAGCGGCTGATGAACCCTCTGTTACCCGATGACCCTGACAGCAAGCTCAATGCCTGCGTGGGAAATATCCTGCGTATCTGGCAGGACGGTCAGGCTGACAAATTGACCCAGTTGGTGTTCTGCGACCTCAGCACACCAAAAAATGATGGAACCTTCAATGTCTATGATGATGTCAAAACTAAGCTGATTGCAAACGGTGTGCCTGCGGAAGAAGTTGCCTTTATCCATGATGCGGATACCGAAGCAAAGAAAAAAGACCTTTTTGCCAAGGTTCGTACCGGACAGGTGCGAGTGCTGCTTGGCAGTACGCAAAAGATGGGCGCAGGAACCAACGTCCAGGACAAACTGGTGGCAGTTCACCACCTGGATGTGGGCTGGCGTCCGTCTGATATGACCCAGAGAAATGGTCGTATCATCCGTCAGGGCAACCGGAACAAAGAGGTTCAGGTGTACCAGTATGTGACCGAGGGAACCTTCGATGCTTACCTGTATCAGACCTTGGAAAACAAGCAGAAGTTTATTTCTCAGATTATGACCTCCAAATCGCCGGTTCGCTCCTGTGACGATGTGGACGAGCAGGCGCTGTCCTATGCGGAGATCAAGGCGCTGTGTGCCGGCAATCCGCTTATCAAGGAAAAGATGGACTTGGACATTGATGTGGCAAGGCTGAAGGTGCTGAAAGCTGACCACCAGAGCCAGCAGTACCGCATGGAAGATAAGCTCCTGAAATACTTCCCGGCTGAGATTGAAAAGCAGACAAGCTATATTCATGGCTTTGAAGCTGACATCAAAACCGTGGAAGCACACCCGCAGATTGCTGAGGGCTTTTGCGGCATGGAAATCATGGGCAAAGCCTACACCGAAAAGGCAGATGCCGGTGAAATCCTCCTTGCGGCTTGCAAGGACACGAAAAGCGCCGATCCAGTTCCGCTTGGCAGTTACCGTGGCTTTCAGATGGAGCTTTCGTTTGACAGCTTCCGGAACGAGTTTGATGTGACCCTGAAGGGCGCTGTGAGCCACAGAGTAGCCCTTGGCACGGATGCACGAGGAAATATCACCCGACTGGACAATGCCCTTGCAGGCATCCCTGAGCGCTTAGAACGAGCCAATGAACAGCTGAATAACCTCTACAATCAGCAGGAAGCAGCCAAGGCGGAGGTTGGAAAACCGTTTCCGCAGGAAGCAGAGCTGACAGCCAAAAGTCAGCGACTGGCAGAATTGGATGCAGCCCTGAATATGGAGGACTCTGCGGAAAATCGTGACGGAAGGAGCGAGTCGGAGCGCCCTTCCGTGTTGGCTGATCTGAAATCCAAAGCGGAGCATATCCCACCTGCAAAATACTCTGAACCCCGTGAGGAGGTGTTGTAATGGCAAAGCGAGACCAGGATGTTCATTTCCTTGCATCCAAGGAGGAGGTCGAGCGAATCCATGAGAAGATGGACGAGCTTGGCATCCGCAGCATGGGAGCCTATCTGCGGAAAATGGCTCTGGATGGGTACTGCATCAGACTGGATTTGCAGGATGTGAAAGCCCTGGTTTCGCTCCTGCGAATCTGCTCCAACAACCTGAACCAGTATGCCAAACGAGCGAACGAAACAGGCAGTATCTATCATGCGGACATTGAGGATTTGCAAAAACGACTGGAGGAAATCTGGACGGACATGAGAGAAGTTCTTGTTCGCCTGTCCTCGATCCAATAACCCGACAACTTGTCGGGAAGTCGCAGTTTCGGCTGCGGCTTTACATAGGGACATATAACCTTGTTTAGCTGATAGAATTATTCATATTCATGTGCTATAATTATTGC
>OQVT01001751.1_pt1 | contig 13883 bp, 10 predicted proteins | sample 1691561 | NCBI WGS metagenome assembly OQVT01 (sample SAMN03418260, study PRJEB22391) | human gut metagenome | biome: human-gut; feature: organic feature; material: feces | host: Homo sapiens | place: Tanzania | collected 2013-01 | reverse complement strand
CCATTGTTGTCTCGTTTCTATACTCGTTTGTTTCCATAGCGTGTTGTTGTTTTTTAAGGTTGGGTGAAATTTGCAGATATAGAGATTTATGTGTAATTTTGCACACCCAGCATTTATCACCAGAATATACTTATTTTATTCTTTTATTTGTCCAAAAATATACAAAAAAAACCAATAACGGACAGATAGTACTGTTTTATTTATCCATATATAGTATTAAATACAAGTTTGTGGATAAATAAGCAATAAAAAATGAATATACATTTGGATTAATAGTAAAAAAATCGTACCTTTGCAGCATCATTTACAGGGCAAAAGTGTATGGCAACAATCATCGGAAGACAGCAAGAAACGGAATTGTTAAAAACAATTTATCGGCGTGATGAGGCGCAATTAGTAGCGGTTTACGGACGACGTCGTGTTGGGAAAACGTTTTTAATACGTGAGACTTTTGGAAATGAATTTGCATTCTACCATACAGGTATATCGCCCGTAGGTATGAAAAATACGAACTTATTGGCTCTCCAATTGCAGGCTTTTGGTGCCTCTTTGGAGAGATATGGATCTTTCCACTCAGAACCACCCAAAGATTGGTTTGCAGCATTCGATTATCTTCGGGAATTGTTGGAACAGCGTTCCTCAATAGAGAAACTGGTCGTGTTTATTGACGAAATGCCTTGGTTGGATACGCCTCGTTCGCAGTTTGTTTCCGCATTTGAGTTCTTTTGGAATAGTTGGGGGGCAGGGCAACACAACTTGATGTTGATCGTTTGCGGTAGCGCAACGGCATGGATTAAAAACAAACTGATTAACGCGTATGGCGGTTTGTACAACCGGATAACCGCAGAAGTGCAACTCTGCCCTTTTACATTGCGCGAAACGGAAGAACTGCTCACGCAGCACGGTATCCACGCAAGCCGGTATGATATTGCGGAACTCTATATGGCTGTAGGGGGGATACCTTATTATCTCAACTATGTGGCTGCCGGTATGAGTATTGCGCAGAATATAGACAACTTGTTTTTCAATAAAAAAGCACCGCTGAAAGACGAATTTGACCGTTTGTTTCATTCTCTTTTTTCTCAACCGGAAAATTACAAGGCGGTGGTACGTCTGCTGAGTACCAAACATATCGGTTTCTCGCGCGAAGAAATATCGGTTAATACACATATTCCAACAGGAGCAGGTCTTACGCAGATACTGCGTGCCTTGGAACAAAGTGATTTTATAGAATCCTATCATCCATTTGGCGAAAATAAGCGTGTGTGTCTGTACAGACTGATAGACCCGTTCTGCCGGTTTTATTTGCAGCATATAGAAGGCAAAAAACGTGATGAACATTACTGGCAGAATAATCAAAACCTTCCTGCGCTGAATAGTTGGCGGGGTATTGCTTTTGAGGAAATATGCTTGGTTCATATAGCCCAAATAAAGCGCGCATTAGGTATTGAAGGAGTTGCTACAGAACAATCAGCATGGGCAATGCGGGGTACGGATGCGCAATCGGGTATGCAAATAGACCTGATTTTGTCCAGGCAGGATAGGGTGGTGAATGTCTGTGAAATGAAATTTGTATCCGATGAATTTACCGTTACTCAGACATACGATGCAACCCTGCGCCAACGGAGAACTTGTATAACCGAGCAAATACCTAAAAAGTATAGTGTGCAAATGACATTGGTTACTACATTCGGTGTAAAATATGGTACCTATTCGAGTGCATTCCAACGTGTCATAACATTAAATGATTTGTTTGTTTAATGTTTCTTATTTGTCCACGACTGCTGTAAAACATTGACTTGTGGACAAATAAATAGTGTAATTTTGGCGAACTTTGCAAACGGGAAAAATATGATATGAAGACTCCCTACAAACCGGACATCACCCTACTCTCCCCTGCACGGGATATTACCGTTGCCCAAGCCGCTATTCAGGCGGGAGCAGATGCTATATACATAGGTGCTCCGAAGTTCGGCGCACGACAGGCGGCAGGCAACTCAATACAGGATTTGCAGGCATTGACAGACTATGCCCACATCTATGGTGTAAAGGTCTTGGTTACACTCAATACCCTACTCCACGAAGACGAATACGCCGATGCAGTGGCGTTGGCGCACAAACTATATCAGACAGGTGTGGACGCACTGATTATACAAGACCTACACCTACTTGATTTTGATATGCCGCCTATCCGTTTGCACGTCTCCACCCAATGCGACAACCGTACACCGGAACAGGTTATCCGTTTGCAGCAGTTGGGCTTTCGCCGTGTGGTCCTGGCACGTGAACTCGGCATAGAGGAGATACGCGCCATACACGATGCCGTAATGAATTATTCGGCGGCACACAATGAGACACCTATCGAGTTGGAAGCATTTGTACATGGGGCTTTGTGTGTATCGTATTCCGGCAAATGCTACATGAGCGAAGTACTCACGGGGCGCAGTGCAAACCGCGGTTGCTGCTCGCAAATGTGCCGTATGCAATATGACCTGTTGGACGCAGATATGCAAGAGATACGCGACAAAAACGGACAGCCTATTCACCAGCGATATTTACTCTCGCTGCAGGATATGGACAGATCTACTTATCTTAAGGAACTGATAGATGCAGGCGTTACCACCTTTAAGATTGAGGGACGGCTCAAAGATGCAGACTATGTAACCAACCTTACGGCTTACTACCGGCAGAAAATAGATACCATTTGCCCATCTGCAAATTTACCGATTTACAGATTTACGTTTTCTCCTTCTCCCGCCAAAACTTTTCACCGCGGCGGAACAGACTATTTCCTGCATGGGCGCACACCCGCCATGGCTAATTGGCAGACACCCAAATCAACAGGCGAATATATAGGTGAAGTAGTAGAAACAACGGGCTATGCCCTACGGGTTCGATTGGCAAAAGATATTACGCTGCACAATGGAGACGGGCTATGCTTTGGGGACCGGGGCTTTGCTGTAAACCGCATAGAAGGCAGTACTGTTTTTCCGAACACAACAGCCGTTTTGCCTCTGCTAAAAGGCAAAAGAACAGCCCTTTATCGCAATCTCGATACAGAGTTTGTCCGCTCTTTGCACGCCGAGCGGCATATACCGATTGATATTGTTTTTGCGGAAACAGACAACGGATTTGCTATCCGTGCCGGCGAAACGGAATGTACCTTCGATTATCCGCATGAACCTGCCAAAAATACAGAACGTGCATTGGAGGTCATCCGTACCCAACTTGCCAAATTAGGTGATACACCCTTTGTAGCGCAAAGCGTAGAGATATTGTCCGCACCCTATTTCATTCCGATAGGGCAACTCAACGAATGGCGGCGAGTGGCAGTACAACATCTGATTGAACACCTGCAACGCATACATCGCCCCGTCCCCAATCATCGTGTCCCAAGAGAGGTAGAAAAGGAGGCTATGCTGCGTACTATGCAAGCCGTACAGCGCGATACGACGTATCCGCTAATGACTTGCCGCTATTGTCTTTTGCACGAAATGGGGCATTGCCGCAAGCAGTCGCCAATGCACAACGAACCGCGCTATTTGCGACTACGCAACAACACAATTGTGGCACTCACATTCGATTGCCACAACTGCCAAATGCTAATTAATAAAACGGAAAATTAGTTCCGTCTATTGAGAATACGTTGATATATCTCTATCAACCGGTCTGCAATATGCACATTATCCAATCCATGGGAGACTATATATTGCCTGCCTGCGGTTTTGCCTTTGTATTGCAGGGCTTTGGAAAGCAACCCAGCCAATTCCTGCGGAGAACGTGTATTGGCAACAAAGCAACCGTCTATATCTTGTATCCGTTCCCTGACATCGCCCACATCCACCGAGACGATAGGACACCCGCACGCCATAGCCTCTTTGACTACTTGCGGACTTCCCTCGCGAAGGCTGGTAAGCAACAGACAATCGGCAGCACACATCAGACGATTGACCTCGGAACGCGAATAACCGCGCAATTCCACCAAGGACACACGCCCCCCCTGTTCCCCATCAGAGAGGAGAATTTCAGTATTTAATATAGCGATCGATTGTTGTGCCAGGGGAGCATCTTTCACCGCATTGTCAAATGCGCCTGCAAACAATACCATAGGTTGCCCTAATACGCATTGCGCATCCGGCATTGTACATTGCTTGCGTGCATCTTCGCGAGAGAGGAGTTGGTCATCGGTTAAGTTAACTCCACACGGAATGAGCGAATAATTCGCAATAGAGTATGCCTTTGTAGCAATCTCCACATTGCGTTGGGAAACAAAGATATTCCATGCAGAGAGTCGCATTGCCAAGCCCGAAAGCCGCAACACTTTCGGTTCGTTGATGTCGCTACCATGATAGGTAGTTACCACATAGGGGACATTGCGAATTTGTAAATTTGTACATTTGTAAATAGAGGCGGAGAGTCCTGCTAAAAGTCCGCTCAAGCCATAGTGAGCATGGATAAGATCCGGTCGCACCCTACGTATCGTACGGCACAGGCGCGGAATCTCACGCATATAGCCGACAGCGCCTTTGCGTCGTACACCAAACCGCTCTACCACAACACCTTTTTGCTGCAAAGCCTCTATCTGTTCTTCGACAAAAGGCGTAAAATGATTGCCCTTATCCGCCGCTACAACCAGTATCTTCAGGGGTGCATTATTCATAATTCAAAATTCTTCATTCATAATTGGTTAAAAGGCTTCGGTGGCGGTAAGATAAAAAGAGTAACTGCGCCACGTATTCCACTCCTTGTATATATTATTGCGGGCGAGGTCGAAACGGATATTCACCTTGGCACGGTTGATACCGATGCGCAGACCGAGGCCATACCCCACCTTGGGCATTGCCCATTGCCAACGAGCGGTATTGTACACATCGCCTATACCCGCAAAAGCAGTAGCGTGAATAAAACGCCAAACGGGAATCCGCAATTCACCTTGGAGCGCAATCATTGCATTGTCACGGAACATATTGCGCGGTATGCCGCGAAGCAAGTCCTGCCCGCCGAGTGTGGGGAGCATCTGGAAAGGAACCGCCGCTGCGCCGTTGGTTGCGAGAGCCCAGTCGGTACGAAACTGCCATGCAAAAAGGAGTTCTTTATAAATAGGTACGAACTGCCGAAGGTCGGCTTGCAGGTATGTGAGGCGTGCGGTAGAACCGATTAAGTGGTCGTAGTGGGTGGCTGTGAACTTGAAAAAGATACCGCTATGAGGATAGTAAGTGATGTCACGCGTGTCATATTGCAAGGCACCCCCAAGCCCCCACATAAGCATATCGGGTGCGATGTCGGTATGCTCCTGCCTATAGTCAAACAACGGTCCGACAGACCAATGACGGGGAAGGGCGATAAGTGGCTGCAGGTAGAGATAGCCGCGCCGAGAGTTGTAGGCTGTACCTTGCCGAGAAAGGTCGTTCCAGGCGGTGTTGCAATTGCCGCGGGAATAGTAGGTGTCGGGATAATCGCGATAACCTCCCCGGAAAGAGAGTTGCCACGGAGTCTTGCCTCCGAAATAAAGGGTTCCCTGCACATTGATATACCACTGCCGGCGAAGCGAATAGGCACCATCTAATTGCACGATAGAGGTGCGCTGTTGGTCAGAGAGACGGAAATAACCTTGTGCGGCAGCACCGAACAGCCAGTTGGTCTCTGGGGAATAATTGATTACTGGAATACCCATAGCGGGCAAATCTATGGTATGAGCACCATAGATTTGCCCGCTAAATACACAATGCATCATACACAATGCACCAATGATACGGGATAAGTGTGGTATCCTATGCACAATCACCCACTAATCACCCACTAATCACCCACTAATCACCCACTCTTATAAAGGAGTTGCTATGGGGATTATCGGGAAAGAAATCAGACGGTCATAATGTCTTTTTCTTTCTTGGCGTAGAGATCATCAATCTGACGGATGTACTTGTCGTGCAGTTTTTGCACTTTCTCCTCTGCGTCTTTCTCAGCGTCTTCGGGCAATCCCTCTTTGATTTGCTTTTTGAGGGTTTCGAAAGCGTCGCGTCGTGCATTGCGCACCGATACTTTGGCATTCTCGGCTTCGCCTTTGCACTGCTTGGCGAGTTGCTGACGACGTTCCTCGGTAAGCGGCGGCAGAATCAGACGAATGCACTCACCGTTGTTGTTGGGTGCGAGTCCGATATTGGAGTTGATAATAGCACGCTCAATCTCGCCGAGCATTTTTTTCTCCCATGGTTGAATCTGAATGGTGCGTGCATCGGGGGTGGTAATAGTAGCCACGTTGGCGAGCGGCGACATCGAACCGTAGTAGTCCACACGTACAGGGTCAAGAATACGCGCACTGGCTTTGCCGGCACGGATATGTGCCAAAGCATCGTCTAAGAACAAAATGGCAGACTGCATCAGTTCCTCTGCGTCTGCTTGGATTTTTGAAGGTTCAATCATTGTTGTATTGTTTTTTTAAGGTATCCAGGATATCTATTATTTTTAGAAATTCTAGGGCTTTACAAGTGTTCCGATAGTTTGACCGGAGATAACTTTGAGGAGATTCCCCTCGGTATCCATATCGAATACGTAGATGGGCATTTGGTTCTCGCGGCACATAGTGATAGCCGTCAAGTCCATAATCTTCAGTCCTTTAGCCAGGATATCATCATACGTAATTTCGTCGTATTTGGTTGCCGAAGGGTCTTTCTCTGGGTCAGCGGTGTAGATACCGTCCACGCGGGTCCCTTTGAACATAATGTCGACTTCGAGTTCGATAGCACGAAGTGCGGAAGCGGTGTCTGTGGTAAAATAGGGGTTGCCTGTTCCGCCTGCGACGATGACGATATTACCTTTGTCGAGAAGACGGAGAGCCTTTGCCTTATTGTAGTACTCGCCTACGGGTTCCATACGAACAGAAGTAAGAACACGCACTTTCTGCCCCATAGATTCGAGGGCGGATTGAAGTGCGAGCGAGTTGATGACCGTAGCCAGCATACCCATTTGGTCGCCTTTGACACGGTCGAACCCTTTTTGGCTGCCACTCAGACCGCGGAAGATATTACCGCCACCGATGACAATACCTATCTGCACACCAAGGTCGGCAATCTGTTTAATCTGACGGGCATAGGCAGCAAGGCGTTGCTCATCAATACCATAGCCTTTTTGCCCCATGAGACTCTCGCCCGAAAGTTTGAGAAGAATACGTTTGTACATGGTTTGTTTGTGGTTGATATTCTCTGTCGGGTCAGCCAGCGAAGCAACTTCAGCAGACTCCGGCTGTTGGTACCACGACGCATACATTGCATAGTTGTGGGCAATCTTACGATTGATCTCGTTGGTTTGTGCGGCTTCGGCTTTCTTGATAAACTTAGCCGGCATACCGCCCCACACTTCGTATGCTCCAATCTTTGTGCCTTTGAGTACCAACGCCCCCGCAGCCACGATAGCCCCTTCGCCGACCTCGACATCATCAAGCAGCGTGGCTCCCATACCAATGAGGGCATAGTCCCTAATATGCGCACCATGAATGGTTACATTGTGTCCGACAGAGACATAGTCGCCAATCTCGATAGTGGATTTCTGATAAAGCGTGTGGAGAACGGATCCGTCCTGTATATTCACATGGTTGCCAAGGCGAATAGAATTGACATCGCCACGCAGGACTGCATTGAACCAAATGGAACAACCGTCGCCGATGACAGTATCACCGACGATGGTTGCATTTGGGGCTATAAAGCAATCCTTACCAATCTGCGGTGTAAAACCGCGAAGGGGAATAAGGAACATACTCCTAATTATGAATTATGAATTAGCGGGCATTGATGATAGCGAGGAATTTCTCGGCTACGAGGGCGGCACCGCCAATCAGACCGCCATCTACATCGGGGTTGGCGAACAACTCTGCAGCGTTCTTGTCGTTGCAACTGCCACCATAGAGGATAGTGGTATCGTCTGCCACTGCCTGACCATACTGCGCTGCCACCAACGAACGGAGATACGCGTGCATCTCTTGTGCCTGTGCGGGAGTAGCGGTCAGACCGGTTCCGATAGCCCAAACTGGTTCATAAGCGAGAGTGATATTTTTCCACTCCTCTGCGGTGAGATTGAAGACAGAGCCTTCCAACTGTGCCTTAACGACCTCGTTCTGCTTGCCCGCTTCGCGCTCCTCTTTCACCTCGCCGATGCAGAAGATAACCTTCAGACCGTTAGCAAGAGCCAAACGCACTTTCTCTTTGAGGATAGCATAGTCCTCGTGATAGTAAGCACGGCGCTCCGAGTGACCGAGAATGCAATATTCAGCACCCGTTGATTTAACCATTTCGGCACTAACCTCGCCCGTGTAAGCACCTTTCTCATGGTCAGCGCAATTCTCTGCAGCCACCTTGACAGGCGTATTCTTGAGCAGTTCGGCTACGGTAGCCAAGTGAATAAACGGCGTGCCGATAACGACAGCGCACGAGGGATTCTTTACTGCTTCTTTGAGTTCGGTAGCCAAGGCTACACCTTCTTGCAGGGTCTTGTTCATTTTCCAGTTGCCTGCAACCATTTTTGTTCTCATAAATGTTATAGTTTAGTTTATGCGTTTATTAGTTTATGGGTTTATGGGTGGTTTAGTTGGTTTGTCGGTTGAATGGGTTGAACTATAGAACCTTATTAACCCCTTCAACAACGTATCAACTTATCAACTCCTAAACCAATCAACCACTCATCAATTACTCTATCCGATTTCGGATATTGTATTTATCAATAATCGTGCCGTTTTGTATGACAATTACCCCCGGATTGGCCCGGACGATGGTCTTGAGTGTAACGGGGTCGCATGTGCAGAATATGTCTTCGGGATGATTGAACGGCGTAACCATATTGCTTATTTCGTCACCATTAATAGCAAAACAGAATAATTCGATATCCTGTTCGCCGGAGCCTGTAAGGATATAGAAGGGTTCGTTCTTGTTGATACAGCGATGATAGAGGGCGGTTATGCGGTCAATCTGTTTCAGATCGGTCTTCGCAAGGTCGTACATAACAACCAATGTAACAGGCACTTCCGATTCAAGCACATCGTATGTAATGTCGTCATAATTGAGGGTAAGTATCTCAAAGTCGTGAATCTTCGGTTCATAGCCTTTTTTCACCAACACAGATTTCTGGTCAACAAAAGTCCACGTGCTATCGCCCTTCGGGTAGTTGTCAAGCGTAAACTCTTGCTGCACACCGTCTTTCTCATAGACAAAAGTAATGGCATATTGGTCAGGCTCAGCATCGTCGGGTATCTCCATCAGTTCAGGGATATTGTTGCCAATCTTATAGGGACGGAAGTCCAACAGTGGCAGATGAGTGTGCGTATAGAGCATCAATCCGGATACAATAGCGAGTCCGACGACTGCAATACCCAACTCTGCTCCCCAGACAAACGTCTGCGGGATATAGCGTTTGGTACAAAGCAGGGTGATAACCAATGCCATAAGGACAACATTCTTCCAGAAAGTAGCCCAATTGCTAATAACGAGTGCATCACCAAAGCAACCGCAATCACTCACCGGGTTCGCAATGGCGATATAGAGTGTCAGGGGTAGCATAATGACATAGAACGCCAGTGAAAACCAACTTGTCCACGATGTACGGACATTGAACAACATACAGAAACCGAGCATAAACTCTACCGCAATAAGGCACACGGCAGCGGCTCCTGCGAGCGGCATCAAGTCTGTAAAGAACCCGCCGAATGCCTTGAGATAGTCTTCGATTTTGTAAGTAGTGCCAAGCGGATCTACGGCTTTGACAAAGCCCGAGAACAGGAACGTAAGGGCTAACAGCGTGCGGGCAACGGAGCCGACGATGTGGAGAGGTTTACTTTTTTTCATTGTTGTCTGAAAGTTTTATCAGGTAAAACACTGCATAGTTGAGCATATCGAAATAGTTGCCGTCCGCTCCCTCTGAGATGAGAGTGCGGTTGTCGTTGGCGGCAATCGATTTGTTGCGGTTGATTTTGGTGAGAATGATGTCGGTGAGACTGGAAGGAAACATGTCGCGCCATGCCTCGCCGTAGTCGTGGTTCTTGCGTAGCATCAGTTCTTTTGCCTCGCGAGTGTATCGGTCGTATAGTTCGGTAGCACGCTCGGCAGTCATATCCACCGAGTCGGCATAGCCCTCGCGCAGTTGGATAAGCCCCATCACAGAGTAGTTGACAATAGCCATCATCTCGCCCTCGATGGATTCCCCTACGAGGTTAACGCCGGTGGTTTCTATCTCGCGCACCCGTTTGGCCTTGATGAAGAGTTGGTCATTGACAGTCTGCGGGCGCATGATACGCCAACTCGGTCCGTAGTCCTTCATCTTAAGCACATATACACGCCGGCAACGCGCTATCACTTCATCATATTGTTCTGCTGTAGTCATATTCTCGTCCGTTTTATCAATCAACATCACCGCTTATGGCACTATTACTTTGGTGGTCTTGTCCTCGCTGCGCACAATATACACGCCCGCTTGTGGAATTTGCTGATAGTTGGAAAACACTATCCGTCCCATTATATCTATCACATACGAGGGCGGATAAGGTTTGTTGTCATCCGTCGCGGATTCAGTCAGGTGTGTCGGCTTTCCGTCCTTCGGCGCGTAGTAATATACATATCCTTTGTATAACTCTTCTTGGTAGGTGGGATGGTTGTGCAGATATGACAAAATCACCACCGTATCGGTCAGTGCTATCTCATTCTCAGTCGTAAATGGCTCATTATTAAGCCATTGCATATCGAAGCAGTAGAGTTGGTTTGTCGTATTTCCATCATCGGATATGTAGAATTGTCCCGCCCCGGATGATACTATATGTGTATTCTCTATCTGCGAAACGATTCCGCGCACTAAATACGGAACTTTCGTTACTTCGTCATTCGACAGTGCTTTTATTCGCGACTTGGCTTGGGATACAGACAAGGAGGTTATCGTCTTGTTTTGGAATAAATAGTCATCATAATCTCTTGCCGCTTGGTTGTAGGCGGCAACGAGACGATTATCTTCGTTGAGGCTACAAGTGGCAACGTAGGTTCTCTTATTTCCCACCAACTCCATATCGAAGACATAGTTTCCGTCCTTATCTTCTGTTACGGTTACTACCCCCGCGCGGAATTTATCCGAGTAAGCAGTCCCATTATTGCCATAATTGAGTGTCGTGCCATAGTCGGCATAAAGAGTACCGGCATTTGTTCCGTTTCCTAATAGATAAGTGCCTATTATGGAAGTCCTATCCGCCGGAATAAGTCCCAATTTCAACGATGTACCTTGAGTGGCTTTCCCGTTCTGCAAATGATAGTTTGCGGTTTGCAATTCCACCTGCAAGAAATTCATTCCCCATAGGTCGGTCTCATCATAGATGAAGGCAAAAGAGAACTCCAAATCGGCGGTATCTTTGGTGATGTTCACATTCTCCCCTATGAAGACAGAGTCAGCCGTAACGGTAATCGGAATACGCTTTTCGCCTCGTGCTGTCTTTGTCAAAATAGGATATGCCGTTGTGCTGCTGTTGGGTATAACGCCCACCGATAGTTCATAATTGCCCGCCGACAATGAGGATAAGGAGATGTAAGTCCTCAGATTCAAAAAGAAATGTCCGGGCTCTAATGTAGAAAAAGTGTTTTGTGTAGATATAGTTGTATAGAGTACACTATCTTTGTAAATCAGGTAAGCATATTTCCCGCTCAGGGAGGTTACACCATTGTTTATAAACTTGGATATGGTGAAAGTTACACTATTGTTTGTTTTATGCAAGTGTGGGTTTGTACCCGAATAGGAAATGTCATCTGCGGTAATACACGATATCGCCATTCCGTTTCGATTGGGTTGAATGCCCGTGAAGGCAGATACACCCTCTGTAAATCCCTGTCCGCTGGCAGCACCGCCTGTTCCCTGCCCATAAGGATTCATCGCCGAGATGGCAAAATGTCCGTTGCAATAACCGTCCCAACCCCAATTGATATGGATATAACCATTGCTTTGCATACCATCGCATACAAAAGCGTGCCCTTCGTTGTTGGTGGTATACCCGCTCATAAAGATAGGGTGCCCTGCCTGCAAGTCTTGCGCAATCAGATTGAGCATCTCATTTTCGTCCATATAATCTTTGGGCAATACGCGTATCCCGGTGTCGTAACCGAAATGGCGGATTAGGGCGGTCATCATCTTGTGGCTTATCGTCGCACTGCCCCCGTTGGCAGAGGTGTTGTATTCCATATCGCAGGCAATTCCGGTATGCGACATCAGTGTGGCGACGGCGTTGGCTTGTGCCATAGTGTAATTGTTTCCACTATAATCGGGGAGCATATTTGCCCAATCATACGTAGTGTTCCCAAAATCGGCAGACAAAGTCTGACTGCCGGTCTTCCATGTATAGGAGTGTGAACCTGTTCCGCGTGTGGGATATTGGTGGTGGTACATGATCTGGCTGGCAGCAGTTGCCACACACCCTGTAACACACTGCACGCCACTCAGTGTGGGACACATATTATAAAAAGGTGCTTCCTGCCCCCATACCGTTGTACCCAACAAGGGCGACACAATGGGGTAGGTGTTTTCGGTCGTTTGTGCAGTTGTGGCAGGTATTTCTGCCGCGCGGGCTATCTCGTCGGCGTACATCTGAAGCCAAAAACGCATATTGGCAGGCATATTTTCTTCTGAGAATGTGCCATTGTCCGCATAGCCGAGGATAGCGCGAGTGTTGTCATCGGCGGAGACAATCACAAAACCGCCGTCTGCCTTTTCTGTATTGAATACGTAGAGCGCAGGTGTGTGGTTCGTTTGCGCTTGAGTGTATGCCAAACGCATTTGTTGCCCCATAGCAGAGGATTGTTTGGCGCGTATCGTTTGGTGCAAAGAAGTAAATCTGCTTGCGATTTCCGCCGCTTCTTGAGCGGTGCGTGGGGCAGCCATAGACAAGAGTGTCCATAGCGTACAACCAACCAACGTAAGTAGATATTTTCTCATAACGACTTTGTGATAAAAGGGGTCAATCTTCAAAGAACGATTGTATCAGTCTCAGGCACGTCTCTGTGTCCACCAATTGTTGTTCCCATGTGTTCATATTTTTGAGCATCATTTTCTGCGCTGCCATCTCATCGCCGCCGATGATGGCTACAAAAGGTATATGTTTATTGTCTGCATACCCCATCTGTTTCTTCATCTTCGTAGGCTCCGGATATACCTCCACGCACAAACCTGCCGCCCGCAATTCGCCTGCCAAGGAGAGGGCATAGCGCAGTTCAGCCTGCCCGAAAGTGGCAAAAAGCAACTGTGTAGTTCTCTGTAAATCAGTCGGATATAGGTCAAGTTCGGTCAGCACGTCATAGATTCGATCTGCGCCAAACGAGATTCCCACACCGCTCACATCGGGCATGCCGAATATACCCGTCAGGTTGTCATATCTGCCGCCGCCGGTGATACTGCCCATCTGTACATCAAGCGCCTTCACCTCGAAGATAGCACCCGTGTAGTAGTTCAGTCCGCGTGCCAGGCACAGGTCTAATTCGATATTCAGTCCCACTCCGGACACCTCGCACAGGTCGAAGATACACCTCAGTTCCTCAATGCCTTTTTTGCCGACTTCAGACGCTGCCAAAATACGTTCCAACTGGTCGAGTTTGTCGATATTGCTGCCGTTCAGGTTCAAAATCGGTTGCAAAGCCTCCACTGCCTCCACGGGCAGACCTTTTTCAAGCAGTTCTTTATTGACGTTTTCGATACCAATCTTGTCGAGTTTGTCTATCGCCACCGTGATGTCGATTATCTTGTCGGGTTGTCCGATTATCTCGGCTATACCAGCGAGAATTTTCCGGTTGTTGATGTGCAGGCACACGCGGATACCCAATCGGCGATACACTTCCTCCACAATCTGCACCAATTCCACCTCGCTCACCAACGAGTTT
>OQVT01001750.1_pt1 | contig 13885 bp, 12 predicted proteins | sample 1691561 | NCBI WGS metagenome assembly OQVT01 (sample SAMN03418260, study PRJEB22391) | human gut metagenome | biome: human-gut; feature: organic feature; material: feces | host: Homo sapiens | place: Tanzania | collected 2013-01 | reverse complement strand
GGATACTGATAAGCGCTATCACCAGCGCATATATTCTTTTGCTCATGTCTTTTCCACCTACAGAACTCTTCATAAACTGCAACATTCTCTCTGGTCCGCCAAAGCTTGTCATCCCAACTGCCATTACGAGGATCAGCACTGCTGCCAACGCTACAATTCTACGGATATTGCGTTTCTTCCGGCGCATTGTATAGATTTTCTTCTCCTCGCTCTGATTCTTTAACATCTCCCGTCCAAGGCGAAGTGCTTCCCGGTCTTCTTCTGAGAGTTTCGCATACGCATCTGTTCGCTTCATATCTTCGGAACGCTTTTCACGCTCACGGATTTTTTGATCTAATGCATTTTTCATGCGGATAGTCCTGAAGTGCAATATCCCTGAAAAGTCCGCTCAAAGCATTCGATTCGTTATAGGCTATCATACAAAGTGAAACTAACATATAATATCTCTGCTCCCTTCAAGCTCGAACAACCATTTTGCAGACATTGCAGAGGTTGTCAGAAAATAAGGTACGGCATAAAATGCCGGAACAACAAAAAAGCACAAAGCCGCCCAACCGATAAAACCGATAAACAGCTTTATTGTGGGGATGAAGTTCTTTATTGAAAAAGCCATCATTCTCGGAAGATAAACTCCGAGCGGCAGATGTTCGTTAAAACCGTAAGCCAAAAATGTATAATGAACAAAAATAATGTAACACACCACAACAACCACAGTGCTGACGATAAACGCCAAAACAAGCAATACAGCCACAACTGCCGTGAGTGAGGGTGAATTTTCAATTATTTTATCCGAAACCGCACTAAGATAATTGAACACATTGAGCAGACCGCTTATGATAAAAAACAAGCCGACTGAAATTACATCAAGAATAACAGACTTAAAAAATAATTTCGGCTTTTTATAATAGTAAAAAACATCAAGAGGACTGCACTCTCTGCCCCTGACTACATTACACACACTTCTGTAAACTCCGTTTATGAGTGGCAGACACACAACAACAAAAGCAAAAAATACAAGCCCAAAAATCATTGTAAGCATCTGCTGAGTCTGATTCGGATTTTTTACATTATAAAGTCCTGCGACAGACATTGCAAGGCTGAACGCAAACAGCCCTGTCAAAAATGCAATCACAGCGACCATTACCTCTGAGATAATTACCGACCGGTTTCCCTCAAGAACCTTTTTTGCCTGTTTTCTAACAGTTTTTTCCGTATTCATTAGCATTCCCTTTTCATCTGAATTTGTTCATAACGAAACGCATTATTCTCCGTCAGTAAACATTCTGTACATTGCCTCAAGGCAAATCTGAGCGTGTTTAAAAAAGTTCTCCTTATCCATACTTTCGTCTGCATTGTGCATACGAACATCGTCGTTTTTGAATGCTGGACCGAATGCAACACCGTGACCTCCGAGCATTCTTGCGTATGTTCCGCCGCCTGTTGAATAAAGCTCAGCCTTTTCACCTGTTACGCTTTCATAAGCGTCAGAGAGAAGCCTTACAAGCTTGCTGTCCTTATCGGCATAAAGCGGTTCTTCGTGATTAAGAACAGTAACCTTGAGGTCGCTGATTTTTGCAACCTTTTTGAACTGTTTGAGAACTCTGTTTCCGCTCACGGTAACGGGATAACGGATATCAAACACAGCCTTTGCGGTCTGTCCCTCAATATTCACGCTGCTGAGGTTTACGGTGAGCGAGCCCGAAACAGCGTCGCTCATTTTAAGACCGAGTGATCTGCCGTTTGTTTCCTTGTTAATTGCGTAGTCAATAAATGAACAGATTGAACCTGTTTCCTTTGTTGTGTAAACATTTGAGATAAGGTCAACAAGTGCAGCTGCGGCATTGTAGCCCTTGTCCGGTTCACACGCATGAGCCGCTTTGCCACGGCTGATTATCATAAGACCGTCAATAGTGTAATTAAATTCAAAATCACCGTCACTTGCGTCTGCAAGGCGCATGAGAGTCTGCTCGTCATAGTCTGATGAATCAAGCATTACATACGCTCTGTCGGGAACTGCATTAACTGCTCTGCCTGCATGGAACTGGCTGAGTGTTGTTGCATTATTTAAAAGTGTGCTGACTTCAAGCTGAAGAATACCCTTTTCGGCAAAGCAGATGCCGTAGTCGCTGTCGGGAGTGAACGCCATGTCGGGAAGTGGATTTTTCTTGAAATAATTTTCCATATCCTCCATACCCGTTTCTTCACCCGTGCCGTAAATAGCACGCAGAGTGTTCACGCCCTTTACACCGCTGTCCTTGATTGCTTTCAAACAATAGAGAGTAACAAGAGCCGCACCCTTGTCATCTGCAATTCCTCTGCCGTAAAGTCTGCCGTCCTTTTCGGTAAGCGCATACGGCGGAACGCTCCAGCTGTTTCCCGCAGGAACAACATCAAGGTGAGTAAGCACACCGCAAAGCTTTCCGCTGTCGCCAAGGGTTATATGACCGCTCTTGTCGGTTGTTCTCTCCCCTGTCAGTCCGAAATCTTCTGCTCTTTTAAGAATAAAATTCAAGGCATTATCGCACTCGTCATTCTTTTCACCGTCAACCGATTCAAAAGAAAGAAGTGTGTTAAGATCCTTTAAAAGTTCGTCTTTGAAGTCAAGTATTTTGTTTCCAAACATAATAAATACCTCCGTACTTAAATGCTGATTATATCTTTATCAGTTTTTATTTTTTCTTTTTTTAGTGTTTTTACCGTCGATTTGGCATATTTTTTACCATTGAATGAATATTGTTCCAAATCACAATTACCTTTTTTAATAATCTTTTGCGCCAGCTCGCCAAACACCGAAAGTAAGTCGCCTGAATGCGGATATTGCGGATTGATTTTTATTTCATCTGTGCGTTTACGCTCATTTTTAACACTAATTCTATATTGCGGCTCACCGTTTTTATATACAATTTCTTTTGAACGATGCGTAAAACGAGTTTGTGTTTCATAGTAATAATCTTGCGGTTTAAAACCGGATTTATCATAAGTGCCGACACTGTGATATGTTGCAGTAAATGGATACAGCACACCAAACGTTCCGCTGGTGGAAACCGAAGTTTTAATATCATAATCTTTATCTTGATAAAAAGCATAGCTGAATGTTTCTTCACAAGCATCAAACAGCCCGATGGTTGTTTGCATATAATGCTTAACCTCCAGCGCCTGCACTTCTGCACCCCATATCAGCACAGATTCAGAAGATGAACCAACAGATGCTTGCCAGCCAAGAAACTCAGGCGATAGGCATAATGAGCATGACAGAAAACAAAAACTCCTATCGACTCCAGGACATAGGCAACAACAATACCTGCCCCCAAACCATCCAGACCATACCATAGATAGCCGATAATTTCGCAGACGATGAGCAATAATACGCAACAGCATTCCTGAACCAGAAATATCCGAGCCTCACCCCTAGACAAAGGTATATACTCCAGCGGCAGATAAAACGCCTTCCATAATAACCCTGCTGCTGCAATCTGAGTCATACCCAAGGCACCAAGAAACTGACTGTTGTATAATAATGGTATGACTATAGGAAGCAACAGGATAATGGCAATGATGATTGGACCCATCAAGAGGATATTCATCTCTAACTGTCTGTTTACAATCAGATTACGGTTTTCCGCCTCAACCCTACCACTCTCCTCACTCTTTACTGCAGAAAGACGGGGGTAATAATCAGTTTCCATCACCGAAAAGATCATACCACCATACACCAGCACCAGGGTAATACCGGAATTGAAAAGACCAACCACGGCGAGATCTCCCTGCTGATTGAGAAAGGCTCTTACCAGAAATTCTGCCCCACTACTCATCATTCCAGCCAAGACAAATGAGAGTCCCAGCCGAACCATCGGGAAAGCTTGAACCAACTGGCTCCTGGAAAAGCACAAGCGAAACGGCTTTTCCTTACGTGAAAACCAAAAGGCAAGAAACCATTGACCTAATGCCAACAGAAAAAGTACTACGAGAATACCCTGCTCTCCGAAGTAGCCATAGATGGGCACAGAAACCAGCAAAGACAAGAGCGCCAATAAAGAAGACTGCACCGCCAATGCCTTGAGCTTACCCAATCCTTTGAGAATAGCCGTCTCGCCACCAGCCAATATGGTAAAGAAGATAGTAGGAGCCAACAAAATGAAATGCAGGGTATGGTCCCCCCACGAAAAGGTGAAGAGATTAAGCAAGGGTCCCAAAAGAGCACAAATCAAAGCCCCCAGAAAAGCAGAAAGCAGACTGAGTGAACGGACCTGAGCAACAGCCTGGTCTATCCCATTTCCGGCATCTGCCTCAGAAACCACTCTTACACCACTGGTAGGAATACCGAGATTGGAAGCAGAAGAAAGAAAATTGGAAGTAGAATTGAAAAGTGACAGCAATCCCATGCCTGAAGGTCCCAGGAACAGAGCGGTAAATTTATTCCTGACTATGCCAACGAGCATATTCAACCCCTGTACTCCTCCAAACAATCCGGTATATTTCAATATATGCGAATAGCTGTTCTTTTCAGAATCCAGTCTTTCATCCATTTTCTTAGTCTTTCCCATAATACTTTAACGCAAATCCAGGATATTTATTGTAGAAACAGGAGATTTATTGTCAAGAGAGGGGACTATTGTAAAAGTAAGGTGTTTATTGCAAGAATCAAGCAACAAAAAAGGCCGACACCCTTTTAATAAGAGTAATCGACCTTTATACTTTTCAATCTCCAAAGAAGATTCTTTTAGAAGATTAAGCCTCAGCTGGAGCCTCCTCTGTAGCCTCAGTCTCAGCAGCAGCCTCTGCAGCAGCAGCGGCAGCAGCAGCCTTCTTCTCAGCTACCTTCTTAGCGATTGCCTCGTTCATCTTCTTCTCAGCCTCGAGCTCCTTAGCAGCAGCTTCCTTCTTAGCCTTAGCGTCGCCCTCGCGAACAGCAGAAACCTTAGCGTCCTTGCCATTCTTCCAAGCGTCGAAACGCTTCTGAGCCTCAGCATCGTCGAATGCGCCCTTCTTAACGCCACCCTTGAGGTGCTTCATCAAGTAAACGCCCTCGCCCTTGAGGATGTTGCGAACTGTGTCTGTTGGCTGTGCACCTGTCTCTACCCAGTAGAGTGCGCGCTCGAAATTCAAATCTACAGTAGCAGGATTGGTGTTAGGGTTGAAAGTACCAATCTTCTCAGTAAATTTACCATCACGTGGTGCTCTAACGTCAGCGATTACGATGCTATAGAAAGCATAGTTCTTACGACCGCCGCGCTGCAATCTGATCTTTGTTGCCATTTTTTAAATCTTAATTTTAATTTAATTTATTAATGAGGTTTGAATTTTATGCTGCCATCTCGTGACAGCGGCTGCAAAGGTACGAAGTTTTATCCGTACCAACAAATATCTTGCTTATTTTTAAGTTTTTTTATCGGAACAACGCTGTCTGGGCTGTCGTTCCGCTAAAAAACTATCTGATTCGGTCGGCTGCTCTTACCAGCTTCTCGTCGTCACTCACGCCCTTGCGTGCCATCAGCACGAGGATGAGGGCTACGAGTGGAAGGCAGGATGCAAACTGAAAGTTCGTTGCGCCCTCTACCTCTGGAATCGGAATGATGCTGAATACCATCAGAAGATAGTCAACATACCAGAGTCCTGTAAACAGAGAGGCGATGGAACACAGGTTCATCTGCAGCTTGCGGTTTTTGTAGAGAAATACCGTTGCCAGCGAAATCACTGCCGATACGGCGAGCAGAAGGAACAATGGCAGGCAGGTGGATGAAACACTGATGCCATTGTCGCCGTTCACTACGCCCAGGTTGTAAACCATACTGTCTACCCCCATGCCAGAAGCGCTTACACTGGCGATGGGAAGAAACAGACAAACTGCATAGGCAATGACAGCCAGAATCAAGAACAAGCTCTGTTTACGCTGTATCATAACTTACCTGATTTTAGCGTATTAGAAAGCAGGCTCCTCCTGGTTGTGAACAGGCATGCTAGGATCACGCCAGTAGATGCTCTTCTCGATGAACTCCTCTGTAGCAATCAAAGTTGGCTTTGGCAACTTCTCATAGAAACGAGAGATTTCAATCTGCTCACGGTTCTCGAATACCTCCTCCAATGAGTCGTTGTAAGAAGCGAACTCAGCGAGTTTCTTGCTCAAGTCCTGCTTAATCTCCAGCGAAATCTGGTTAGCTCGCTTGGCGATGATGGCAACACTCTTGTAAATGTTATGCGTATCATCACAGAGGTCCATGATGTTACGGGTAACTGTGTTAACTGGTGCTTTTGATTTCTTGTAATCCATAATTTATAGTACTATATATTTTTTTATCTTGTTTTCCACCTTATTATATATAGGTGGTTTTTACCTTATTTCTTTTCCCGATGCTCCCTTATCCTTTATAAGGGATTTGCCTTAGTTCTGTCCTGCCAGTTTTTCGAGGGTATCCTCCGGATGAGCCTTCTCGAATTCCTTGCATTTCTCGATGTATTTCTCGGCAGTGGCACGCTCCTTTGAATCAGGATATTCGTTGATGAAGCCGTAGCACTCATCCTCTGCATCCTGGTAACGCTCCAGCTGCTTGCTCTCCACACTCATCTTGGCAAGCTCGTACTTGCTCTTCATGATGAGGGTAGCAAACTCCTCGCGCTTGTTGCTGTAAGGATAGTCCTTCAGGGCGTTCTGCGCCGTAACGATGCACGCCTCGTAGTTGTTGCCACCCTCGGTGCAGTTGCCAAAGTAGGTTCCCATTCCGAAGTAGAGGCTGGCACTCTTGTACTCCTTCTCTACCAGCAGATCCTGCAAGGCATAGAGGCGCTCGGTAGCCTGAGCCTTGAAACGGGCATCAGGGAAGAGGTCGAGATACTCCTGGAATGCAGAGATGGCCGTATAGGTGGTACTCTGGTCGAGACGTGGCTCCGGAGCATTCTGATAGAGGCTCTCGCCCACGAAGTACTTCGCATTCTCAGCATACTGTCCTTTAGGATAAGAAGAATAATACTTCTTGAAATACTCAGATGCTGTTTCGTAGTCCTTCAATCCATACTCAGCCATCGCCAGCATATAGAGACACTCCTCGCCCTCGGTAGAACCCTTCTTCATGGTCACTACATCCTGCAGCAGAGGAATGGCACGAGAGTACTTGCCCTGAGCAAAACATTGCTTGGCATACTCGTACTTATACGATGGTGTTGCTGCCTTGTACACCTGGTTATATTCGTTCGCACAACCCGTCATGAGAAGTGCTGCGCAAGCTGCAATTATTACTGATTTCTTCATATTTTTCTAATTGTGCATGCAAAGTTACGGATAATTAGCTAATTATCAAAAGAAAAAATACATTTTTTCGCAAATAATTAATCTTTATAACGATTAATGCCGTTTTTTTTGTATTTTTGCACCTTGAAACAGAACTTTTCAGCAGAAAAAGCACTGTTTTCGATGTGAAACGTTTAAGTTCAAGATAAATTATGGATTTCAAGATTACTTCGCAATATAAGCCTACGGGCGACCAGCCGCAGGCTATCCGGCAGCTCACCGAAGGCATTGAGCAGGGGGAACCGGCACAGGTGCTCCTAGGCGTTACCGGTTCGGGAAAAACCTTCACCGTGGCCAACGTCATTGCCAACGTGGGAAAGCCTACGCTGATATTGAGTCACAACAAGACGCTCGCCGCACAGCTCTACCAGGAGATGAAGGGATTCTTCCCTGAGAACGCCGTGGAATATTACGTGTCCTACTACGACTACTACCAGCCGGAGGCCTATCTGCCTACCACCGATACCTACATCGAGAAAGACCTCGCCATCAACGACGAGATCGATAAGCTCCGCCTCGGTGCCGTCTCGGCGCTGCTCTCGGGCAGAAAGGATGTCATCGTGGTTTCTTCCGTTTCGTGCATCTACGGTATGGGCGGACCGGTGGCAATGCAGGAGAACATCATCAAGATTCAGAAGGGGCAGCGGATTGACAGAAACGAGTTCCTCAGAAAACTGGTGGATGCACTCTACGTGAGAAACGACATCGACCTGCAGCGTGGCAACTTCCGAGTGAAAGGCGAAACCGTAGACATCTACATGGCTTACAGCGATAATGTGCTGCGCGTTACCTGGTGGGATGATGAGATTGACGGCATTGAGGAGGTGGATTCCCTCACCTATCACCGCCTAGCCTCGTTCGATATCTACGAGATTTATCCTGCCAACCTCTTCGTCACCACGAAGGAGCAGCAGGAAAGTGCCATCCGCATGATTCAGGACGACCTGGTGAAACAGGAGGATTATTTCAAGAGCATAGGCGATGGAATCAAGGCGCAGCGCATCAAGGAGCGTGTGGAGTACGATATGGAGATGATCAAGGAACTGGGCCACTGCTCGGGAATTGAGAACTATTCCCGATATTTCGACGGCAGACATCCGGGAGAACGCCCTTACTGTCTGCTCGACTTCTTCCCGAAGGATTTCCTCCTGGTGGTAGACGAGAGCCACGTGAGCATTCCGCAGATTGGTGCGATGTATGGCGGCGACAGGGCGAGAAAGCAGAACCTCGTGGAATATGGATTCCGATTGCCTGCCGCCTTCGACAACCGTCCGCTGAAGTTCGAGGAGTTCCATAATTTGATTCATCAGGCCATCTACGTAAGTGCTACCCCGGCCGATTACGAGCTGAGGGAGGCGGAAGGCGTAGTGGTAGAACAGCTCATCCGTCCTACGGGATTGCTGGATCCGGAGATTGAGGTTCGTCCGAGCGAGAACCAGATTGATGACCTGCTCGATGAGATTCTGACCCGAACGCATAGAAACGAGCGTGTGCTCATCACCACCCTGACCAAGCGAATGGCGGAGGAGCTGACCGAGTTCCTGCTGAACCATAACGTGAAGGCTGCGTATATTCACAGCGATGTGGCTACGCTCGACCGAGTGAAGATTATGAACGATTTGCGAGCTGGCGTATATGATGTGCTGGTGGGCGTCAACCTGCTCCGTGAGGGTCTAGACCTGCCTGAGGTTTCGCTGGTAGCCATTCTTGATGCTGATAAGGAAGGATTCCTGCGCAGTCACCGTTCGTTGACCCAGACAGCCGGCCGTGCTGCCCGAAACGTGAACGGCAAGGTGATTATGTATGCGGATAAGATTACTGACAGCATGCAGAAGACCATCGACGAGACGGCTCGCCGAAGAAGCATCCAGTTGCAATATAATGCTGATCATGGAATTACGCCAAAGCAGATTCAGAAGGCGATTACTTCTGCCCTGCCTATGAGTAAGGAGGAGGAAGCTGCTTCCGGAGCAGCTGCTATTAAGAGCATCAGGGGTGCTCAAGGCGTTACTGGCGTCAAGGGAGCCGAAGGTTCTAAGCAGCGTGTCTACATCGAGCCGGATAGTGCCACGATGGTTGCCGACCCTATCGTCCGCAGCATGAGCAGGGAGGAATTGGAGAAGAGCATCGCCAATACCACTGCCCTGATGAAGCAAGCTGCCAAGGACCTCGACTTCATGCAGGCTGCGCAGTATCGTGATGAAATCATACGATTGCAGAAGGAACTGGATGAGAAAGTGTAACGAAAACTCTGATTTCTGCAAAATTGCAGAAATGAAGATAGAAAGCACCTATTCATATTACCCTTAAGGATAAATATATTTAGCCTTAAGGCAAAAAATAAATACCCTTAAGGCTAAATTTATTTTGCCTTAAGGGTATCTTTTTATCCATTTGCTCCATTCTTTATGATTGTAAAGATAGCATCAAAAAACACTATCTTCTAAAGATGGCTTTTCATTTAAAAGATTGCTTCCTTATTCAAAGGAAAGCTTTTTCAGGCGGGTGCGTAACTGCTCAGCCTCGCTCTTCCTTATCGAAAGCTTGATGGTACATGTATTATCGAATGTCTGGTCCACGATGCGGGGATTCATCTCCTTTACAATCCTCATCACATCATTCATCATCGGATAGGTGAAATCGTAGGTCACGATTTCCTCCACCTGCTGCGTCACCTCCTCGCAATGCGCCAGGGCGTCTATCGCAGCTTCACGATAAGCAACAATCAAACCGCTGGTGCCCAGTTTCACTCCTCCGAAATAGCGGATTACTACGATGAGAATATCCGTCAATTCGGCTTTCGTAATCTGACCCAGGATAGGCTTGCCTGCCGTAGACGAAGGCTCGCCGTCATCATTGGCACGGAATTCTGTGCGCTCGGGACCCAGCATGTAAGCATAACAACAATGTCGGGCATCGTAATATTTCTTACGGTACCCGGCAACAATCTCCTTCACCTCGTCAACAGTGGTAACGTGGTGAGCAAAGGCGAGAAACTTACTCCTTTTCTCGGTGTAATATCCCTCGCCCACTGTATCTGATATGGTCTTGAATTCGTCAATCATTAATCTAACTTGTGAATAATCAAGCCGCTACGCAATTTCGGCTCAAACCAGGTTGCCTTTGGCGGCATAATCTTGCCACTGTCTGCAATGTCCATAATCTGCTGCATGGTTACCGGATGCAGGGCTAACGCCATCTTCATCTCACCACTATCCACACGACGCTTCAACTCGCCGAGGCCACGAAGTCCGCCCACGAAGTCAATGCGCTTGTCTGAACGCAAGTCCTTGATGCCCAGAATATCGTCGAGAATCAGACGGGAAGAAATATCTACATCGAGCACACCTATTGGGTCCTCATCATCGTATGTTCCAGGCTTAGCAAACAAACCGTACCACTTGCCGTCCAGATAAACGAGGAATGAATGCAGGGCGGCTGGCTTCAGAATATCCAAGCCAAACTGCTCGATAGCTGCATCAATGTCAAACTTCTCGTAGCAAGGGATTCCCTCCTCATCGCCAGATACGTTTACATTAATCGCATCAATCTCGATTACCTCGAAGTTCTTGGTCAATGCATCGAGGAACTCTTCTGAAGTCAAGCCATTCAAATCCTTCACCACGCGGTTGTAATCGAGGATGGTCAACTGGCTTGCCTGGAAGCAGACAGCCATGAAATAATTGTACTCCTCCTTGCCGGTATGGTTCGGATTCTGCTTCGCCTTCTCAGCGCCCACCAGGGCAGCAGCAGCCGAACGGTGATGGCCGTCGGCGATGTAGAGGCTAGGCATCTTGGCAAATTCAGCCGTAATGGTAGCGATGTCCTTATCGTCGCTGACAATCCAGAACTGGTGGCGGAAGCCATCGATTGGGGCGATGAAATCATACTCAGGTTCTGTTGCCGCATAGCGCATCAGAATTTCATTGAGCACGGCGTTATCAGGATAAGCGAAGAAGACAGGCTCGATGTTGGCGTTGCACACACGAACGTGCTTCATGCGGTCCTCTTCCTTGTCTCGGCGGGTGAGCTCATGCTTCTTGATGACGCCCGTCATGTAATCATTCACGTAGGCACCTACCACCAAACCATACTGGGTCTTGCCGTTCATGGTCTGTGCATAGATGTAATACTGTTCCTTATCATCCTGCTTCAACCAGCCGTTTTCCTGGAACTTCTTGAAGTTCTCTGCTGCGCTTTCATAAACACGAGGGTCGTATTCAGAAGTACCTGGCTCGAAGTTGATTTCAGGTTTAATAATATGATAAAGGCTTTTCTCGTTGTCGCCAGCCTCGGTGCGGGCTTCCTCAGAATCGAGGACATCGTATGGACGAGACTCAACTTGCTCTACTAAATCTTTTGGAGGGCGAATGCCCTTGAAAGGTTTTACTATTGCCATAATGTTTTATTTTACTTTGAACTTTGAATTTTGAACTTTGAACTTTATGATTAGCATTATTGATGCTTGGTAGATTTTACAATTTTAATCAAAACAGCTTGTAGATGTTCACAATCATCAGATATAGAATCATAAGCTTCTTTAGTAATGTAATCCGCATCATATAACAAATCCAACCAATAACCACTTTCTGTTGCTTCTTTTAATGAAATATTCATTTTAGAAGAGAAATCCGGACGAGATTGCGCATTCTTTGCTTCATGCACATTGGCCCCAATACTAGTGCCACTTCGTAAGAGCTGCTTAGAAATTACATATTCATGTTTTTGCTCTGTAAGAAACTTATATAGATTTACTATTCGTAATGCAAAAGCCTTAGATAAAACATAAATATCATTCTCAACGACTTTTCGTTCTAACATAACCAAAAACCACAAAACTTTGGGACTCGAACTAAAACTATACAATTATTGGTAATCATAAAGTTCAAAGTTCAAATCTCAAAGTTCAATGTCATTATTACTTATTTACCTGGAACTTGGTGCAGCCATCTGCAAAGAATGCATTGATCTGCTTGGCAGCTGCGATACCAGCATTGATGTTAGCCTCGGCTGTCTGCGCACCCATCTTCTTAGGGGTTGAGAAGTAGCGGCCCTCGAACTTGGCGAAGTCTGCATCAGCATCTGGCTTGATGTCGGTGATGAACTTCAAGTCCTCACGCTCAGCAAGAAGCTTCAGGAGCTCAGGCTCATTGATGACCTCCTTACGGGCTGTATTGATAAGAATACCACCCTTAGGCAACTGGTTCACGGTCTTGTAATCGATGCTCTTGATAGTCTCTGGAGTAGCAGGGATATGAAGAGAAACGATATCGCAAGTCTGGAACAGCTCATCCTGAGACTTCACGGCGTGAACACCGGCAGCCTCGATGACATCTGCAGGGCAGAAGGCATCATAAGCAGACACTTCCATACCGAAGCCCTTGGCGATGCGAGCGACATTGCGACCCACGTTACCAAATGCCAGGATACCCAACTTCTTACCCTTCAACTCACAGCCAGCCTTGCCATTGTAGAAATTACGAACGGCAAATACCAGCAAGCCGAATACCAATTCAGCTACAGCGTTAGAGTTCTGACCAGGAGTATTCTCGGCTACTACGTTGTGAGCAGTAGCAGCAGCCAGATCGATATTATCATAACCAGCACCGGCGCGAACGATGATCTTCAGGTTCTTGGCTGCGTCGAGCACCTCGGCATCAGCCTTGTCAGAACGGATAATCATCGCATCCACATCCTTCACAGCCTCGAGAAGCTGAGCCTTCTCTGTATATTTTTCGAGCAGCACGAGTTCATTGCCTGCTCCCTCTATTTCTTTTCTGATACCATCCACAGCAGCTGCTGCGAATGGCTTTTCTGTTGCAACTAATACTTTCATATCAATTCAAATTAATGTTGAGCTTCAAATTCCTGCATAGCCTTGACGAGAGCCTGAACACCCTCCATGGTCTGTGCATTGTAGCAGCTGGCACGGAAACCACCTACAGAACGGTGACCCTTGACACCAACCATACCACGCTCTGTAGCGAAATCAAGGAATGGCTTCTCCAGCTCCTTGTACTCATCGTTCATCACGAAGCAGATGTTCATCAATGAGCGGGATGCCTCTTCTACGGTACCCTTGAAGAGCTTGTTGCGGTCAATCTCAGCATAGAGAACCTCAGCGCGCTCGTGAGCTCGCTTGTCAGCAGCCTCTACGCCACCATTTGCCTTCAACCAGCGGAGGTTCTCCATCAAAGTATAGATAGGAACTACAGGAGGAGTATTGAACATACTGCCCTTCTCTACGTGAGTACGATAGTCGAGCATGGTAGGAATCTCGCGAGGAGCCTTGCCGAGCATCTCATCCTTCACGACGATGACGGTAACACCAGCCATAGAGAGGTTCTTCTGGGCACCAGCATAGATGGCGGTGTACTTTGAAACATCCACAGGACGGCTCATGATATCTGATGACATATCAGAAATCAAAGGCACGTTCACGTCTGGATCTACACGGAGTTCGGTACCATATATTGTATTGTTGCTTGTGAGATGCAAATAATCACAATCGGCTGGCACAACGTTAGGAACCTGAGGATAGAAAGTGTAATTGGCGTCGGACGATGATGCGATCTCCACGACCTCACCAAAATGCTTTGCCTC
>OQVT01001746.1_pt1 | contig 13907 bp, 15 predicted proteins | sample 1691561 | NCBI WGS metagenome assembly OQVT01 (sample SAMN03418260, study PRJEB22391) | human gut metagenome | biome: human-gut; feature: organic feature; material: feces | host: Homo sapiens | place: Tanzania | collected 2013-01 | reverse complement strand
GATGTAAAGACATTGGAAGATGTTATAGCAAATGTTGAAAAATAATTGAATTTAGTATAGTCAAAATTCAATAAGAAAGGTGAAAGAAAATTCGGATACAAAGTAACAAGAAACAAAATCAATTGATTGTTGATATTAAAGATATGACAGATGAGGAACTTAGTACAAGCCATGTTATACTAAAGACAATAGCGGAATATTTACCTGTTAAAATAAAAAACAAGACATGCACGAAAGAGGAACCATGTGTAGGAAGAAAGGGGGAAGAATACAAAAGTGAAGGCATATGGCTTGTGCCTGGAACGTATAAACTGGTTCTATATGGGGAGAATATAAGGCATATTATTGCGAGGCACGGAGATAAAATCCCTACGAGCCGGGAAGGCCAACCTTACCGATGCTTATTGTATGGTAGAGAGAGGCGAATGTTGGATTTATAATATGCATATTTCAGAATATCTGTTCGGGAGTTACTATAACCATGAAGTTAAGCGTACACGGAAGTTGCTGCTTCACAAGCGAGAAATCCTCAAATTGGAGCGTAAGAGCAAAGAAAAAGGCTTTACCCTTATACCGACCTTACTTTATATAGATGCGAGAGGCTTTGCCAAAATAGAGATCAGCCTCTGCAAAGGCAAACACAGCTACGACAAACGAGAAAGCATAAAAGCAAGAGAAAGCAATATAGAAATGCTACGCAATCTGCGTAGCAGATAAACCCTAAAAAATCAAGTCAACCATGAAAAAAAGCATACACAGCCTGATACTATCGATAGTCTTACTCCTTCCGAGTATTCCTTTGTTCAGCCAAGGCTATGAAGTCCGTTGCCGCCTTCACGGCAGTCATCAAGGCTATGCCACCCTCAGGCTTTACCACAGAGACGGCAATGAAACATTAGACAGCATCAGCATCAACCAAGACGGACGCTTTACCTTCCGCGGTCCGATAAATGCAACCATACCTGCCCTGCTCACCATTAACGGCAAACGTCCCTATCGGCTTTATATAAGCCCCGATAGCAATATCGACATAGACATCAAGCCCTCAGGCAAGAAGCCCCTCACCATCAAAGGCAGTCCCATGACACACACCTGGCAGCAAATCATCACCCCCGACCCCCGGGAAGACAAAAGCGTCCACTTGGCACGCCTTAATAACTGGGTCAACAACCACCCCGACCATATCTTCAGCCCCGACATCATTGCCACATACCTATCCCACACATGGGATTACCCGACACTCTGTCGCAGTCTCAACACCCTCCAAGGCGAAGCCCTCAACACATACCATTATCGCCACTTAAAAGAATACTTATCCCAAATCAGCCGGTTGCAAGTCGGTCAAACCGCCCCTGACTTTTCAAGCACAGACCTTAACGGCCATCCTGTTCGTTTCGGAGCGATACAACGACAAAACAAATACAGCCTTCTTTTTTTCTGGGCCTCTTGGGACAAAAACTCCCGCGCACTCATTCCTCAAATAAGCACGATTTATACCCGATATAAGCCACACGGCTTGGAAATCCTCGGACTATCCCTCGATACAGACAGAGAGCAATGGCGTCAAACAGTCAAAACAGACAAGATGAACTGGTTGCAAGGACAAGAAGCCGCCTCATGGAACAGTCCCGTACTGAAAGCATACAATATAAAAAGCCTTCCCACCTTTGTACTTGTTGATGAGAATAATAAAATCCTAATCATCACCGACGAACTTAACAAAGTAAGCAATCTGTTGAACAAGCAAACAAAAGATGACGGCTTTACTATCGACGGCTGTATAGAAGAAGTTGATGAAGGCCTTGTCAGCATGGATATATTACAAAAAGGAGGCATAAAAGAAAGCCTGCAATGCAGAATTATCAACGGTTGTTTTCACTTTGAAGGCAAAACCACCCACCCATGCATGGCCACCATTCACCTACCCGCCAAAGCCGGCGACATATCCTTCTTTATGAACAACGAACCCATCATTATAAGCGGCAGTATGAGCGGAAACGACAAGCTCCGCATAGAAGGCAGTCCCACAAACGACACCTTCCTGCACCTCTCAGCCCGATGCAACAATCGCAAGAACCCCATGCAATGTTTAATGAACTATGCCATGGAGCACCCCTCAAGCATCTACACCCCGTTCATCATAAGCTCCTACTTAGCCCCCTATCTGCAAGACGAAGACCTCCACAGCCTCGTCTCAAAGCTCACAGGCGAAGCCACCGACATGTATCAATACAGCCTTCTTCAAGAACACCTTCAACGCAAAGACTATACCAACCCGACCGGTGAGAAAATCCGAGACGCCGTCCTTCAAAATGAAAAAGGTCAAGACATACGCATTCTCGAAGAAGCCTCCAAACACGACTACACCCTCATCAGCCTTTGGGCTCCATGGGATCAAAAAAGCCTCAACAACATAAAACAACTGCGCCAACTATACAACAGCCACACCGATGCCCACTTCCATATCATCAGCATCTCCTTAGACGACAATGCCGCCGAGTGGCGTAACACCATACAATCCCAAGGCATGACTTGGACCAACCTCAGCGAACACAAACGCTGGAACTCCGACATCGTAAAACTCTATTCCATAGACCACATACCGCAACACATACTCATAGACCGCAATGGAACCGTCATCTCCAAGAACCCGAGCATTGAAACCATCAGCAAACTTATCAAACCCAAGAAAACCAACCATCAAAGCAAGAACAAAATAAAATAAACCACATAATGAACACACTTAATCGTATAAAGAAAACCCCGCTTTGGAAACTTATCGTACAATACACCCTTATCGTCATAGGCATAATACTCTACTGCTTTGCCTGGTCCGTCTTCCTTGTCCCTAAACACATCATCGGTGGTGGTGTAGTCGGCTTGGCATCCATCATCTACTACCTTACAGGCATTCCAATGGGCATAAGCAACTTTGTCATCAACGCCCTGCTTCTCCTTATGGGCTGCAAAGTATTAGGCAAGATGTTCGGCATAAATACCATAATAGGCATTACAACTGCTTCTTTAAGTTTGCTGTTCTTTCAGCAAGTACTGCATATCGACACTTTGCCCTCATTTCAGTTTGAGAACATGGAATTGGTTACACGAGCCATTCTTGGCGGAGCCTTATCCGGTATAGGCATAGGACTTTGCCTTGCGAACGGCGGCAGTTCCGGCGGCAGCGATATTATAGCACTTATCATCACCAAGTACCGCAATGTATCCCCCGGTTCTGTCATCTTGATAGCCGATGCCGTAGTTATAATAAGCACAATCTTCATCCCCAACAGCCTCGGCTTGGAAGGTATGGTTTATTGCTATATAGTATTGGGCGTTTATGCTTATTCGATAGACTTGGTGGTCGAAGGCAGGAAGCAGACCTATCAGATTATGGAGCGTCTAAAGACACTGATTCCGATTTTGGATGCAACACCTGGCGAAGATCTTCCGGCACCGGAGGATACTACCGTAGCGGCAGCACTTGCTTCTGATGAGACATTTGCAGAAGATAGCAGCGAAGCGCAGGAAGAGACAGAAGTTGAAGAAGCTGTGGCAGAATCAGAAGAGAAAGAGTCTGAAGAACCACAGGAAGCAGAACCTGAGAAAGCAAAGGAAGCCAAGGAAGAAGAAATCCAGACCGCTTCCGAAGAAGTACAGGACGTAGAGGCAGATGAAGCACAGCGAGAAGAGGCATCTGAGACAGAAGTTGAAGAAGTGACAAAATCTGAGGCAGATTCAAAAGAGGTTATTTCTCCTGATGACACATCAGCAGATGAATCTGAGAATAATGAAGTAGCTGAAGATGCAGAAGAAAATGCAGAAGAAGGTATCGGGGAAGAAACAGCAGATATCACAGAAGAAACTGCACAAGAAACTGCAGAAGAAGCTTCAGAAGCGGAAGAAAATATAGTGGATGAAATTATCGAGGAGACGATAGAAGAAACAACAGAATGCGTTGAGTCTTCCGAGGAAGCTCAGACAGCAGAGGAAGATCATCTTCATGTAATAGAGCCGGTTCCGGACGAAGAACTTGAGAAGACATTGGCACAGGCGACACAGATGTTTATGGAAAACTCCAACGTGGAAGTGATACCTCGAACCCTACCTTCTCCTGTGCCTCTTCAAGAGTCTTGAAATCCTCCCACGGATTTGCCATTGCAACACTGCTTGAGATCTTTGTAGATGTATTGCCGCCGCAGCCTGCAAGAGAAACAGCCATGAGTGCGGTACACACTGCAATGATTATCTTTTTCTTCATATTCGAAATTCTCCTTTATGTCTTTTTTGAGTACAATAATAATAAACAACGTACTCTATTTTGTCAATTCTTATGGTTGACATGATTCCGCCAACAGTCAAGCACAAAAAGCGATAAAGCTGCTAACGAAAAGGCTGCCGCCTTAAGCATGTAATGATTTTAATTACAGAACTATCATTACTTAAGCTTAAGGCAACAGCCTCAATCTTACACAGATATTGATTATCCGATAACCTCAATACACTTACGCGGACATCCGGCTACACACTTCTTGCAGCCGACGCACTTGCTGTAATCGATTATAGGAAGATCGTTTTCCATTGTGATAGCACCAACAGGGCACTCTCTTGCACATTTACCGCATCCGATACAGCTTACCTTACATACGGTCATTGCAGGTTTACCCTTAGTCTTATTGCTGCAGTCAATGGAAACCTTTGCAGTCTGCGGTATCATATTGATGATTCCCATAGGACAGGTCTTTGAGCAAAGTCCGCATCCTACGCAGAGATCCTTATCAATACGAGAAATGCCGTCTACGATATCGATCGCATTCTGAGGACAAACGCCTACGCAATCACCGTATCCGAGACATCCGAATGAGCAAACATTCTTACCACCAAAGAGCATCTTAACTCCCTTACAGGACTGCTCGCCCTGCCAGAGGAATTTATCACTTGTATTGTTGCAGGTTCCCGAACAGGCAACGCTTGCTACCATCGGAACAACTTCTCCTGCATCAATTCCAAGTACAGCAGCAATTCCGTTTGCTGCGTCCGCACCACCGGGAATACATTTATTGGCTCCTATAGAAGGATCCTCCAAAAGAGCATTTGCATATGCGTCACAACCTGCATATCCGCAGGCACCGCAGTTTGCACCCGGAAGACAATTTCTTACATCATCAAATCGCTCATCTACCGGTACAGCCATCAGCTTTGAAGCCACTGACAGCATGATACCACATACAAGTCCGATGAGCGCTACGACTACAATTGCAACTATTATTCCGTTCATCAGCACTCACCTCATCAACCAAACAGACCGGTTACAAGACCGGAGAATCCCATAAATGATATGGAAACTATAGATGCCGCACAAAGTGTTATCGGCACACCCTTAAAGCTTGCAGGTACATCAGCATTGTCTACTTTACTTCTTACGCCGTTGAAAAGGAACATAGCAAGCATGTATCCGAGTCCGGCACCTAAAGTATTTACAAGAGATTCTGCAAATGTATAAGATTTTGTAATATTAAGAACAACAACACCTAATACTGCGCAGTTTGTTGTAATAAGCGGAAGGAAAATTCCGAGTGCACTGTACAGAGAAGGAGATGATTTCTTAATGAACATCTCAACAAACTGAACGAGAGCTGCGATAACAAGTATAAATACGATAGTCTGAAGATATCCGAGATTGTTCGGCTCCAAAACAAAGTAATATACAGGCCATGTAACAGCGGTAGCAACGAGCATAACGAAGATAACGGCAACACTCATGCCCATTGCGGATTTAAGGTTCTTGGAAACTCCCAGGAATGAACATATAGCCAGGAATTTCGATAATACGTAGTTCTCAACAAGGATAGATGTGATAAGTATAGCTATAAAACCTGTCATTTATTGCATCCTCCTTTATCTGTTCCTCCACCGCAGGCATCGCATCCCGCGCATCCTTCACAGCTGAAGTCTTTCTTCTTGATAGCTCTGCCCTTCGTTATCTTGTTGATAGCTGCGATAATACATCCGTATGCAAAGAATCCACCCGGTGCAAGTCCCATGATAGAGATCGTAGGAACACCTTCAGGGAATAACTGGATTCCGAAGATAGTGCCGAATCCAAGCACCTCACGGATGATACCCATTACAAGAAGAGCAAATGTAAATCCGATAGACATTCCGATAGCATCAAGGAATGAATCAAATACTGTGTTCTTGCTTGCAAATGCCTCGGCACGACCAAGGATTATACAGTTAACAACGATAAGTGACAGGAACAGTCCCAACGCATCATAAAGGCTTGGTATAAACGCCTGTAAAAGCATCTGAACTACCGTAACGAATCCGGCAATGATAACGATATAACAAGGTATACGTACCTTATCCGGGATAATGTTCTTTAAAAGTGAAATAACTATGTTTGATCCAATAAGAACTATTGCTGCCGCAAGTCCCATACCGGCACCGTTTATAGCGGATGTCGTAACCGCAAGGGTAGGACATGTTCCGAGGATAAGCACAAGAACGGGATTTTCTTTAATGATACCCGCAGTTAAAATACTTAATTTACTCTTTTTCTTTCCCACGGCTTAATTCCCCTCCTTTGCTAAAGTGTCATTTGCTTCGAAAGCCTTAGCAACAAGTCCTCTGAAGCACTTGGAAGAGATCGTAGAACCGCTTATAAGCTCTACTCCATCAAGATCATCATCACCGACTCCGAGGAATTTGCTGGTGAATTTCTCATCAGCAACACGGGCACCGAGTCCTGCTGTCTCACTGTGTGCAAGTACCTTGGTTCCCTCAACCTGTCCGTCTGCGTTGATTCCGACTATGATCTCCATTGTTCCGCCGTATCCGGCTCCGTCAAGTATAAATACATTTCCGGCTCCGTTGTCGGCTGCTGCTGCACTGACAACTTCCTCAGGAAGTGAATCCGTATCAAGATCCGTAAATGAATCCGCTTCCGGAAGAACTTCCTTTTTAGCTTCTTCAGCAGCCTTGATATTTGCTTCTGTGATGATCGGGTCTGTTATCGAATTGATATATCCGAGCAGAGCCGCAACTACGAAGCAGATCGCAGTAAGTACTATAATAGGTGCTACAAATCCGTTTTTCTTCATTTTTTAGCACCTCCAAACGATTTAGACAATGTAAAGCTCTCAAGATGAGGAGCAAGTATGTTCATGAGCAGGATCGCAAATGAAACACCTTCCGGATAACTGCAGTATTTTCTGATAAGAACAGTTATCGCACCGCATCCGATACCGAATATCACACGTCCGAGTTTTGTAGACGGTGAAGTTACATAATCAGTTGCCATAAAGAATGCTCCAAGGAATACACCACCTGAAAGGATAGCATATACAGGGTCATTTCCTACAGCAAGGCTTAAAAGGAATACAGTTCCGATAAAGAATACCGGTGTATGCCATGTGATTATTTTCTTAACAAGTAAGTAAATAAATCCGATAAGGAGAGCAAGCTTACATGTCTCACCTATACATCCGCCGATGTTTCCAAGGAAAAGATCCATGTATGATGCTGTTCCCGATGCAAGAGGTGTTGCACCTGCTATTGCATCCGGATATCCTGTTGTCCAGTCTGCCATTGTTCCCGCAAAAGAAACAAAGAGGATGATCCTGGCTGTACAGGCAGGGTTTGCAAAGTTCTGTCCGAGACCTCCGAAGAACTGCTTTACTATGATTATAGCAACCGCTCCGCCGAAAGCTGCCATCCAAAGAGGCACACCTGCAGGAAGACAGTATGCAAGGATTATACCTGTTACTACCGCTGAAAGATCACCTACAGTGTTTTTCTTTTTGATGATCTTCTCCATAAGGTATTCGGATACAACAGAGGCTGCTACAGAGACAGCAACTACTGCAAGCGAATATGGTCCGTAATGGATAACCGCAGCGATAAGTGCCGGTATAAGGGCGATTATAACGTCCCTCATTATTGTCTGAGTTGAATACTTAGCACGGATATGAGGGGCAAAATTGACTATTAACTGATTTTCGTTCACTTTTTTACCTCCCCGTTATCTTCCCATTACCAATGCCTTGGAAAGCTTGTTTGTCTGTACAAGATCCTTCTTTGCAGGACATACATATGCACAGCAGCCGCATTCCATACATGTAGTAATATCGAGTGACTTAAGATCATCAACATCTCTTCTCTTATATGCTCTTGCGATCCTGTTAGGCATAAGACTGAGCGGGCATGTTGCCACGCAGCGTCCGCAGTTGATGCACTCTGTTTCTTCAGGAAGAACAGCATCCTTCTTATCGAAGGCAAGAAGACCGTTTGTGTTTTTAACTATCGGATTTTCATCCGTAGGTACTGCCATACCCATCATAGGTCCACCCATGAGGATCTTGCTCGGTGCAACCTTGTATCCGCCGAGAGCCTCGATAGCGTCCTTTATAGATGTACCGATAGGAGCGATAACCTTGCCCGGTTTATTTACGGCAGAGCCGTCAACCGTAACACATTTCTCCGTAAGCGGCATACCTGTTTCAATATATTTTCCGAGGAAAGCAAGTGAAGTTACGTTCATTACTATGCATCCTACATCAAGAGGAAGCTTTCCTGCCGGAACAACACGTCCTGTGCAGTTATAGATAAGAACTTTCTCAGCACCCTGCGGGTATTTTGCCGGAAGACTCTTTACCGAAAAATCGCTTCCGATCTGGGATGCCTTGCTCTCGAATAAAGAGATAGCCTCAGGCTTGTTGTTCTCTATTCCGAGAATGACGTGCTTTACTCCGACATACTTGCGGACATATTCGATTCCCTTGATCATATAGTCCGTATCTTCTGTCATTGTTGTGAAGTCAGATGTAAGATATGGCTCACACTCTGCTCCGTTGATGACAAGATATTCAGCCATTCCCGGCTCTTTAAGAGTAAGCTTTACGCTTGTCGGGAATCCTGCGCCGCCGAGTCCTACGAGTCCGCTTGCGCGAACAGCATCAAGGAAGCTCTTGACGTCTGTTATCTGCGGTGGTTTTACATCTTCGCAGACTGTCTGAAGGCCATCAGACTCAATAACAACAGCAGGGAAGCTGCCGTTAAAAAGCTGAACCTTGTCGATTGCTGTAACTTTTCCAGAAACTGATGCATGTATAGGTGCACCTACGAATCCTGCAGGCTCTCCGATAAGCTGTCCCACCTTGACTTCATCGCCAACGGCTACAACAGGTTTACACGGAGCTCCGATATGCATAGCCATAGGAATCCTGACCACTGCCGGTATCGGCATCCTTACAGGCTTATCATGCGTCGTATTTTTACGATGCGGCACCTTGACGCCCTTTAACTGTTTCAATGGAAAACTCACCTCCTCTTTCTACTTTTTTTCTTTTTCATGCAATTTTATATATTATTAATCGGAACAGAACTCATAGTCCTTTGTATCTGCAGGTGTGATAAGCTCCCACATTTTTTCCGACGCATAAACCTTTTTATCCTTCGTGACCGCAAGTACCATGCAGTCATCTCTGTTCATGGCTTTCTCAAGTCCCGAACTGCCCTCAAGAAAGATGGCAGTTGACAGGGCATCTGCCAGCAATCCGTTTTTCGATACCACTGTTACCGAAAGGAGATCCGTTTCTCCCGGATATCCCGTAAACGGATTTAATATATGATGATATACGACCCCGTCCTCTTCAAAATATCTCTCCGAAGCACTTGATGTTGCCATTGTATATCCTTCGATCTTGATCTTGGCAAAATAATCATTTTCACTGCCAAGCGGATCCCTTATGCCGATTATAATATCTTTTCCGTTCGGTTTCTTTCCTATTACAAGCATGTTTCCGCCGACGGATAAATATCCCGTAACACCGTTTTTCTCCGCAATATCACGCATCTCTCCGGCCGCCATGCCTTTTGCTATACCGCCGAGGTCGATCTGCATCCCCTCGTCCTTCAGCATTACCGACTTGTCAGCTTCATTTAAAAGGATCTTTTTATAATCTATCTTCTTAAGCGCATCATCTATCTCACCCTCAGACGGAACATGCGGATCATCTCCCGTAATGTCCCATAAAAGGACAAGCGGTGCGATAGTGATATCAAACAATCCGTTTGATTCTTCACTTATCTTTTTCGCCTCGGAGATCATATCAAATACATCATCCGAGACACTGACATACTCTTTTCCGGCTGCTTCATTTATCCTTTTGACTTCGCTTCCTTCTATATAAAGAGAAACTCTGTCTTCGATATCTTTAAGCTTTTTTTCAATCTCATCACAGGTTTCTTTGGATTTTTCCCCATACCATTTTTGCTGAATAACAGTGTCCATAAGATATGAAGTTGATTCAGAGAAATCATCATCTGATGATATCAGGCTGCATGAAGACAATGAGAACACTGTCAGTATACAAAGCAATACCGCACAAAACTTCTTAAAAGTACTCTTCGCACAAATTAAGGAGACACTCATTCTTTGTCTCCCTCTATTTTCGTGACAATTATTCTCTTGTAAGAAATCACTCATCTCTCCCTCACCCTACTGAATTTATATTATACGAAAATGACTGAATGTCAACATTTTTTTGCCTTGCGGTATATTTAAAATATCATTTTTATATATATGGATAAAAATATATTTTAAAAAATAAAACGCATTTATCCGGTCAAAGCTCGATCTCTTTGTTAAGAATCTTCTTGGCAAAATCGTATAATTCGGGATTTACATCCTGATGAAGCTTTACATCTTTAACGATATTCGTATTGGCAAGGATTTCTTCTTTTACAATACTCTCGAGAGTATATATGGCTGACGGGCATCCGCTGCAATGTCCTGTCATCCTTACATAGGCTATCTCGTTTCTGATCTCAACCAGCTCGATATTACCCTCATGCTCCATAAGCTGAGGACGCACCTTCTGATCAAGTATTTCATTAATGATCTTTTCTTCTTCGGGTTTCATCTTTTCACCTTTGCTTTTTAATCAAATAAGGCGGGAAAGACTCCCGCCTTATAAAGATCAAATTATTCGTATTTACATTTGAAACGCTCTTCAAATGCTTTGATAAGGTCAGCTCTGAAATCAGGATGTGCGATTGCGATAAGAGATTTTGCTCTCTCTCTTATGCATTTTCCTTTAAGATGAGCTATACCAAACTCCGTTACCACATAGTCTGCATCGCATCTTGATGTTGTAACAGCTGCTCCGTTGTCAAGAAGCGGAACGATCTTGGAGATCTTTCCCTTTCCTGCTGTAGAAGCGATAGCTATTATCGAACGTCCGCCTTTACTCATCTTTGCTGCTCTTGCAAAATCGACCTGACCGCCGACTCCGCTTATCTGATTAGCTCCGACGCTCTCTGAACAGATCTGACCTGTAAAGTCTATCTGTACACAGGAGTTGATGGCAACAAGATTGTCGTTCTTAGCTGCGATATACGGATTATTTACATAGCTTACAGGGAACATTGCAACCGCCGGGTTGTCATCTGCATAATCATACAGACGCTTTGTTCCCATAAGGAAGTTAACAACACTCTTTCCTGTGTGGAAATTCTTCTTCTGGTTTGTTATAACTCCTGCCTCAACAAGATTTACAACACCATCGGAGATCATCTCTGAATGAATACCAAGGTCTTTCTTATCCTTGAGGAAAAGAAGTACAGCATCCGGAATAGCTCCGATACCAAGCTGAAGTGTATCACCGTCTTTAACAAGCTTAGCACAGTTCTCGCCGATTGCCTTCTCAGTCTCACCGATCTTAGCGATAGGAAGCTCAATAACCGGATGATCATGTAAAACGAATGCGTCTACCATGCTTACCGGAATAGTTGTGTCTCCTAAAGTTCTCGGCATCTGTGAATTTATCTCAACAATAACCTTCTTTGCATATCTTGCAGCTTCCATAGCATAATCAACAGATACACCGAAGCTTATATTTCCATGCTTATCCGGAGGCGTTGCCTGAAGGATTGCCACATCAACCGGAAGCTCATCTCTGAAAAGTCCCGGGAATTCATTGAAGTAGCAGGGAGTAAAGTCCGCACGTCCTTCCATGATATCCTTTTTATTCAGACCGCCGCAGAAAAATGAATTAAGACGGAAGTGTCCCTCTGTTCCCGGCTCGCAGAATCTGCAGTTGCCCATCGGAACGAGCTGAACCATCTCAACATCTGTATAGTCTTCCTTATGGTCTACCATTGCGTCGGTAATATATGTAGGAATTCCTACGGCATGACCCAATACAACACGGTCTCCGGATTTAACAAGCTTTATAGCCTCCTCAACCGGCATCTGTCTGGATTCGTAAATTTCCTGCCAACTCATTGCTGTTTAACCCTCCTGATCTAATTACTCTTCAACCTTAGCGATTTTCTTAGCAAGCTCTTTCTTCATCGGAAGGTTACCCTGACGAGAGATCATGATTCTCTGTGCCTGTGGGCTACCTGCACCATGCATGGACTCTGTACGATATCCGACTGCTGCTGTTCCGAGGCAGAGGTTCTCGATAAGTCTTAAGATACGAAGTCTGTTCTCAACTGTAACACCCTTTGCAGCCTTAAGATATTTCTCAACATACTGTCCGACAACCGGGCTTCTGAAGTCAGCCTCTGAAGGAGCTGTAACGAAGATACCGCCTGCGATATCCTCTGCAAGACGAGCGATCTCATATGGGAAACGTGTAACGTTCTGCTTACATACATTTGCAAGAAGAAGGTCGATGATGTAGTTTCCTGATGCTGTCTGATGTCCTTCTGCGGAACATGCGATACCACAGCAATATAATGTCTCATTGAGGTGCATCATCTCGATAAGTTTATCTTTGATGTGTGATGCTTTCGGAACGCCGTTGTAATCAGCTGCAACTGCTGCTGCACCGATAAGAACATCGCCGACACCAACTTTACATCCGCCGTAGCTCTGTCTGTGATATCCTGCGAAACGCTCTACAAGCATTCCTGCGAACTCTGTCTCTCCGTTAAGGAAGATCCTGTCGTTCGGGATAAATACATCGTTGAATACAACAAGTGCTTCAACACCACCGAACTCGCTGTTACCTACATCGATAGTAGTTCCTTCCTTCTTTCTTGTATCACAAGACTGACGTCCGATGATCATAAGGATACCTTCTGCATCTGTAGGACAAGCAAATGCTACTGCGTAATCTTTGTCATCCGGTCCCATAGAGATCGTAGGCATAACGATTACTTCATGAGAGTTTACGATACCTGTCTGATGAGCTTTTGCTCCTCTTACAACGATACCGTCAGGACGTCTCTCAACAACATGAAGATACATATCAGGATCTTCCTGTGCGTGAGGTGCAAGTCCTCTGTCTCCCTTAGGATCTGTCATAGCGCCATCGATAGTGTAGTCTCTCTCCTGGCACATCTTAAGATATGCTAAGAAGTTTTTATGATAGCTTGTACCATATTTCTGGTCGATTTCATAAGTTGTACTGAATGTTGCATTGAATGCATCCATACCAACGCATCTCTGGAAGCAAGCAGCTGTCTGCTGTCCGAGAAGTCTCTGCATTTTAACCTTGTTCATAAGGTCTGTTGTGCTCTGATGGATATTAAGGAATCTGTTGATCCTTTCACCTGTGTAAGGAGAAACTGCAGTCATAAGATCTTCATACTGAGGATCCTGTGCAAGATCATAAGTTGCTTTAACTGAGTTAAGTGATGGTCTTAAGATAGGATCATCTACAGGACACTCAATTTTTTTACCGAACATATAAACCTGCATGTTCAGTTTTCGCATGCTCTCAACATACTCTTCACCAGTCATCATTGCCATAATAGTATTACCCCTTTCTGTAATAAGAAATAGAAATTAAATATATTTCGTCGCCTACTCGACTTTCTTCATTTTATCACTTTTCTACTTTATTTGAAGCATATTGCCATCTTCTATTTTATAACTAACGTTCCACCCATCACAT
>OQVT01001743.1_pt1 | contig 13927 bp, 12 predicted proteins | sample 1691561 | NCBI WGS metagenome assembly OQVT01 (sample SAMN03418260, study PRJEB22391) | human gut metagenome | biome: human-gut; feature: organic feature; material: feces | host: Homo sapiens | place: Tanzania | collected 2013-01 | reverse complement strand
TGATGTTTTCATCTTCTACATATCTTGAGCGGTTATTCTGCTTCGGATGAATATTGATAAGTGAGTCAAACTCTACAAATTCCTCAATGTCATCCTCATCTGTGAGAAAGTTTATCCCCCACAGATTACGTTGCTCAGAGCCCTCATCAATCAAAGCTCCCTCGATATCAGCGTGCAGCTCGGCATCAACCCCTATTATCTGCTTTTCGATGTCCACAACCGCCTTAATCTTATCCTCAAAATATCCGCTATCCATTTTGTTTAGCTCATCTCTGCTGATTTTTTTAGAAATTATCTCCATTTATATTCTCCCTCGCTCTTTTTTCTCAATAATCATTATATCGTTTTTTACAGCAGGTCGCAATATTTTCTCATGCAAAGTGCGGGTTATTTCGCCACTCCCCATAAATATTAATCTCCACAAAACCTGAGCTAAGGCGCAAATAATACCTTGAAAAAAGCCTTTAAAAGTGCAAATAACTCTTAGCACCGCTTAGAAATTGGTGCAGATTAGTTGTACTGTATCAAAGAAAAACACAGCAACACTTATCTGAAGCTGTGTTTTTTATCTAATGTAAAATTATATTTTATCAGCAGTTTCCGCCAGTACATTTCCGTCCTTGTCATAAACTGTATAAACCAGCCGCCGTTCTCTTTCATATGATTCGGTACTGCAAAAAGATATGCCGAGATACCGGTTTTGTTCAGCCAAAAAGTTTCCGACCTGTCTATACTCTCCGTACCGTCATCGTTACAGCGTATTGACTTGAAATCCATTTTCACCGTATTTCCTCTGTCCACAATAGCAATAAGGAACTCATCGGTATCAAATTCTGTTGCAAACATAACCATACATTCCGGCTCGTCCGAAGCGCCTCCGCTGCCGTTATACTACCTCCCGCCAACAGCTACAGCCTTATCGTCTGTCCGTTGATTGTAACAGACTCTATATCATCAATGTCAACCACCTTGCCAAACTGCATGATGCACACTCTGCCGAATGCTCCGCTGCTACTTCCGCCTGACACACTTGTATCTGCAAGGTTTTCACCTGATTTAAGTGTAACTGCATCTATACTGATATTCTCCATAATCACATTGCGCCCTCTGGTGAAATCAGCTCTTACCGATATCGGTGATATTTCAATCCCTTTGAGCCTGCATCTGCCGCCTGCCACTTTTATAACCCGGCCTGACGATATCCTGCGGCTTACAGGCGTATAGTCAAGGTCAATGGACACTTTCCATTCTTTACTAATCAGCACTTCATCATCCGTACTGCACAGGTCTTTAAATGTAACATCAAAGCTGCCCCTGTTAACCTTATCTGTGCGAAAGTCCATGGAAACTGCGGCATAAAGCGCCCCGTCATCAACTATATAGTCTGTGTACCAGCCTCCTGCCACAGGTTTTTTGGTTTCAACATATACATTATCAAAATACACCTTGTTAAAGTCATTTATGCCCAGCATCTCCGCATCTTTAATATCAACTCTGTAAAGCACATAGGCGCAGTGTCTGTCCCCCATTGCCTGCACCGCAGTTATCTTTACTCCGTTTGCCTCCACGCTTTCGTCAAGGTTCTGAACAGCCTCTCCCATATCGATAGACTGTCCGTTTTCAAAGAGCCCTGCAAGTCTGTAGTCAAGTCCTGTGGTCTGCGCAGCAAACACGCTGCAGGCAAGCAGCGCTATCACCGCTGCGCATATTCCTGCGGCTCTTAATCCGGCGCTTTTTCTTCTGAGACCTGTCAGCTGCAGAGTTCTCTGTTTTATTCTGTCTGCGGTTTCTCTTTCAAGCGCGCTGTTATCAATCAATTCTGTTTCTCTGTCCGTCACATATGTGATATTCTCACTTATTTTCATATTAAATACCCCTTTCCAGCAGCTTCGCTTTCAGCTTTTCTTTGTTTCTTGCAAGCCTGTTTTCGACCTGCTTCAGCGAAAGATTAAGCTTTTCTGCAATTTCCCTGTTTTTGAAGAAGTAAAAATATTTTAAAATGAAAATGCTCCTGTCCGGCTCATCCATTTCATCTACGCTGCGGTGTATAATCTGCTCCTGCTGTTTTTTCATAAAAACGTTTTCGGGAGTTTCTATATCTATATCGTCCCATTCATACTCCACAGGCGCAGTTTTGGCAGCGTCAAGAGCCGCGTTTCTCGCTATGCCGTATATATAGCTTTTGAGTGACCCCTTGCCGTTATAGTTTCCGGCATATTTCCACAGCCTATAAAACACCTGCGATACAGCCTCTTCAATATCCTCTCTGTTTTCAAGTACAGAGCTGCATATGGTTCTGACCGCGCCGCCGTACAGATCACTGGCTGGCGCTATGCCGGCAGAATTGAGTGATGTATTCCGTGATGTTGGACTAATCTAAACCGGAGATTCCTGTTTATAATCCTGAAGTTCCTGCATCGACGCCGGCTCCGAAGATCAGTCTGAACCCTAGCTACAATCCTTTCAAGGTGCATTCTTCTTCCAACGCCAAGCCTGTGGGTGCCGGTTTTCCGGGACCGTCGAGCACCAAACCGGAGGTTGACCAGAACTGGGAGCAGCTCTACGAGGGGCTGAAAGACCAGGATGAGCAGCAGCATACGATGGAACTCTTCGATAATCCGGATCAGGAAGCGGGTGCAGGAACATCGCCAAGCAGTATCATTGCAGAGAAATCTCCTTCTCATTATCAGTATAAGGGCAAGTATATCATGACAGCCGTGAAATCGGGCTTGATGATTATCGACCAGCATCGTGCCCATGTGCGCATCCTCTTTGAGCAGTATCTTCGCCAATTGAAGGAGCGCACCTTCCATTCTCAGAAGGTTCTCTTCCCTGAAGTGGTTCAATTTCCGATGTCGGAGAAGGTTATCTTCGAAAAGATATTGCCAGAGATGAACGAGATGGGCTTCGAATTGGAAGACTTGGGTGGTGGCAGTTATGCCGTCAACTCAGTGCCTGCCGGATTGGAGGGAATGAATCCAGTAAAGCTGGTACAGGACATGGTGGCGAGTGCTGTGGAGAAAGGCGTGTCTGCCATGGACGAAATCAATACGGCACTGGCACTCTCGCTGGCTCGCCAGGCAGCGATACCTCATGGACAGGTGTTGAGCAACGACGAGATGGAGGGTTTGGTGAACGGACTTTTCGCTTGCGAGAATGTGAACTACACCCCCGACGGCAAGTCGGTGCTTTGCATCCTGCAGCAGCAGGAGATAGAACATCTCTTGGGATAGAGTGGGGGTATATATAATAAGGTGTATATAATTATAGTATAGGTAAACCATAAGTTAAAATCAGAAAGAAATGAAAAAGTTGTTAGCTATGCTGGCTTTGGCTAGCGTTACAATGGGAAGTTTTGCTCAGGACGTGACTCCTGATGAAAAGTATAGTATTGCCACCAATTCTTTTGCAAGTAATTGGTTCGTGCAGGTAGGTGCCGACTGGAATGCCTGGTATTCTGCCGAGGAGAGAGGACATGGCTTGGCGAAGAGTCCATTTAAGAAGTTCCGCTCTAATCCAGGTGTATCTCTTGCCATCGGTAAGTGGTTTACACCAAGCATCGGTCTCCGTACCAAGCTTCAGGGCATCTGGGGCAAGAAGGTGGATGCCGACTGGAACGATGGTACCAACGAGGGCAATGGCAACAAGTATTGGGCATTGAACGAGCAGGTGATGTTCAACCTGAGCAATCTTTTCAAGGGTTACAGAGAAAACCGCATCTGGGATGTGATGGCATTTGCCGGTGCCGGTGTGGGGCGTTCGATGACCTACAATACATACGCCCTGGATTATAGTGCCGGTGTTCACTCATCCTGGAAGGTAGCCAAGAAGACCAGTGTCTTTGTGGAGGCAGGCGTGAATACCTTCGATCATAACATCGACAACTGCAAGGGTGTAGCCGACCAGAGCTGGAAGCGCCGTTGCAACAATTTCTATGCCGAGGTGGGCTTGACCTTCAACCTGGGTAGTGCAAAATGGAAGAAGGCTCCGGATATGGATGCAGTCAATGCACTTCATCAGTCAGAGCTTGATGCCTTGAATGCAGCCTTGGCAGATGCCAATGCAGAAAACGAGCGTTTGCAGAAGCTTGTAGAGAGCCAGCCAAAGAATGATGCAGCAGCCAAGACAGAGTCGGGAGCTTCTGCTTTCGCCAACACACCACTTTCTGTGTTCTTCAACATCGGCAAGTCTTCTATTGCATCTAAGAAGGATTTGGTAAATGTGAAGGCTCTTGCTGAGTTTGCGAAGGAAAATGATACCAAGTTGGTGGTTACCGGTTATGCTGATAGCGCAACAGGTTCTCAGGCATTCAATCAGAAACTCTCTCAGAAACGTGCTGAGCAGTTGGCAAAGCAGCTTGTGAAGATGGGTGTGGATAAAAATAACATCGAAATCAAGGCAACCGGCTCGTTCTGGAAAAAGCAGAGCAGACAGAGCTTGTACAGGAAAAAGAAGGAGAAAGTGTAAAAGTATCTCTTCGCGGTGACGGAGAGGAACTAATCGCATTTACCTCCCGCCTCTGTACGGAATTTCCACAGATCAATGGTCAGAGAAGCTGGAAAGACCTGCTGATGGATATGGTGGATGACTTTGTACTGCGCGGCGCAGATGGACAGCTCGCAGCTTTGAAAGCGATGCAGAAAGAGCAGACAGGAGAATATGAAGTATACGGATCTCCGCTCTGGAATGATACACAGAAAAAAGAAGCCGGGGATGCAAAGGTATGGCCGGAACAACAACCGGGTAAAAAACTGCTCGGTCAGCAGAGAATGATTTTTGTATGCCGTGTTGTAGATATTTTCCGCAATCTCTCCGGTGATCGGCAGCAGTTTTTCCCGGTAAGCCGGATCGCCGAGCACTTCCGTGCCCCGGTCGATCAGCCAGGAAGTTTCGATGTCGTGGCCATAAGAATACAGATCAATCAACGTATTCCAGGTCCGGTCGAAAAATACTTCCTGACGGCCTTTTTCTTTGTTGTATACTTTATCCGCGAAGAGATCCATCATAAAGCGGAGACGGTCACCGGTAAACGGATCCTTTGTCACGCGGTACAGCTCAGTATATGCTTCAAAAACATGCAGCAGCGTATTCATGGTTTTCTCTGCCATAACGCCGTTCTCCGAGAGCTTTTCATTGCTCTCCGGCTGGAAATCGCGGGTGAATGCCTCGAGATAACCGTACTCGTCGGTGCAGTGTGTCTCGATGATCTGCTGCAGCGATTTCGCCAGCTCCAGTGCCTCAGTGTCGCCCGTCGCATCAAAATACGTAGACAGCGCATAAATTGCGAATGCCTGATTGTACGTATGCTTTGTGGTATCCTTCGGTGTCCCGTCATAATTTAATGACCAGTAGATTCCTCCGTATTCTTTGTCCAGGCAATGATCTTTCAGGAAAGCGTATCCGTGCTTTGCCTCATCAAGCAGACTTTCGTCTTTTAGCAGTGTATACGCATTGGCGAAGAACCAGGTGATCCTGCTGTTCAGGATACAGCCTTTTTCTGCTTTTTTGTCCAGGTTCAGGTCGTAGTCCAGCCATCCGTAATACCCGCCGAACTCGTCATCTCTCATGCCTTTCCAGAAGGGAATGATCCCTTCTGTCAGGTGGTTTTTAATTTCTTCCCGCATTTTCATTGTTTCTATGTTCATCATGTTCCGCACTCTCCTTTGTAATTAACCTTTGACAGCACCGGAGGTGATTCCACTGTAGATCTGTTTCTGACAGAGCAGGAATACGATCAGGGCAGGCAGCAGAGACATCAGTACACCTGCACAGATCAGATTGTATTTGCTGCCAAGAGGTCCGGTGAAGGTATACAGGGAGGTTGCAACCACACCGAGAGTCCTCTTGTCCTGCAGATACAGACTGGCGCAATAATACTCGTTATATACGCCTACTCCCTTAAGCACCATCGAAGTCACGATAGCGGGTTTCAGAAGCGGAAGAATGATCTTCCAGTAAATGGTAAAGTAGGAAGCTCCGTCAATAAATGCGGATTCGTCCAACGATACCGAAATGTTTTCCATGAACTGGATGAAGATGTAGATGGAGATAACATCCGTACCCATACTCATAATGATGTAACCATACAGATGATTGATAAATCCAAGGTTACTCATGATCTGGTATACAGAGACCTGCATGGCAATTCCGGGAAGGAGGGTTGCAAACAGGAACAGGCTGCGGATCAGTCCGTTGCCGGGGAACTTGAATCGGTTCAGTACATAAGCAAGCTGTGTTCCCACCAGGATGGAGCCTAACAGTACAAATACCAGGATGATCGCTGAATTCAGATATGCTCTGCCCATATTGGCACGGTTAAATGCGTCAATAAAGTTCTGGAAGTTCAGCCAGCTCTCCGGCAGGGTCATAACGTTGGTGCTCTGGTATTCCGCATCGGTCTTGAACGCCGTGATGACGCAGGATACGATGGGCAGTAATGCCACGAAGGAGAAAAATACTAGGCTGAAATACTTAATAACGATCCAGATGACAGCGCCTGCGCTGTAATGTTTGTGGTTAGTTTTCATCTTTGCCATCTCACACTGCCTCCTTCTTCCATCTCTTCTCTTTTCTGAGACGTTTTCTTCTGGTATATTCTTCATTGTCCGCATCAGAGCTTCTAAATACCAGTTTGAAGAAGAGCTTCTGCAAAATGGTTGCTGCAAAAATAATCAGTAGCAGTACCACAGCCATGGCAGATGCAAGACCTACCTGCTGGTTGGTATGTGCGATCTTATCCATCAATACGAAATACGTTGCGGTTCCGCCACCACCCTTGGTGATAACGTAAGGAGGATCAAAAGCACTTAGGGAACCTGTAATGGACAGGATCACGTTCAGCGTAACGATGGTCTTGATGCTGGGTAAGATAATATGTATAAACTGTTGGAATTTATTGGCACCGTCCAGCTCTGCTGCCTCGTACATCTCGGAGTCCACGGACATGATGGCACCGATGAAGAGTACCATGTTGTTACCGTAATAACGCCATACCGAGGAAGCCACCAGCGAGATATTGTTAATACTCTTGTCCTTCAGCCAGTACGGAAGATTTTCTAAGTTAAATCCACACCACTGTAATACCGTATCGAATACAAATCCTCTGGTGTAGAAGAATTTGAAGATAAATCCAATGGCAATACCACTGATCAGATAAGGGAAGAACATGAATCCCTTGAACATATTGCCGAACTTAGTCTTAAAGCTAAGGATCGTTGCCAGGTACAATGCAAGTGCCAGCTGCACCATTGCTCCTGCCATGTAATAAAGGCTCAACTTCAAAGCGCTGAAGCATTCATCCTTTTTAAATACGTCGATGTAGTTCTGGAATCCTACGAATTGTCTTTTATCTACCGGAGTAGCATATTTCATTTTGTAAAAACTGAATTTTACCATCTCTCCAAAGGGAAGATAGGTGAACACGAACAGCAAAAGCAGGGGAATGATCATGAAGGACAGTATGACGATGGTCTGTTGTCCGTTCCTGCTCTTTACCCATTTTTTCATGCTGAAGGGTTTTTTTGTTTTCTTCATTGTCTCTGCACTCATCGAAATACCTCCATACCCTTCTCTCTTAGATAAGAGGGAACCTCTTATCCGGTTCCCTCTCATTTAAGAAGATTAAGTTAGTTACTTTCTAAAATTACTGGATCTCTACGCCACAGCTCTCCTGTGCTGCAGTCCACTCTTCGTTCCACTCGTCGATGATCTCATCGTAGGTCTTGGAACCATCTGCTGCACACTCAACCAGTTCCTGCATCTTGGTCTCACCGTTGTTGTTGATGTTAAGACCACTTTCTGCATTCAGTTCGTTTAACAGATCCTCTTCGCCTTCAATCGCAGGATCATCCACTACAAAGTCGATACCCTTGAATGCTGCGTAGAAATCCGGTAATCTGGAATCCTTGATAGCAACGGGAAGTCCGCCACAGTCATAGGAGAATCCGGATTCTTCTGCCATGAACTTAACGAAGCACAAAGCTGCTGCCTTATTGTCCTCGGTAGCATTAGTGTTGATACCAAAGCTGTAGTCAGGGCCTACGGAAGCTGCCTGCTTACCACTGGTCAGGGTAATAGGGAACGGCATATAAGCGATATCGTCGCCGTTGTCACCAGCTTCTACCATCTGAGGCACTGCCCAGGAACCAAGAACCATGCATGCGATCTGACCATTGTTGATCATACCCTTACAGCCTTCCCAGTCGGTGGTGGAGTAGTCTTCCTCGGTAAGACCTTCCGCAACTGCATCGTACATTACCTTGTATACGTTGTAAGCGCCTGTTCCGTCGCCGGGATCAGCAAAAGGATTAGCAGTATGTAATAACTTCTGGTTCATGTAGGTGCTGTCGCCGGTAGCACTGCCGCTGATAGCGGGATCCCACTGGCCGCCCATTGCCCAGCCTGCTGCATAGTTGGTATACAGAGGAATGATGGAGTTGTCATACTCTTTGATCTGCTTTAATGCTGCAATAAAATCTTCGGGAGTCTTGGGCATCTCGGTGATTCCTGCTGCTTCAAATACTGCCTTGTTGTATACGATACCGCCGTTAACACCTGCAGTGTAAGGAACGCCGTATACCACGCCTTCGTACATCTGGTTGTAGTAGTTCAGCTGTCCGTCCATCTCCGTGGTGGTTCCGAGCGGCAGGAAGTAGGTGCTTAAGTCAGCCTTGTCAACTGCGGGGATCATCATTACATCGCCCCAGTCACCGCCCTGTAAGCGAAGCAGTGTGTCACTTGCGTAATCGGTGATACCTTCTACATCAACAGTGATGTTGGGATACATTGCATTGAATGCATCGATATATGTCTGATAAGGAACTGCTGCGCCGTCCTCTAACAGGTCGGTACGGTTGGTCAGGACTTTAATGGTTGTGGTAATGTCTGTGTAATCCTCACCCAGAGTGATGTCTGCGTAATTCAGGCTGGTAACCTCTGCAGGTGCTGCAGCCTCGCTGGAAGCTTCTGCAGTTGCGGGAGTAGTGCTTGCTGCAGAACTCTCAGCGGCGCCGCCGTTGTCTGTGCTTCCACATGCTACCATTGACAGAACCATGACAGATGCTGTGGAAAGAGCTAAAAACTTTTTCATCTTCATAAGAAATCCTCCTTGTTTTCCGAAGGAAAATCCGAGTCCTCTGACGAGGAGAGGATTTATCCTCCTTGTTTTGTTACATCTTATAACGTTTACTGTTTTGTAACTTAATTTAATTATACATAATTATATTAATTAATCATCAACTTTTCTTGTTTTTAATCTCTTATTCTTGCCATTTTCGTTATTATCTTCTATTTTCACAAGATTTGCACCTGTGTTTTGTACATATTGCACCACTTAAGTTACTATTTTTAATTAATTTAGTTTATTTATTTAACTAATTTTTGCTTTTACTGTTTTATAAGCATTGAAAGGAGCTAAAAAATCGTTTATAATAGGGTCAGGCTAAATTAATTTTTGCAAAAATGAGGTTTCAGGAGACCAGTGTAAAAAACAAATTTTTCACACGCAACTTTGTGCCTGCGGCCCAAAGTTTGCATATTACGGAAAGGAACGGTTGTTCAATGAATATTTCCACCACTTTTCTCAATGCCTTAAAGCGCACTTCTTCCGATATAGAAGGGCAACGTTCCCCGGAAATTCTTCTGGGACAGCTTTATAATGTCTCTCTGGAAGACAAAGGCTTCTTACTGCCGTTAGCCGGCGGAGAATTCCGCCTCTCCGATCCCTTTTATTATGAATGGAACCCCTTTCCCTCATATCTGCTGCTCTACACCTTAGAGGGTAGCGCCGCTCTCTCCACCCAGGGTACCGAATCGGTACTGGATCATAAACATCTGCTGTTTCTGGATTGCAGCCAGGGATTTAGTTTACGGCTGTTACAGGGAAAATGGCGTTTCCAGATGTTTTTCTTAAGTGGTCTGGAACTTTCTTCTTATTATAGCATATTTCAGGCTAATTTTACCTGCTGTTATCCGATTCCCGTCGGTTCCTGCGTCTCACAGCGGATGCAGCAGTTGACTAAATTTCCGTTTACCCCGACCCCCGCAGAGCAGATGCAGCTTCACAGGGAGCTGACCGGGATGTTCACGGAGTTGATGCTGTCCGCTCTGTCGGTCTCCCGAGACGCAAAACCTCTGCCCGCCTATCTGCTGTCCATGAAAGCGGATTTTGATGACAACTATGCGGAAAGTCATTCTCTGGAATATTTTGAACAGATCTCCGGCATCAGCCGCTACCGCCTGTGCCGGGAATTTTCCGCCGCATTCCATATTTCACCGCTCCAGTATCTTCAGGAGAAAAAAATAGAAGCAGCCAAATCGCTGCTCCTATCTACGGATGATCCGATCCATGAGGTGGGGACGATGGTAGGGATCGATAATACCAACCATTTCATCCACCTGTTTAAAAAACATACCGGCATCACGCCTTTCGTCTATAGACAGAATGCCCCGCAATCTATACGTGAGACACGCTGTCCTTCAGCACCAGGCGGCCTTCCACCACGGTAACTCCGGACTTATAATTATCACTGGTGATCTTCTTGATCATATTATGAATGGCTCTTCTCGCCATCTCTCCCATATCTACTTCATAAGTCGTGATACGGATGTCACTGAGTCCCGGATATAGGTAATTGTCAAAGCCTACCACAGAAATATCCTCCGGCACACGATATCCGTTCTCTCTCAGTTTCTTGATGAGGAAGCTGGCGGTCAGATCACAGTTGCATACAAATGCTGTGGGCATATCCTTAGGAATCTGCAACATGTTCACAGTATCGATCTCACCAGTCTCGAGGTGGCGGTCATCCAGCACCCATTCTCTCTTCTGCTCCAGTCCCAGCTCCAACAGTGCTTTCTGATAGCCGAAATAACGGTCTGTAATACTCTCCGTGGCAAGCAGAGTTCCCACATAAGCAATTTTGCGGTGTCCCATACGGTACAGATAATAGGTCAGCTCATAGGTTCCGTAGTAGCTGTTGGAGATCACGGAATCGCTGGCTTCCCTTCCGTTATAATAGTCCAGATAGATTACCGGGATCCCGGCTTCTGTATTCAAATGCTGCAGATAACCATCCATCATTTTACCGATCACAATAATACCATCCACCTTGCGCTCCTGCATCAGTTTCGGCAGTCTGTTGTTCTCCTCCTCTGCAGCACCGATAACCTCCAACATAGTAAAGCATTCCTTGGCCGTAGCTTTGGTGGCCACAGACTGATACATCTGCCAGTAAAATGATTCATACTTATCCAGGAATCTCTCGGAGATCAGTATACCAATATTATAGCTTTTCTGGCTCTGGCTCTTCCTTGCTGCGGACGGCTGCTGGTAGCCCAGTTCTTCCGCAATGCTGCGGATTTTCTCTCTAACCTCTTCACTGACTCCTTTTTGCCCGGACAAAGCCTTGGACACCGTCACTGTGCTGACGCCTACTCTCTCTGCGATATCTGCTAATTTTACTGCTTTTGCCATGCTTCCGTACTCCTTATCGCTATTTTTTATGCACTCTCCGTTAAATCGTCTATTATATTTCCATAGTAACTATTCAGATTCCCCTTTGCACAATCGCCTCTGCGGGGCTTTTCTGAATAACATGCCTGCATGTTACCACCTGTTTTTTATACTTCCTTCAGGTGAATCAGTCTGCTGCGGTAATCGCCCCACAAAGGTGCTACCAGCAGTCCCGCCTGCATCAGCACGTCACCGCCGAATACTTCTCCGGTCTCCTCGATGCGGTAGCGGCTTTCCAGTGCCAGTCCTTTCAGGCGCACTCTTCTGCTGTGGAAATTCGGTCTTGATAATACCTGTACATAAGTTATCAGCGCTTCCTTTTTATCTTTGGAAGCTACCATATAACAGTCGTAACTGCCATTTTCTAAATATGACGCAATCCGCCAGTAATCGCCTCTGCGGATCAGATCATTGTATTTGTGATACATAGCGGTCTGTGCGGGGATCTGCTGTCTGTCCTCCTCCGGGATCTTCGTGATGTCCAATTCGTAGCCGAAGGTGCCCGCCAGCGCCACATGGCCTCTGGTCTCAAAAGGTGTGACTCTGCCCACTGTGTGGTTGGGGCAATCCGATACATGGGCTCCCATAGTGGATAACGGATACAGCAGCATCGTACCTTCCTGAATCTTCAACCGTTCCATGGCGTCCGTATCATCCGAGCACCAGATCTGCGGACTATAATACAGCATGCCCGGATCGAATCTCGCTCCACCACCGGAACAATTCTCTAAGAGCAGATGAGGAAATTCCGCAAGCAGTCTCTCCTGCAGTTCGTATACCCCCAACACATATCTGTGGTACAACTCTCCCTGACGATCCGCAGGCAATTCCACGCTTCCCAGATCCGACAGCTGCCTGTTCATGTCCCATTTCACATATTCGATATTGGCACTGTGCAAAACTGCCGCCACGCTTTCAAAGGCATGATCTCTGACTTCCTTACGGGACAGATCCAGCACATATTGATTCCGGCACAGGCTTCCCGCACGTCCCGGAATGGCGATTGCCCAGTCGGGATGTTCTCTGTACAGCTCCGAATCCGGCGAGATCATCTCCGGTTCGAACCAGATACCGAACTTAAGTCCCATGGCATTTACCTGATCCACCAGAAGTTTCAAACCTCCCGGCAGCTTCTGCTCATTGACCTTCCAGTCACCCAGGCTCGTGCTGTCATCATTACGGTGTCCAAACCACCCGTCGTCCATGACCAGCATTTCAATTCCCAGTTCAGATGCCTGCTTTGCAATCTTTAATAATTTATCGGTATTAAAATCAAAATACGTAGCTTCCCAGTTGTTGATCAGAATCGGGCGCTTTTTATCCCGGTATTCTCCACGGATCAGATGCTCGCGGTACATATCATGATAATGATGTGTCATACCGCTAAGTCCCTCCGAAGAATAAGTCATTACTACTTCGGGCGCAGCAAAGCTTTCTCCCTGCTCCAGCTTCCATACAAAATTCTCCGGATGGATCCCCATAGTCATACGGATGGAGTCGAACTGTGACAGCTCTGCCTGTGCCAGGAAATTACCGGAATATACAAAGTGCATGCCGTAGACTTCACCCGTATCCTGCGTCGCATTTTCCGACAGCAATGCGATAAACGGATGCTCCTGGTGGGAAGATTCTCCCCGCACAGAGCCGACACTCTGCTTACCATGCATCAGATTTCTTCTCTCCATCTGACGCTCTCTCGCCCAGGAGCCGTGCAGCGTGAGAATGTCATATTGTACATCCGTGCAGTCAATATCCAGACTGGCAGACATGACTTTGGTCAGATAAACCGGCTGTTCTGCTGTATTTTTCAGGATCACGCTGCGGGTGATCACGTCTTCTTTTTCAAACGTGGTATACAAAAGATCCGCTGTCAGACCAATGACCGGATCCGCCAGATGCAGGATCAGGGTATCACAGTCTTCTTCTCCCGGGAAGGTGGAAGGCAGTCCCGGCAGCGTGGGCTTCTGTCTTACGATCTCATGGAAGACGTATTGCAGCTGTACTCCTGTATGTCCTTGTGCCGTGCGCACGGAAATGGCACTTTCTCTATAATCTCCCAATCCATTCCCCGGATACTCCATGGGGAAGGAATCCAGGAAGGAAACACGCTCTCTATTATTCTTAGACGGTACAAAGGGAGCTTCCCCGGTGCGCATCAGATATACCGGTGCCGGTGTTCCTTCGGTATACTGCAATTTTCCGCCGTAATATACGTGTCCCACAAAATTCTCCTGATCTACGATCGCCAGCAGATAGCTGGTGTGCTCCGTATCTAACCAGAAGGTTCTGTCCTGTTCTATGTATCTGATTGCCATAATTTACCTCTTTCTTTCCGGAATAAAAATCTTTCTAAAAAACCGGAAGCCATTTTTCCAAAAACATCATTTTCAAGCTTCTCTGCGCAGCATATCTGCT
>OQVT01001739.1_pt1 | contig 13953 bp, 10 predicted proteins | sample 1691561 | NCBI WGS metagenome assembly OQVT01 (sample SAMN03418260, study PRJEB22391) | human gut metagenome | biome: human-gut; feature: organic feature; material: feces | host: Homo sapiens | place: Tanzania | collected 2013-01 | reverse complement strand
GAGCAGGAGGTGTTCAACGGGCTGCGATCGCTGTGGAACCGCACGATGATGGTGAAGTTCAGCGGTTTGACGTTCAAGGAGCAGTTGGAGATCATGTCGGCGACGAACCTGCTGGTGACGATTCACGGCGCGCAGCTGACGAACGTGATCTTCATGCATCCTGGAGGGACGGTCATCGAGATCTTCAACCCGCTGTTCAAAACGGACTTCTACAAGCAGATGAGCGCGATGGCGGAGCTGCACTACATCGCGCTCTGGAAGACGCGGATAGTGAATATGGAGCCGATAAGCGAGCGTCGCAAGTGGTGGAATCCGATGGTGAACTTCAAGACGGTTGTGGATGTGCCTGCGTTGATGTCGGTGGTGAGGCCGATCGTGAGGAAGCGGGCGTATTTGTGAGTGGTTGTTTGTTCATAACCGAAGGCGTGTTGCAAGCAAGGAAGAGAAGTGATGCTTTGAACGCGTAGCCTCATCGAGACACGTTCTTCACAATGAATCAGGACTGAAAGGAGCGCGTCTCCAACCGCCCCACACATGCAAGGAGGTTCCTTCCTTCTGTGCGAATGGAGAGCGCAACAAATCCACTCGTTCAGAGAGGTCCTGTCCTCTCTTCATTCTTCCCTTCCTGCAAGGGAGTCACAAGTGTGTGTCCGCGGCTTGAAGGCGAGTCTTCACTCGAATCAAGAACTGTCTCCCTCCTTCTCTTGCTAACACGAGGATACAAACACATGCATTCCTGTGCGTCTTTCCCGAGTGGAGGTGGTCATTCACAATCCTCTTCCGAAATGGGTAGACATGCTGATATCCTCCATGGGGGCGTGAGTACTTGAGGATGTGCTACATGAATCGATGAAACGTATTCCTCCTGGTGGTTTCTTGCCCTTTTCCGCGATTCGCAATTCTCCTCTTCCGGTTATCCTCCACTACGTCCAATTCAATGGAGTTTGGAATGATTACCCCTCGTTGTTGCGTTTTGGTTGGAACAGTCTGCTTTGCGTGTGGATGAAAGGGATTGCGCTGCAATTGTAGTGGTTTGTATGGAATGACAGTGAGAATGCGATTCGGACCTCCTCTTCCGTGATCTTGAAGGAAGCGCCTTCTTCTCTCGTTTCCTTTCGTGGGAAGTGTTGTATTGGATGTGTCCTACCCGTTTCTGTGTTTCAAGACCCCGCTTTGAGAGGAGACGTTCATGTCCCTCGTTCCTGCGAATCCACACAGGAATGCACGAACCTATAAAGTAGGTTGGACTGGTCACCACAGAATCCTTATCTAACGAAGTGGCTTCGTCGATTTCAGTAATTCTTTCTTCTGATCTGGGCAAGTCATGGCAACGGTTCTTCCGAATCATTATGAATTGAGGCAACAGCTTGGCGAGGGGCACTGAGTGAATTGGACTGCTGATGCGTAGTGGCTTTGGGAAGGTGTTCCTGGCGAAGGACAAGGAGTCGAGCAGTCTAGTAGCGATCAAGGTAGTTCAATATGCTCCTGATCTGCCCTCCCCCGAGATGGAGAGCGAGTTGCTGCGTAATTGCACGTCCCCGTTTGTGGTGCGACACTACGGAATCCAGCGATACGGGAGCGAGCTGTGGGTAGCGTTAACTGAATGGCATGAGTGGCGTAGATTGTGATGGAGTACTGTCACTGTGGGTCTGTGGGAGCGTATTTGAGGAGTGGGAATCGATTGAAGGAGGAGGAGTTGCGTGAGGTGGTGAGTTGTTGTTTGCTGGGGTTGTCGTATCTTCACAATCGGAATGTGATGCACCGAGTGATGATTGGGATGGAGAGTGAGGTGTAGGACATCAAGCCGGACAATCTGTTCATCTCAGAGAGTGGTGTGATCAAGTTGGGCGACTTCGGGTTGGCTGTTCAGTTGGAACACTCGTGTTCAAAACGAAACACGCTGTGTGGGACGTCGATGTACATGGGACCTGAGGTGTATGGTGAGGGCGCGGAGTTGAAGAGCGATGTGTGGGCGCTTGGGATGAGTGTGATCGAGATGGCAGAGAGCAAGAATCCGTTCGCGCGTTGCACGTCGGCGCAGGTGATGAATCGCGTGATGAACATGCCTCCGCCTTCGCTCTCCTCGTCGGGATGGTCTTCCGACTTGGTGGACTTCGTGAAGAAGTGTTTGGTGAAGGACGTGAAGAAGCGAGCGTCAGTGGATAAACTGTTGAAACACCCGTTCGTGAAGGACTCTGTGGAGAGAATCAGGGACAAGGGCAACTCCTCGCTCTTGCTCCAGTTGGCAGAGCGCGTGGGTAACGCTGTGGACAGCAAGAATCCAGGGAGTTTCAGACTGGACGCTCCAAGCGTGAATGTGGTTGGAATGAGCGTGGTGAACAAGCCGATGGTGAAGCCGAAGCGTGTGGCTCTGGTGGTGAAGACGAACAAGGACTTCTTCGAGGTGGATTCGGACATCACGGCGATCGAGATGAAGAATGGGTTGTGCAACGACAGTCAGATTCAGCGGTGGAATGTGAAGGTGTATCCGAAGTTGACGGAGTTGGTGGTGGGCGACAACTGTCTTCAGTTCGTGAAGGAGTTGAAGCTGGTTGCGTTTGGGTTGTCGGAGGAACAGATGAAGATTGCATACAGCGGGATAGAAGGAGCATTTGCACAGATAGCAGCGACCAAGCTCTATCCGAAAGAGGAGCTTATATCATACAGATCGTTCAGCGAGGCATATAAGGCGGTCGAGGAGGGAAAATGCGATGCAGCGGTGCTTCCCATAGAAAACAGCTATGCCGGAGAGGTCGGACAGGTAACGGACCTTATGTTCGGAGGCGATCTTTTTATAGATGAAGTTTATGAAATGAGCATTACACAGAATCTTCTGGTCGTTAAAGGAGCAGAGCTATCCGATGTAAAGAAAGTCATAAGCCATCCTCAGGCACTCGGACAGTGTGAGAATTTTATCGCCGAACATCATATAGAACAGGAGATAGCGGTAAATACGGCAAGGGCGGCACAGGCAGTTGCGGAGCTTAATGATAAAAGCGTGGCGGCTATCGCAAGTGAGGAGACAGCGAAGATCTACGGTCTTGAGGTGCTTGTACCGAATATAAACGAGAGCAAGGACAACACTACAAGGTTCGCCGTGTTTATAAGAAAAGAGGATGAGAAAAATACGGATGAAAGAAAGGATAATTTTATTCTTCTGTTTACGGTGCCGAACGTAGCCGGAGGACTAGCAAAGGCCATAAATATAATAGGTGAATACGGCTTCAACATGCATATATTGAGAAGCAGACCTATGAAATGTCTTGCATGGAACTATTATTTTTATGTAGAGGCAGAGGGCGATATAACCAGTATTTACGGGACTGAAATGCTTGCAAGACTTTCATTCTGGTGTGAAACGGTAAAGATAGTCGGACAGTACAGTATAAAAAAGAAGGAGCAAAGACAATGATCATCCCTATAGAGCTTGGAGAAAACAGCTATGATATAGTTCTTGAGAGAGGTGCTCTTGAGAGAATAGGTGAATATATAGAGCTTAACAGAAAGGTGCTTATCGTTACGGATGAAGGAGTACCCGAAGTATATGCACAGGCGGTAAAGAAACAAAGCAGAGATGCTGTTATAGTGACGATACCCGAAGGTGAAGGCAGCAAGAGTCTTAAGTATTTTGAAAAACTGCTTGTAACAATGCTTGAAGCCGGATTTTCAAGAAAGGATTGCGTGGTTGCCGTAGGAGGCGGAGTGGTCGGAGACCTTGCGGGATTTACCGCCTCGGCATATATGAGAGGAATAGATTTCTATAATATCCCGACAACGCTGCTTTCACAGGTGGATTCTTCGATAGGAGGAAAAACAGCTGTAAACCTGAATGGGATAAAAAATATAGTAGGTGCATTTTATCAGCCTGAGAAGGTCGTGATAGATCCCGAAACGTTGAAGTCTCTTCCGAAGAGGCAGATAGCAAACGGGCTTGCGGAATCGATAAAGATGGCACTGATCGCTGACGAGAAGCTTTTTGAAATATTTGAAAAAGAAGATATATATGAAAATCTGGATCTTATAATAGAAAGGTCGCTCCGTATTAAAAAATCAGTTGTCGAAAAGGATGAAAAAGAGCAGGGACTCAGGAAGATACTTAATTTCGGGCATACGATAGGACATGGATATGAAAGCGCGAGCAACGGAGAGCTTTATCACGGAGAGGCTGTTGCACTCGGAATGCTTCCCATGTGCTCCGAGGAAATAAGAAAAAGACTTATACCTGTTCTTAAAAAGGCCTCTCTTCCGACTGAGCATGATTTTGACAAAGAGAAAGTATATGAAGCCGCAACTCATGATAAAAAGGCATCAGGCGGAAAGGTGTCGCTCGTAAGAGTAGAGAAGGCAGGAAGCTTCATTATAGAAGAAACGGAACTTTCGGAACTTAAGAAGATGATATGATACCGGTGGCAAAAGGTCAGAAGTTCGACGCAAGCTTGCTTGCGGGAGCACGCAGTGCAAAGCAATCCGGTATCATAGAGAAAAGTTCCGGGAACAGGATACATTATATGAAAGGCAGACAGTATGAAGAATACATTCGGGAACAGTATATCCCTTACCATATTCGGTGAAAGTCATGGCGAGGAGATCGGTGTTGTTATTGACGGACTCGCACCGGGAATAAAGATAGACAGGGAGTTTATAGAAGGACAGCTTACATTAAGAAGACCTGCGGGAAAGATATCAACGGCAAGGCAGGAGGCGGATGAATACAGGATAGTAAGCGGGGTCTTTAATGAGACGACGACCGGAACGCCTATATGCATACTTATACCAAACAAGGAGACAAGGAGCAGGGATTATTCGGAAACAAGAAAGCTTGCAAGACCCGGACATGCGGACTATACGGCTTATCTTAAGTATCACGGATATGAGGACTACAGAGGAGGCGGACATTTCAGCGGAAGGATAACCGCAGGAGTTGTCGCTGCCGGAGCAATATTTATATCCGCACTAAAAAGCAAGGGGATACTGATAGGGTCTCATATAAAAAAGCTCGGAGATGTAAAAGACCGTGAGTTTGCCGCTCTTGAGGAAGATATAAAAGAATTGAACAAAAAAAGCTTTGCTGTACTGGATGAGGATAAGAAAAAGGAAATGCTTTCGGCTGCGGAAAAATGTGCCGGGAACGGAGACAGCATCGGAGGAATACTTGAAACAGCTGTGACAGGATATCCGGGAGGAGTAGGTGAACCATGGTTTGATACAATGGAGAGTGTTTTATCGCATGCACTTTTCGGTATACCTGCGATAAAGGGAATCGAATTCGGCGACGGCTTTGAGCTGGCAGGATGCTTCGGAAGTGAATTTAATGACAGCTTCTATATGAATGAAGGAAAGGTAGAGACAAGGACGAACCATAACGGAGGCATAAACGGCGGTATCACAAACGGAATGCCGATCATATTCAGGTGTGCCGTAAAACCGACTCCATCCATATATAAAAAGCAGGAGACTGTCGATTTCTTTGAAAATAAAGACAGTGAGCTTCAGATAAAAGGACGCCATGATCCGGCCATAATACACAGGGCGAGAGTGGTGGTCGACAGTATAACGGCGCTTGTGCTCTGCGATATGCTGGCACAGAGATTTGGAACAGATTTTCTTAAATGAGATCATTTAACGGATTTGTCAGAGGAGGAAAAATGCAGTACGGACTTATAGGTGAGCATCTTCCGCACAGCTTTTCTAAGGTCATACATGAGGAAATAGGACTTTATGAGTACGAGCTTTGCGAGCTGGCACCAAGAGAAATAGATGAGTTTATGACCAAAAGAGAGTTTAAGGGAATAAACGTAACGATACCTTATAAACAGACGGTCATCCCGTATCTTGATGAGATAAGCGACAGGGCTAAGAGCATCGGTGCGGTAAATACGATAGTAAACAAAGACGGAAAGCTGTACGGGGACAATACGGATCTTGGAGGAATGATCGCTCTTATCAAAAAAACAGGGATCTCGCTTGATGACAAAAAAGTTCTTATCTTAGGAACCGGAGGAACGAGCAAAACAGCCTTTGCCGCAGCAAAAAGTCTCGAAGCAAAAAGAATATATAAGGTTAGCAGGAGCAAGACGGACGGTGCCCTTTCATATGATGAGATGTATGAAAATCATAAGGATGCAGAGGTGATAATAAATACAACACCCGGCGGAATGTATCCGAACTTCGAGGGATGCCCTGCAGAGCTTTCGGGATTTAAAGAGCTTGAGGGAGTTGTAGATGTTATTTATAACCCGCTGTCAACAAGACTTGTGCAGCAGGCAAGAGAGCTTGATGTAAAAGCAGGCGGCGGTCTATATATGCTCGTATCACAGGCCGTACTCGCGGCAGAGCTGTTTACGGGAACAAAGCTTCCTAAAGACATGACGGACAGGATATATAATAAGCTTCTCAGGGAAAAGATGAATATCGTACTTGTCGGAATGCCGGGCTCGGGAAAGACTACGATCGGACGTAAGCTTTCTGAAAAACTTGGCATAGAGCTTGTGGACAGTGACGATGTGATAATAAGGGAAAGACGAGTGCTCATCCCTAAGATATTTGCCGAAAGAGGGGAAAAGGGCTTCAGGGAAATCGAGAGCGATGTTATAAAAAGGATCTCAAGGCTTAACGGAAAGATAATAGCAACAGGCGGTGGAGCCGTGCTGAATGAAGAAAATGTAAGAAACCTTAAGGGCAACGGCATAGTGATATTCATAGACAGGGATATAAAGAAGATCAGGACAACATCTGACAGACCTCTTTCAAATTCGGAGGATAAGCTTAAGGCACTTTATGAAAAGCGATATCCCATATATAAAAGAGCGGCGGATATACATCTTAAGGTAAATGGAACCGCCTCTGATGCGGCTTGTGACATAATTAAAAAGCTGGATAAGCTAATCGAGGGATAAAATATCGGAGGATAGCATGAAAATACTTGTTATAAACGGACCAAATATAAACATGCTCGGGATAAGAGAGCCTGATATTTACGGAAAAGAAACATTTCAGGGTCTTTGCAAAAGGATAGAAGAGCATGCTGCGGAAAAAAACATCGAGGCTGAACAGTACCAGTCGAACCATGAGGGAGATCTTGTTGACAGGATACAGGAAGCTTACGGAAATGTTGACGGTATCGTGATAAATCCGGGAGCCTATACTCATACGAGTGTGGCAATCCTTGATGCAATGAAGGCTGTGTCAATACCTGCCGTTGAGGTACATATATCCGATGTGCCTTCAAGGGAGGCTTTCAGACAGATAAGCTATATAAGGGCAGCGTGTATAAAGACGATAACAGGACACGGAACGGACGGATATACGGAAGCGATGGACTTTCTTATCGAATATATAAACAAGGGTAAAAACAAATGAAAGCGATCATAGAACCATCTGTCGCAAAGGGAACGGTTAAGGCACCTCCGTCAAAGAGCATGGCTCACAGGATGCTGATATGCGCGGGTCTCTCGGATAAAGAGAGCATAATAAAGGGTATAGTACCATCGAAGGATGTTCTTGCCACACTTGACTGTCTCAGTGCGATCGGAGCCGAATATACATATGAGGATAATTGCGTAAAGATAAGGGGCAGAGCACCTGTTTATTCCAAAAACGGGTATTGCTTTAAATGCCGGGAATGCGGAAGCACACTGAGATTTTTCATACCTCTGGCTCTGCTTACGGATTCGGATTGTGTATTTACGGGAAGCGAGACTCTTATGAAAAGACCGCTTTCTGTGTACGAGGACATCGCCCGGAAAAACAACTTTGTTTTCGAAAAAAACAGTGACGGACTTATAGTGAAGGGTCAGCTTGAGGCGGATACCTATAAGATAAGAGGAGATATAAGCAGCCAGTTTATAAGCGGCCTGCTGTTTGCGCTTCCTCTTGTAGAAAATGACAGCAGGATAGAACTCATACCTCCTGTAGAGAGCAGGTCCTACATAAATATGACGCTTCAGGCTCTTAGGATGTTCGGTATCAAAGCCGCATGGGAAGGAGAAAATGTCATTTCCGTAAAGGGAGGACAGCGGTACGGCAGCATAGAAGGTGAAGTAGAAGGAGACTATTCAAATGCAGCCTTTCTTGAAGCACTTAATCTTATCGGCGGCAGTGTAAAGGTTACGGGGCTTGACAGAGAAAGTCTCCAGGGCGACAAGGTCTATGAGGATTATTTTGAAAAGATAAAAAAAGGAAATGCGCAGCTTGATATAGCAGACTGTCCGGATCTGGGACCGGTGCTGTTTGCGGCAGCCGCAATCCTCGGCGGAGCCGGGTTTACGGGAACAAAAAGGCTGCGAATAAAGGAAAGTGACAGAGCGCAGGCGATGAAGGAAGAGCTTTCCAAATTCGGGATAAGGATGGATGTCGGCGAAAATACCGCGGAAGTTTTTAAAGGATCGTTGAAAAGACCCGAAGAGATACTTTTGGGACACAATGATCACAGGATCGTCATGGCGCTTAGTGTTATTGCGGTAAAAACAGGAGCGGTCATAGACGGAGCGGAGGCGGTTTCGAAAAGCTTTCCTGATTTCTTTGACGTATTAAGAGAACTTAAGATCGAGGTAAGGACAGATGGAATGGATAAGTGAGAGCAATGTACTTATAGTCGGACTCGGACTCATGGGCGGAAGCTATGCCCGTGCATTAAAGAGGCTGGGATTTCATGTTATGGCTATCGACAGCAGTCAAAAGACAATAGACTATGCGATAGAAAACGGACTTATAGACAGAGGCTATTCTTATGTTGATGAAGCCTGTGTAAAGGATGCGGATGCGATAATATTCGGTCTTTACCCGGGAGTGTTTAAAGAGTGGATAAGAAAAAACCAGCATCTTATAAAAAAAGGTGCAATGCTCACAGATGTGACAGGTGTCAAGGAATGTATAGTTTACGATATACAGGACATGCTGAGAGATGATGTCGAGTTTATTGCGGCACATCCGATGGCAGGACGTGAGGTATACGGAGTAGAAAACAGCGATGACAGGATATTCAGGGATGCGAACTTTATCGTTACTCCGACACGGAAGAACACACAGAAGGCGATAGAGTGGTGTAAGAGCCTTGGGCGTATCCTCGGTTTCAGAAGGATATCGGTGCTCTCGCCGGACGAGCATGACAAGATGATAGGTTTTCTTTCACAACTTACACACTGCATAGCTGTGGCTCTTATGACCTGTACGGACAACCATCATCTTGCGGATTATACGGGAGATTCCTTCAGGGATCTTACAAGGATCGCAAGGATAAACGAAAATATGTGGAGCGAGCTTTTTGTATTGAATAAGGATGTTCTGCTTAACGAGATGGATGTATTTGCAAAGGAGTTTAATGAGCTTAGAAACCTGCTCGCAGACAATGATATAGAAGGACTTAAGGAGAAAATGAGGCTTTCGACAAAACGCCGTGCCTATTTTGATAAATAAGGAGATAAGAAGATGTCAATGATATTTGAAAAGAAACTTACTATTCCTATGGAAACAAAGGAAATGTATCCTGTTACGGCAAGAATGAAGGAGATAGTCGAAAAAAGAGCAGTTGAGATACAGGATATATTTACGGGAAAGAGCGATAAACTCCTTCTTATAATAGGACCGTGTTCGGCTGACAATGAGGACAGCGTTATAGATTACATTTCCAGATTAAGAAATATACAGGAAAAGATAAAGGACAAGATCTTCATTGTTCCGAGGATATATACAAACAAGCCAAGGACAACGGGTGACGGATACAAGGGGCTTCTTCATCAGCCCGATCCGAACGGAAAGCCGGATATGTTCAAGGGTATAATAGCGACAAGGGAGCTTCATATGAGGGCTCTTAAGGAAACGGAATTCTCATGTGCGGATGAGATGCTGTATCCTGAAAACTATAGATATCTGGATGACCTTTTAGGTTATGTTGCAATAGGAGCAAGATCGGTGGAGAACCAGCAGCACAGGCTTGTTGCGAGCGGAGTAAACTGTCCTGCGGGAATGAAAAACCCGACAGGAGGAGATCTTTCGGTTATGTTCAATGCTATCCATGCGGCACAGAGCAAGCATAGCTTTATATACAGAGGCTGGGCAGTACATTCGGAAGGAAATCCGTATGCACATGCGATACTCAGGGGATATACGAATAAAAGAGGAGTCTCAAACCCGAACTATCATTATGAGGATCTTTTAATGGTTAAGGAAATGTATGCCGAAAAAGGACTTAAAAATCCGGCGGTTGTTATAGATACAAACCATGCAAATTCGGGTAAGGATCCGTTTGAACAGCCGCGTATCGTGGAAGAGGTACTGAACAGCTGTAAATACAACAAAGAAATAGGAAAGATCGTAAAGGGATTTATGATCGAGAGCTATATAGAGGACGGAGCCCAGAAGCCGGGCTGTCCGAATCCTGTATACGGAAGATCCATAACCGATGCATGCCTCGGATGGAAGAAAACAGAGAGGCTGCTGTATGATATAGCTGAAAGGATTTGACTGTAAATAATTATTTAAATAAGAAAGTGGTTTTTAAAATTATAATATCGTTATGTAATAAACATGGCAGAAGATATACTCGCTGAAGGAGTATTCTTCTGCTTTTTTAATTTGAAAAATAAAAAAGCACACGCGTGACAAAACAGGAATGAATTTTCATTTTTTATTCAAAAAACCCTTCCATGTGACCGAAATGTGACCACAGGATGATAAAGTTAAATTATCGGACAAGAAGTAAACATAAGAGTTTGAGAGAAGTTACAACTTGAACTGTAAACTATCAGAAAGGAGGCAGCGAAAAATATGAAAGGAAAGAAAAGATTTGCTGCCGTGATCGTGTCAATTGCCGTGCTAATAGCAACAGTCACCGGGGTCGGACCGACAGCTTTCGTATATGCCGATAATACGGAAGGCTATGAGCAGACGGCAGATATCGCAGAAGCATCGTATGCAGCTAATGCAGAAACCGAAGCGTTGTTAAACGATGTGGCACAGGAAGTTGCAGCGGAGCCTGAAGCCTTGACTAATGCGGTAGAACCTGAAACCGGAGTCAATATGACGGAGCCGGCGGCAGATACCGGCGAAGAGGAAGAGGCTTCGGCAAAGGAAACAGGAGAGCCTGAATCAGAGGAAACTTTGGGCAAAGAAGCAGGTGACTCCACAGAAAAGGCAGCGGAAACAGAAGCAGTTCCCAAAGAAATGACGGAAGTACAAGAGAAACTTTCAAATGAAAAGGCCGATGAAAAGGCCGGGAACACAGAGACAGGAAGCAAGGAACCGGAGGTGATGACTGCAAAAGCGGAGCAGGAGCCGGAAGTAATAGTTGAGGCAGCTCCGATAGCGGCAGCAAACAACAGAGCAGCATTTAATGAGGAAATATCAATTATACATTCAAAAACGGCTTCATATGCCGGCAACGGATTGTATGACATAACCTTAAAGATCAAGGGTCATGTAGGAAGCGAAACAAGTAAGACGCCGATAGATGTGCTGATTATCCTTGATAAATCAGGTTCTATGTCGGAAAGCATGGGTTCACAATCAAAGTGGAACGCGGCAAAAAGCGCTATAAGCAGTATGGCGAATGCGTTTTCGGCAAATGAGAGTCTGGATGTCAGATACAGTATCGTGACCTACAGTGGCGACAAGGGATTAGGACCTATTTTACCGGATCAGCCGTGGAATGATGCGCAGGTCGTTCAGGACTGGACAGAAACCATGCCTGCTATAACGGGTAATCCTGATGGCGGAACAAACTATCAGGCAGGACTTCGTACAGGTCTTTCACAGCTTAACAAGGCAAGAAGCAATGCGTTAAAGGCTGTCATATTCTTATCGGACGGTCAGCCGACGTTTTACTATGATTCGGATGGATACACAAAGGGTGACGGAAGTGTCGATGCGGATGGTCAAGATTTTTTGGGAAATCTTATAAATCCCGGAAGCTGCTCTAATGCGGCATATGCACAGGCGGAACAGATAACCAATGCGAACTTCTTTTATACCGTTGGATGCGGAAATAAACTGAATGTGACAACGCTTACAAATCTTAGCGCAAAGGTAAAAGCAGCGAGCGGTGAGCAGTGCATCGTAAATGAAGGAAATGCACCATTTCTGGCAACGAGTACAGAGGATCTTATCAGTATATTTGACGACATAGAAATGCAGATATCCGAATTCAGGTGCACTAATGTTGCTATAACTGATACCTTAAGCGGCTGGACAGAGCTTACGGATGCAGGCGGAGCTCCGATAACGGACATAGGAGACAATTATACTATAGCCGCAAAGGATAAGAACGGAAACGTGGTCGAAGGAGAGCTCCCTGAGGGAACCACGGTGGTCTATGACAACACAACAAAACAGATAAAACTTAATTTCCCTGCAGATTATGAGCTTAAAAGAGAATATACCTATGAGATAACCTTCAGGATACGTCCGAGTGAAGCGGCACTTATGGACTATGCCGCAAACGGAGTATATCCGAATGTGGGAGATGTAGGAACCGGTGACGGCTCTGCGGGAGCGATGGGATATTTCTCAAACGGAGAAGCGACCGTATCCTATACATACAGGGGACAGAATAAAACAGAAAACTTCGGAAAGCCTGTAATTCAGTTAGGAGGAACTTTATCTGTTACCAAAAATGCAACCGGACTTCCGGACGATATGGATAATAAGACGTTCAGTTTTACACTGAGCGGACTTCCTGAGGGAACGGATTATTCGAAATTCCATATAAATGGAAGCGGCGGAACGGTTGAAGGCAATAAGCTGACGCTTAAGAACAACGAGACAGCAGAGTTTATCGCATGGACCGGAACAAATATAACGGTTACCGAGGACACGGAGGCTGCAAAGGTTCAGTATTATGATCTTACTGTAACGGAGCCTTCGGTAAGTGCAGCGGTACCGGAAACGGGAACAGCAGATATAACTGTTACAAATGCTTATATCAGAAAAGCCGTTAATGTAACCGTATCAAAGATTGTAGACGGTCTGATGGGTGATAAGACTAAGGATTTCGCTTTTAAGGCAGAATATACCGATGCGAACGGGGCTGCACAGACAGAAGCGTTTACGCTTAAGGATACCGAAAGCAAGACAATAAAGGTATATGCAGGAAGCGATATAATAATTACCGAAACAAATGCGGCTTCGGTTTTGAGGGATGAGCTGAATGAATTCCGTACAGACGTACAGAAGTTATACAGTGAGATCAAAGATGAAGAAGACGATGAGACAGAATGCGAAGAGATGCTGATTGATTATATGGATATGGTACTTGGCCAGAAGATCTTTGACCATATGGAACAGAACCGTTTTGTGGAAATGATGGATCAGGCGGGAGACTCTCTTTATGAGAAAAATACATTACGCCTGACACCGAGGTTCTTGATGTCGGCTGCGGCAGCGGAATTCTTTCGGTCGCATCGCTTCTTCTCGGCGCAAAAAGGGCAGTAGGTGTTGATATTGACGCGCTCGCCGTTAAAACAGCAAAGGAAAACGGACTGACAAACGGCTTCAAGGAACCGGAATATACCGTCCTTGAGGGCAATCTGACCAATAAGGTGAGCGGAAAGTTTGACGTTGTTGTTGCCAATATTGTTGCTGACGTTATCATAATGTTCTGCAAGGACGTTGCGTCTTTCATGAAAGACGGTGCGGTGTTCATCACAAGCGGAATTATTGACACAAAGGAGCAGGACGTACACGCGGGCGCCTCCGGTCGATCAAAATCTGCCCGAGCATGCAGATCGCGCCGCCGACCAGCCCCGCGCGCAGCAGATCGCCCCAGATGGGCGAGCGCGGCGAGAGCGAATCGACAAAGGCCGCATATTCGTCGCTGCTCATGCGCATTGTCCTCATCTCCTGCGCACAGTATGACCGCACACGCGAAAACTATGCGCTATGCAAAAAACAATGCGGCCGCCGGGTTCGCAGGGCGTTCGTAAGACAGTTAACGGAGCGCATCAGTGCGGATGCGCTCCG
>OQVT01001737.1_pt1 | contig 13958 bp, 18 predicted proteins | sample 1691561 | NCBI WGS metagenome assembly OQVT01 (sample SAMN03418260, study PRJEB22391) | human gut metagenome | biome: human-gut; feature: organic feature; material: feces | host: Homo sapiens | place: Tanzania | collected 2013-01 | reverse complement strand
GGTGGACACTTCTACACAGCTAAATCGCCAAAGGTGGACACTTCTACACAGCTAAATCGCCAAAGGTGGACACTTCTACACAGCTAACTTTGTGAAAAAGTGTGAAAGGTGGACAGTTGTACACAGCTGGAGGTCTTTTCGCCCTGATTAAGAGCATGTAAATATTTTGGAAAAACCGAAATCTAATGACAGAAATACTTCCGGAAAAACCGCCAAAGGGTGGACACTTCTACACAGCTAAATCGCAAAGGGTGGACACTTTTACACAGCTAACTTTGAGGCAAGTTTACAAATATCTAACAATCAACGTATTAACAAATTATTGTAACATGCGTATATTGCAGTAAAGGGTGTACAGTTCTACACAGCTAAACCGCAAAGGGTGTACAGTCCTACACTGCTAATAGAGTTTTCACGATGAAAAACGTGGAATTTTCATCGTATCATTTTGGTTATATAAAGTACATTTGCTACATTTGCAACATAACAATCAAAAGATAACAGACATGAAACTTATTCCATTGAGCAAATTTCGAACAAGCCAAACAGAAACTCTTCTTTATGTGATTAAGGGAGAATCCGTCATATTGACTTCAAGAGTAGGAAATTTTAAGCTGGTAGCCGTATCAGAAGAAGAGATAGAGGCTATAAGAGCAAAGGAGAATACCAAAGAACAGTCAAACAAAGAAGGACAATGATACTCTGTATCTGCAAAGACTATGAAAACTTAAAATAACTAAAGCAACCATTATGGAAGAAAAGAAAGAACTTGAAAGGGTTCCCAAAATCCTCAGTGCGAATTACAACGCCGAGCTTATCCAACGTTTGTATGAGGCAGGAGGAAGCGTGGCGATGGATATAATCATTTTCCTGTGTGGAGAACACACGAAGAACCTGTTTGGCGAGTCGTGGTTTTCCATCGAGGATTTCTGTCGGAAAATGGGCTACGACCGGACGAACCTGCAAAGGAAGCTGTCACCGACGCAACTTCAAAAGCTGTTCGGCAAGGACGCGCCGATGTACATCTACACTTCGGAGGCAGGGGAGAAGTACACCCATCCGATAGAAACCGTGTTCGAAGCGGCCCTCTACAAATTGGGACGGGAGAACATTGCGTATAAGACGGATTACAACGGAAGAACGTCTTATACATTCGTGCAGATTATCCGCAAGATAGACATTAGTACGGACTTTACGACGAAGAAAGGCACGAAACGTCTCTACAGCGTACAGCTTAACCCTGTACTGAGAGCGCAGGTACAGTCTTACTACAACCTTATAGAGTCAAAAGACTACCGCACCCTGCCTGACCGCAAAGGTTACAGGATTTTCTATCTGGAGCTGTCAAAGATGATATTCCTCATAAAGTATAAGCAGTCTCAGAACATATCAACGTCATATACTTTGACGGTAGACCAGTTGGCTGTCATCTTAAACATTGAAATCGCCTTAAACAAGGACAAGAAAAAGAAAGTAACCGCTACTCTTAACGCCATCAACAAACACCTTAAATTCACGAAATTCGGGTTTGAGTACATAAAAGGGGAGGGCGAGAAGTACCCATATACCGTACTGTTCACATTCAGTCAGGAAACGCTTGACTATTTTGATGAGCAGTATAAGGCCGTATTCATAAAGAAACTGGAGAACCAGTTCTTCATGCTATTCATGCGCATCAATTCTCCAAATTCATCGCAATTCGTGAGAATGACCTATGAGGATTTACTGAAAAACGCTGATTTGTATGAAAAATATTTGGAATGGAAGGACTCTGACGCAAACAAGAAAGAAAAGGAAGAGACTTATCGTTTCGTTTTCAGGGAAGTTTTCGGTGATAACCCTGAGTCTTTCGGAGTGTAAACCACTCACGCCTGCCTTTGTTTTTTTTGGAGAAAGTAAATGGAGATAAATCCCCATTTAACTCATTTCTCATAAAATGGTCGTTTTATATTTACGCCGCAAAGTTAGTGAATAAATTTAAAACGCAAACATTTCTTACATGAAATAAAGATTATTTTTCCCTTAAAGATTTAATATTTTTAATATAGCGATATACTGTCGCTGATGACACGTCCACTTCTTTGGTGATTTCTGAAACCGGCATCCCATTTTCATGTAGTATCTTTATCAGCTTATACCGCCGCTGATACTTTTTGGTCACACCTTTAGGCCGGCCGAGCCTTACGCCTCGCCTTTTCGCCGCCAGAAGTCCCTCCCTTGTCCGCTCAGAGTGATTAGAAATCTCAATTTCAGCGAACAAGGCAGCGACCTTACAGAACATTTCACCCAACACGGTAGACGTGTTGATGGATTCCGACAATGACACTATAGTCACGCCCTTGTCTTTCATTTCAGAGGAGATCTCCCATAAGTCCTTGGCGTTCCTGCCGAGACGATCCATCTTCCAGCAGACAAGTTCATCGCCCTCACGCAACATCGAGAGCATGGAAATGAACTCTTTTCTGTCCTTATAGTTTCGTCCACTCTTTTTATCGAAAAATATTTTTTCGCAACCGTATTGACGGAGACTCTGCATCTGCATATCAAGATTTTGCTCCCTCGTGCTGACACGTGCATATCCTATCTTCATTTTAACGCTTCCTTCTTTGATTTTATTTTTATAGGTTTTATTAAACATGTATTTTCTCATGCAAAAATAATAAAACCTTAACAAAAGCCCACCGGTTAACAACCAGGGGCTTTCACAAAACGACCATTTTATGAGAAATACACTATGAGAAAGAAAGGTTTTTTATTAACGGTTTTATTTTTCGCAGCATTGACACAAGCCAAAGCTCAATTCTATTCGGTCAGGACTAATCTTGTCGGGTTAGCGACCACGAATATCAATGCGGAAGCGTCGATGACAATAAACAGAAACTGGTCTTTCCACATACCTGTGCAGTATAATCCATTTAAGTTTTCCGAGAACAAGCAGTTCAGGAACTTCTATATCACCCCCGGTGTCCGCTATTGGTTTCTGGAGAGCTACAACAGCACCTTTATAGGCGTTCACGCTGTTGGCGCAAAATACAGCATCGGAAACCTGTTCGGAAGCAAGCACCGCTATGAAGGTACGGCTTACGGCGCAGGAATATCGGTCGGACGTGCCTATACTATCGGAAAAAGCTGGAATATAGAACTGGAAGCAGGAGTGGGAGCTGCTTGGTTAGACTACGACAAATACATCTGTAAGCGTTGCGGAGACTTGGTTGAGCACAAGAAAGAAGTACGCATATTGCCGACGAAAGCGGCTATTAATTTAGTATATCTATTCTAAAATCTATTTGGGTAATTTATGAGAAAGGAACTATTATCCGTAACGGCGGTAATGGGACTGTTCCTGCTTTCCTGCGGAACGGCCAACAAGGAAGCCGTGCGTGTACGGATAACACAGGGTAACATGACGCATAAGAAAGATTCGGTTTCTTATGCCTTGCCCCAACAAATAAAATGGACTGACGAGAAAGGGGAAGAGCATCTGGTCGTACAGGCTGAACGTGACAGCCTGACAGGAGAGAGCATCACCACCGTACAGTTGTCCGGAGTGACCGTGACGGCCCGGAGCAAGCAGATTGCCGAGAGAAACGGCAAAATCAACCTTGACTTCATCGTTACAGTGCCGTCACCTCTTATCAGCAGGAAGTGGCAAGTGCAGTTGACCCCTGTGGCATACATTAACAAAGACTCGATATTATTAGATAAAATCTTATTATCCGGAGCCGACTTCGCAAAAATGCAAAAAAAGGGATATGCGATGTATCAGGCGTTCATCGCCTCAATCATCCCTGACAGCCTGTATCTGCAAGAACTTTTCAACAGAAAAGGATATAAAAAGGCTTTGGAAGACATTGAACAGGAATACTATCAGGCATGGAGCGGAGAGTTCCTGCTGCAAGACCAGTGGATAGACTGGAGAGACAAGGCCAACCTGCGGTACGCTTTTTTCAACCACAAGCTATCGAGGAACAAGCAGAGGATTGAAGGCATCAAGACACCTTTGTCCGTTCTTCCGGCATATTGGCTCTACCGTGACATAGAATCCGGCACCGTGCCTGAACGGTACAGGATGTTCGTAGGCGGCACGCATGAGATAAAGCTTAAGAAGATCACTCCTGAAGATTCGGTCAAGATAGCCGAGAGATATTTCAATTTCCGGAGAATGGTCGAGAACCAGAAGAAAAAAGAGATGGTCGGTGAAATGTTCAACAAGTACGTGAAGTTTCCGTATGAGCCGGCCAGACTTGACACTATAGTCCGCTCGGGCGAGAACTTCCTCTACTACTACGTGCAGGAACTGCCTGCGACGGAGCTGACGAAGAAGATAGACCTCACGCTGCACGGACGAATACTTTGCAGGGACAGGCAGACACTGCCGTTGCCCGATTCGGACACTCTGACATATTTCGTATCGAGCATGGTCCAGTTTCTTGACCATACGCCACGATATAAGAAAAAGGTCATATCGAGAAAGGATGAGGTGAACGTGACGGCATACGTGAACTATAAGTCAGCTTCCACCACGTTTGACGAATCGATAGGCGACAACAAGGCTGAAATAGAGAAAGTATTCAAGACAATAAACGATATCAACTACACCGGTGAGTTCTTGATCGACAGCATATACATGACCGCCACATCTTCACCAGAGGGTTCGGCGTTCATGAACAACAACCTGTCGAAGCTGAGAGCCATCAATTTGAAGAAGTATCTGCAAACCAAGTCCGACGATGCGGAGGGTGTAGACACTCTGTTCCGTCCACGATGGAAAGGAGAGGACTGGGACAAGCTAAAGGGCTTGATAGAAAAAGACGATACCCTACAGAACAAATACGACTTGTTGGGATGTATTTCCGACATAGCGAATCTCGACTTGCGAGAGAGCGCGATGAAGAAATTCAAATCCGACTATAAGCGAATGAGGGAAAAGCACTACCCGAAGCTGAGAGCAGTAGAGTTTAAGTTTCATCTGCACCGCAGGGACATGATACAGGACACCATAGTAGTGCCTGTGCTTGACAGCACCTATCTTGGGGCTATCAAGCTGATAGAGGCGAGAAAATATAAGCAAGCCCTGGTGCAACTCGACGACATGTACCCCGACGATTACAACACGGCGGTGTGCCTGATGTCTCTCGGCTATGACCAGCGTGCCCTTGACATAATGAGGAAACAGGCCGACACATCGAACAGAAACTATCTGCTCGCTATTCTGTACTGCCGTTTGAAGCGCAATGAAGAAGCCGTAAAAGCGTTTATCAAGGCATGTACACAAGATGAGACGAAGATTTGGCGTGGTAAACTTGATCCTGAAATAAACACATTAATAAAAACATATAACCTATACCCGAATGAATATTAGGAACATATTACTATCCGTTGTCACTGGAGCAATCGCTTGTTCCTGCAATTTCAGCGAAGACGACTGTATAAGGCTCGGCCGTCTGAAAGCGTACTGCGATTTCGCTGAAATCGAGGCGAGAGACATTCCGGTGCCAGCCAACCGCCATCTTCTCGCTTACGGCATAAGCGAGAACACTTTAACCGAAGCGGAGAAGAGAACCTTTTCGGAGGACACGTTACGCTGTGATTTCCCTCGTGGGGATTACAACTTCATTTTCGTGACCGGGAGCAATGAGATTCACGATATGCTTTCACACCGTGACTGCCGTTTGCTGTCCGCTGTGACGGAGAAAAACGGCAAGACCTATCTGTCTGACAAACAGTCTTTCGTTTGTAAGCAGCTGTTTTCTGAGCATTTCGAATATCAGAAAGAGACGATAAGGAAAATCATTCCCCTGCCGTTCACCCAGACGATAGTCATCCGTCTGCACGTGTCCGGGAACTTAAGCCCCATAGTCGGCATAAGTTCAGAGCTTGACGGTATAGCGGTAGGCAAATACCTGACGATGGATAAGTTATGTTCGGAGTCCGCTACCTTACTTTCGGAATATACAAAAGCGGAGGAGGGGAAGCTTTGGGAGAGCACGAACTACGTATTCGGCATCACCCCAACGGCTGACAATATTTTAAGAATAACGACGCATACGACAGACACCAGCGGCGGCACTTACAGCGTTGACTTGTCTTCATACCTGAGAGGGTTCGACAAGTACAAAATCACGATTGATTTGAACCTCGTGGTGGGAGAGTACGTCAAGGTAGGGGACACCGTTACGATCGAGGACTGGAAGACAGGAGATATTATTACTCTTAATTAATATTATTATCATTTTATTCATTCATTTAAAATTTTTTACCTATGAAGAAAAACATTATGATTCTCGCAGCAGCATCAATGATTTTGGGCTGCTCATGTACAAACAACGTTGAAGAGTTGGCATCAAGCCAGAACGAAGGCATCATGGAAATGTCCACTACCATCGTCAACGAGGCAGCAAGCCGTGCAGGATTCGCATCTAAGACCGCTTTCGTCAACAATGACGCGATGGGATTGTTCATGTACAAAGGCGCATGGGGTACAGCTTATCCGTCAAGCAAGGCTGTAAAGCAGAACAACAAATCGACTTTCGCAGGAACAGGATGGAACATCGAAACTCCTTACTACTTGGGAGCTGACAAGGGTACTGTATGGGCTTACTATCCTTACGACGCAGCCGTAACGGACGGAAAGAGAATCCCTGTTACCAATGACAACACCAAGGACTACATGTACGGTTCGTCAAAGGCAGAGGTTTCAGCGACAAGCACACAGGCTTATATCGAGATGCACCATGCGATGTCTCAGTTCGTTATCCGCATGAACGCATCAGCTGACTATCAGAACGCAAGAAAGTTGACAAGCGTAGTATTGAAGAGCAAGACAAGCGCAAAGACTTTCTTTAAGTCAGGTACTATGGATGTTACAACAGGAACAATCACAGGTACAAAGGATTTGACACAGCTCGAATGGACTCCGAACAGCAATTTCTCGGCAGGCGCACAAAGCGATTACTGTACAACAGTGTTCCCACGAGTAGCCGCTGACGGCGCACTCGCTGTAGAGTTGACACTGGACGGCGTTAAGTACACTTTCGACGTGCCGGCGATTGAATGGAAGAAAGGATTCAGATACATCTATTCTTTCACCATGAAGGGTAACAGCCTTGTAATCGGCGGCAAAGACAATGACGGCAAGGATTACGTGACAATCGAAGCATGGCAGGACAGCAAACAGCCTGACGTGACATTAAGACCAATGTAATAAAAAGCAAGACAAATGAACATAAGAGTAGTAGTCATATTAATGATAACGGCATTGTTGTTTGCCTGCAGCAAGGAAGACAATAATGTTAAGGTTGATGCCGGGCATACTGTTACCTTTTCGGTATCTCAAAGCCGTTCCTCACAATACGGTAACTTTGAGGACGGTGATGCGATAGGCGTGTTTGTCTATGAAGCGTCATCAAAGAGAGTGCGTTATCTGAACAGCAAATACGTGTATAACGGCAAGACTTTCGTTCCGTCGAGTGAGAGCGACAATATCCGTGTCTTATCAGGAGCGAGTTATAATTTCTATGTCTACTACCCGTATGCTGTCGGTAATAGTGACGCAACATCAATTTCACACACGATACCTGACCAGTCAGCGGAAAGCGGTTGGATAGATGCGGATTTTCTCACCGCCACCTATGACAAGCCGCTTGTTGACTATTGCGTTCCGCTTAACTTCAAGCACAGGAACTCAACTCTTCAGCTCATCGTAACGGACGGCGAGGGTATCGACGGAGCGAAGATCGAGAATATACAAACACAAAGTCATTATAATTTATTGGATGGCACTATTACAAAAGGCAGCAGCAAAGAAACAAAAGGAATGTACTTGTATTCGAATGGAAACGGTATAAGTACATTCCGTATAACCCTACCCGAACAGGTGATAGGGGACAGTAATCCCATTTCCCTCTTAAAGAGCGGACAAGCCGTTCTCAAACTGAAAGCGGCGACATCGGTACAGCTTGAAGCAGGAAAGGTTCACGACTATAACCTCGGCTATAAGAAGACAGTCACGATTAACGACTATACTATAGGAGGAACAACAACAGGAGCAGGAAAATATGCGCTAAAGAGTACGTGTACCGTGACGGCAACGTCTAAAGCTGGCCACACCTTTATAGGATGGTATGATAAAAACGATAAACTCATCAGCGCAAACAGCAAATACTCATTCCCTGTTGTAGAAGATGTGACACTCAACCCGAAATATAAGTCATACGGCGAATATGGCGTATGGTCATACAGTAATTTGAGATTGACGGCATCGCCAAGCTCGATAGTTGCGACAGGTGGAACGAGCACCATCACGGCCAAGGCCGACAGACAGCGTACTCGCCCAGTTCTATGGAACGGAAAGGCAACAGGAGAGACAGACAAGCAAACCCAGACTGGCGAAGACGTGACGGCATCATGCACGTTCTCCGGCAATGCGACCGGATTCACCGTCAGCGGCAACAAGGTAACCGCCCAGCGCAACACATCAGGCTCATCACGCAGCATAACCGTGACAGGCCAGTATAAAGGAATGAGCAAGACCATTACCGTCACACAGAGCAGCGGCACTACGACATACGGCGATTGGGTGATAACTGTAAGTGCTTCACCAGAGACGATAGCCGCCGCAGGCGGAACGAGCACCATCACCGCAACGGCGAAACGTGACGTATTGCTTAACGGAACGAAGATAGACACCGAGACAAGGACTCCTGCTCTCAGCGGCAGTGCACCAGGATTCACGTTGTCAGGCAAGACGGTAACGGCGAGCAACAACACTACCGCTTCCGTGCGCAGCATCACGATAACCGCAACAGTTGACGGCAAGAGCAAGTCATGTACGGTCAACCAGTCAGCCGGCGTGAAGTCATACGGCGAATACGGCGCATGGTCATACAGCAACCTGAGATTGACGGCATCGCCAAGCTCGATAGCCGCGACAGGAGGAACGAGCGTCATCACGGCCAAAGCTGACAGACAGCGCACTCGCCCAGTCTTGTGGAATGGAAAGGCGACAGGAGAGACAGACAAGCAAACCCAGACTGGCGAAGACGTGACGGCATCATGCACGTTCTTCGGCAGTGCGAACGGATTCACCGTCAGCGGCAACAAGGTAACGGCAAGCGAAAATACTGCCACTTCTTCTCGCAGCATAACCGTGACAGGTAAATATAGCGGTTTGAGCAAGACAGTGACAATATCTCAATCAGGCGGTACGATCTCAGAGACCTACACCTTTGAGCTTAGTAGTGGAGACGAAATGAATATTGTCGAATCTACAGGAGGCACTGTAAGTTATACGGTCAACTCATATAAGACTCGTACAGTAAACGGCATAGCTGAAAAGATCGCTGTTGACTATGCAGCGACTTCGAATGTGGTCTGGATTACTGCAGGAAAAACATCTTCTACAGTAACTGATAACCCAGACACTAAACAGCGCACTGGAACAGTCACTTTAAAACAAAACGGTTCTGGTAAGACAATTACCATAACTATTAAACAGCAGAAAAAAGTAATAATTGATATAAACTAACCTGATTAACTATGAAAGCAAGCTCATTTTTGACCGCTTGCTTGTTGGTGACAGCCCTTTGGGGCTGTTCCAACACGCAAGAGAACAGTTTAACCGATTCGCAACGGCTTGGCATAAAGTCATGCAGTGCGAGAGGTGAAGTAGCAGGAGAAATCTCCGAGTTCGGAATGTTCGTGACCAACCAGAACGGCACGGCAGTTGACGGCAACGGCGACAACGCCCATGTCTATATGGAGCACGGTCTATGGAACGTACCCCCTATAGCCATCAAGTCCGGCCAGACCTTGCAGCTGTTCGCATACAGCCCTTACATGGAGGGAATGACAGTGACGGATATCGCAGTCAGCCTGTCATCACAGACGGATTACCTCTACTCTAAGGGACAGACCGTCACCTACAGTTCATATACACCGGACATCGAGCTGCACCATCTGCTATCTAAAGTCACCGTAAAGGTGAACGAAGAGAGAGCGGAGAGTCTTAGCGTGTCCGACTATCCTGAGAGCGGTTCGCTGAACCTTTTCGAAGGAACGCTCACGAAAGGCAAGAACAATACGACGGTAAGCGGTAACGGCAGCGGCATTCTTCTGTTCCCAGGAGCGACTGATGTCACCGTTACGATTACGTATAAAGGGAAGCAGTATCACTATCCGCTGTCAGTTAATCTCGAACCGGGGAAAGAATACGTCTACAGCCTGATACTGCAGGAAAACAATAAGCTGGAGGTCGGCAACGTGTCAGTCATCGCATGGGTGTCAGGAGGAGACTATGACGGCACGATTGAGCCTGAGATTTTATGAAAATCATAGGACAGATAAAACGCTTGTCGCTAATCTGTGACCTCATCAGGAGCGAACACACCCTAACAAGCAAGAAGTCTCCTATGCTCCTGAACATTTCCCCTCGCTGGTTCTTCAAGCATCTTGAAGACCTACGGGAATTAGGAGCGGAAATCGGTTACGACAGGAAGCGTAAGACCTATTTTTTTAAGAAAGATTTCGATCTGGAAAGTTCGATAATAAAAGCATTAAAACATTAAGATTATGATGAAGAAAGTATTGTTTGTCGTGATGGCTGCCGCTATGCTGTTCAGCTGTCATAAGGAAGAGACGAATGACTGCGGCTGTGATGTAGAGACCGGCATTCCGACCAAGATTTACATCAACGGCGAGACAGGTTGCGAATCCGTGAAAGTGCGCTCGACCGACGGAAGAATAAACTTTGAGGGAGGCTACGCCACCGGTGCCGGCGTATATGACGGCCGTAAACAACCAACCGTCGAGGCGCATCCCAACGAGGGCTACGAAGTTGATTACTTCTACGGAGGTCCGGCAGACAACGAGAAGAAGTATGATTACAGTACCGCCGGAAAGACAAGTTTTCTCGTAAACTTGGAGAACAAAGATCACTTTTTTAAGTGTAAGTTTAAAAAAGTGGAAAAGAAGTATAAGTTGACGGTGACAAGTCATTGGAATGGTACGGCAACTGGCAGTGGTATGTATCCTGCGGAAACGCCGATTAAAGTTACAGCAACACCTAAAAAAGGATATGAATTCTTTAAGTGGTCGGTTCAATCAGCGGAAAGTAGCATATCTATTGAAGACCCAACGCAAGCAGAAACAACTGTAATTCTTCATTCATCAAACGCATCAATTTTTGCAGATTATCGCAGTATAGAGCCTTTATTTTACATAGAATTATGTGATGAACAATTTGATCCACGTGGTGTTTTGAATGCAGCAATAATAGAGGACGCATTTGGAGAAGAGGTAACGACTAAAAAGGTCGGATATTCTGGAGATGTAACTTACTCAATTCATGATGAAGAGGGAATATATGAAATTAAGACATTTGGGAAACGAAAATTCATGGGTTGGTATGATAAAAACGAAGAACTCATCACTACAGACATAAATCTTTATTCTGAAGATATATTAAGGGGATATGATTTAGGTACAACTATTTATGCAAGAATAGACTTTAATGGAGAAGGCTATTATCAGCCTCCTACAATTCGTCCTTCAAAAATAGAAGTAAAAATCAAACACTTAGGAGAATATTTTACTATACCCAACCGCACTTCAGGTTATGAGTCATGCTGGCCAGCTGCAGATTACTACGATGGAGATTATGTAAAATTAGAATCCAGCATAGCAAATTGCGGTACTCTAAAAATATATACTGCCCCATTCGAGTCTTCTCCTTACTGCAAAATATCAGAGAGCAAAAGTAAATATGTAACAAAAACAACAAGGTCGGACAATTACGGTGATAGCGGTTATGTTAAGTATTCACGTTGGGAATGGAATATTCATGGATATACATTTAGAGGCGAATGCAACACATACAAAGACCTAAGAGATGTAAAAGGAACGTTTATTAAAGATGGAGTAACATATACAATATCATACTAAATGTTTCGTTTATTTAATAAACAAGAGAATGAGGGTGTATCAATCACCCTCATTCAAATTTCACATTAAAGCAATTTCAAAAACATGATTGACATTGATAACCAAATATACCTCGCGAATCGCAGAGTGAAGATGCTTGTCGTAAGCGTTGAGAATCTATTGATGAAGAAAGGAGAAGAAGAAGCGAATTTAGCCGCATTAGAAGAGCAATTACTTTCGGAAAAAGTAAATCGTAGAGAAGTATATGCACGAATGAGCAAACTAAGATATGATTTGCAATCAATAGGAGCCGAACTCGGCAAAGAAGAAAAGAGACTCTTGGCGGCTCACCAATATCTCAGAAAACTCAATGATGAGATGTCTGTTGAACGACAAGGCTCTAATACAGCATTGGTGATGAGTTAATGAAGGAGGCTCTGGCTTGTGAAAGTCGGAGCTTTTTTTGTAGATATAGAAATTAGTTTCTACATTTGCAAATGTAAGACCCTGTTGTCCCTGCTGAACAAGCAAACTTCAGGGTTGTTGTTTTTTATAGCCCACACCTAAAGGCATGGGCTTTCTCGCACGATTCGCGTAAAAATGAGAATTACTTTCACTATATTGTGAGCCCTTCAAGCAAATCTTCATTGAAGTACTTGATCCATGCTTCATACACATCTTGGGCTGATTGCATGGTGCCGACAAGGAAACCAGGTGTTTGCTTGAATTCGGATAATCCACGATAGTAAAATAATTTATGCTCGTTGTCGATAACAAAAGGCATCACATCATTTCGAAGACATTCACGGAACAGAACTAAACGTCCAACACGTCCATTCCCGTCCTGGAATGGATGAATACTCTCAAAACGCCAGTGGTATTCTGCGAGAGTATTTATATTCACCTCTTTCTGATTCTGATACCAATCATTGAGTTTCTTCATCTCCTTGGCAACATCTGCAGGTTTGCAAGTTTCTCTTCCTCCTACCTCGTTTGCAAGTTTCTTGTAGTCTCCAACTTTGAAGTATGACAGTTGAGCATCTGCTGTTCCTGTTTTTAGCCTGCGATGAAACATCTTGATCAAATCCTCTGAAAGAGGCTCGTTGATGGTGCGAAGAAGGTCATCAAATGCAACGAAGTGGTTGGCTGTCTCTATTATGTCGTCCACAGGCACAGCTTCCTGATCCTTGAACCCGATGGTGCGAGTCTCAAAAATATAGCGGGTCTGTTCTTCCGTCAACTTGCTACCCTCAATACGATTGGAGTTGTAGGCCAGCTGGACTTGGGTTTTGTGATAAAGCCCACCTTTGCGCTTTGCTTGCTGCTCTTCTATGAGAAATTCGGTTAATCTGTTCATTTTTCAGTATTCACTTTTATTTTTCCTATTGTTTTTTTGTTCATCACGCACTCGGCAAAGTTCCCGGTGTGCTTTTTCTTTGTAGTTTTGAAGATCCTTGATTTCGTTACGCAATCGGTTGTTTTCTTCCTGAAGGAGCTGGAGATCTTTTGCCTGTTCTTCAGATTTCATTTCAGCACGTACTTTTTCTTCAGCTGCCTTTGCGGTAATGAGAACTACTTCTTATTCTTTAACGCTTCTTTTTTGTCTTGATGGTTGAAGTAGATTACTCCTACAACAGCTATTACCGAAACAAGACCAAACATTACCAAAGCTCCCATATTACTCTCCTTTCTTTTCTTTTTTGTCTTGTATTAAGAAGTAGATTCCACCGACATTGGCTATAACAATAACCAAAGCAAACATTACCAAAGCTCCCATAGTGAACATTCATTTCAAATCATGTGGTTTGCTTTGAGCCACTTTTCCCCCAATGGCGTGAGACACCATAAGAGGAAGATGGCACATGGTACGCCCATTGCTAACAACATTACTCCATACACAATCCATTTCATTTTTTCCCAAATCCTTAATCCCACCATTCGAACATTCGATAAGTCCGAATGAGATTATACAGATGCCAGGCCTTATTCAGACGAAGACTTTCCTTATGGCTTATTTCAGAAGATTCATCCATGTTCGG
>OQVT01001736.1_pt1 | contig 13962 bp, 15 predicted proteins | sample 1691561 | NCBI WGS metagenome assembly OQVT01 (sample SAMN03418260, study PRJEB22391) | human gut metagenome | biome: human-gut; feature: organic feature; material: feces | host: Homo sapiens | place: Tanzania | collected 2013-01 | reverse complement strand
TCGCCATCACACTGAGATGCGAAAAGCGCTGCAAAGGTAGCCTTTTTCCTCGGATTATGCAAAGAATTTCTAAAAAAACATTTATTTTCAGCGTTTTTATTGCATAGAATTTGTTTTTTGACTATTTTTGTAGCGAAAATAAAAGAAACACCAATTATTATTAGAGAATGATAAACAGAGAATTGATTAGAACTAAGGTAGTTCAGTTAACCTACGCCTACTACCAAAACGGCAACAAGAACATGGAGAATGCTGAAAAGGAGTTGTTGTTTAGCCTCTCCAAGGCTTATGACCTTTACAACTATCTGTTGCTGTTGATCGTCGAGATTTCAAGAGAGGAAAGACGTCGATTTGATATTCTCACAGCTCGTGCGGAGCGTGAAGGCACAGACAAACCATCCAACAAATTTGCTTTTAACAAGTTCGCCATCCAGCTCGAGGAGAACAAGATGCTCAACGCTTTCCTGGAAGACAAGAAGCTCACCTGGGAAAACGACAAGGAGTTTATCCGCGGCAAGTGTAATCAGATAGAGCAGAGTGAAGTATATAAGGAATATATGGACAGCGATGACGATTCTTATGAGGCTGACCGTGAAGTGTGGCGCAAGCTCTATAAGATGCTCATTCAGGACAATGCCGAGCTCGATGCCATTCTGGAAGAGAAGAGTCTCTATTGGAATGACGACAAAGAGATAGTAGATACCTTTGTGCTGAAGACCATCAAGCGCTTCGACCCTGCCAACAAGGGCAACCAGGAACTCCTGCCCGAATATAAGGACGAGGAAGACCGCGAGTTTGCACGCAAGCTGTTCCGCGCTACCATCCTCAATGCCGATACTTATCAGCGCTATATGAGCGAGGCCAGTCACAACTGGGATTTCTCGCGTCTGGCGTACATGGATGTGGTCATCATGCAGATAGCCATAGCCGAGATGATGACTTTCCCCAACATCCCCATCAGCGTTACCATCAACGAATTTGTGGATTTGGCAAAGCTCTACAGTACACCCAAGAGCGGCAGCTACATCAACGGTATGCTTGACGGCATAGCCCGCCATCTGGTCAATACCGGCAAGCTGCTCAAGCCCATCGAACCTGCCCATCGCAATGGTGGCAAATAATAATAGAAGAATAGTAACAACAATCAAAACATAAGAATAGACTAATATGAGTACACTTATCTTAGCTGCCCAGGGCCAAGGTGCCGGAGGCGGTATGGGAATGATTATTATGCTGATAGCCATGTTTGTAATCATGTGGCTGTTTATGATTCGCCCACAGCAGAAGAAGCAGAAAGAAATACGCAACTTCCAGAACTCGCTGCAGGCCGGCGACCACGTGGTAACCGGTGGTGGCATCTATGGCACAGTAAAGAATATCAATCTGGAGAAGAATACGGTAGAGGTAGAGATTGCCCGCGGCGTGAACATCGTAGTCGATAAGAGCTATGTCTTCGCCGATGCCAATTCTCCCATGCGCCAGGCATAAATGACGAACCTGAACCGTAATATGGCACATGTCAAGAACTTCTTGTTCGGCTTCGTCAACAAGGAGTTCTTGATTTTTTTGTTCTTTCTCGCGCTCAGCGGTACATTCTGGCTGCTGATGACGCTCAACGAGAGCTATGAGAAAGAACTCAAGATTCCCGTGTACCTTACCAATATACCCAAGAACGTAATCATCACGTCGCAGAGCACAGACTCTATCACGGTAACGGTAAGGGACAAGGGATTCTCCCTCTTGGCCTATATGACCAACAAGCAGAAACCCATCAACTTCAATTTCGAGGCGTCGGCCAACAAGGTGGCTGGCAAGGGCGTCATCACCTCGGGCGACATGATAAAGGCAGCATTCAACCAGCTGTTTGGCTCGTCGCGCGTCACCGGTGTGAAGCCCGACCGCATCGAGTATTTCTTCAATTATGGCGAGTCCAAACTTGTTCCGGTCAAGCTGGTAGGAAAGATTGAGCCCGAGAAGGCTTACTATCTTGCCGGCAAGAAGGTGAAGCCCGAAAAGGTGACCGTGTATGCCCGCAAGGACATGCTCGACAGCATCAAGTATGTCACCACCGCCGATCTGAACATCGTCAATTTCAATGATACCGTAGAGCGGGTGGTGGAGTTGAAGCAGGTCAAGGGAGTCAAGACAGTGCCGGCGACGGTCAAGATAGTGCTCTATCCCGATATCCTCACCGAGCAGACCATAGAGGTGCCCATCACGGCAGTCAATATGCCCGAGGGCAAGGTGCTGCGCACATTCCCCTCCAAGGTCAGGGTGAGATTTTCCATCGGAGCCAGCATGTACCGCAATGTCAAGGCCGACCAGTTCAAGGTGGTGGCCGACTACAACGAGCTGCAGGCCCATCCGCAAGACAAGTGCATGCTCCATCTCAAGGCTTATCCTCACAACGTGTCACGATGCCATCTGGTCAGCCAGAAGGTTGACTATCTCATCGAACAGCAATGAAGATAGCCATCACAGGAGGTATAGGAGCCGGAAAGTCATACGTGTGCCAGCGGCTCAGAGCCCGTGGCATCGCCGTCTACGACTGCGACAGCGCCGCCAAGAGGCTCATGGCAGAGTCTCAAGCTATCCGCGAAGGACTTATCTCTCTGGTGGGTCCCGAAGTCTATAGCCAGGGACAGCTCCGCAAGGATGTGCTGACAGAGTTTCTGCTCCAGAGCGAGGCCAACAAGCAGGCGGTCAATGACGTGGTTCATCCCGCTGTGGCTGAGGACTTCATGGCTTCGGGCTACGACTGGCTCGAGAGCGCCATACTCTTCGACAGCGGATTTGACAGGCGCATAGCGTTCGACCATGTGATATGCGTCACCGCTCCAGAGTCCCTGAGAGTGGAGCGCATCATGGCGCGCGACCATGTGAGCCGCGACAGAGCACTCGAGTGGATACGCCGGCAGATGCCCCAGCAGCGTATGGTCGAGTTGAGCCACTATGTTATCGTCAACGACGGTGTGCAGGATATAGACATTCAAATCAGTCAGATTAATAATAATATAAACAGATTATAAAGAAAACAATGGAAACAATTCTTTCGATTTCAGGCAAGCCAGGTCTCTACAAGCTGGTTTCGCGTGGTAAAATGAACTTGATAGTAGAAACCCTTGACGACGCTCACCGTCGTATGCCGGCTTTTGCCACCGACCGCGTGACCAGTCTGGCCGATATAGCCATGTACACCGATGCCGAGGATATCCCTCTGTGGCAGGTGCTCAAGAATGTAGGCGAGAAGGAGCAGAGCAAGCCTTGCTCTATCCATTACAAGAAGGCCACAAGCAAGGAGCTTCGTGCCTATTTTGCCGAGGTGCTGCCCTCTTACGACGAGGAGCGTGTACACGACAGCGATATCCGCAAGCTCATCCAGTGGTATGACATCCTCGTCAACAACGGCATCACCGATTTCGAGGCCGTGCTCGCTCCCACCGAGGGCGACAACGTGGATGACCGCGCCGAGTAAAGATGTATATATATAATAAGGTGTATCTCTCGTCTGTAGGTTGAGGGGCGCACCTTATTTAGTTTAATCAATAGGAGGAAAACAACAATGAGAAAAATCATGATCACCCTCGTGGCTGCTTTTGTATGCACTGTAGCAGCTATGGCACAGGATGTAGAGTTCAAGGTTTCAGGCGTAGTGCCCCAGGGTACCGTCAAGGCAATGGTCGGCGAGTATGGCCGTGGCAAGACGATTTATACCGACAGCGTATGCGCAGGTGGCAAGTTCGCCATCGCCGGCAAGGCGCCCAAGGATGCCATCGTCGCTGTGGCAGTCTTCACCAAGGACGACCGCAACCTGATGTTCTTCATCAACGATGGCACTCCGCTCGCACTCGACTATACCAAGAACGAGTACAAAGGCTCTGCCCTCAACGAGCGTGTCGCCGCATTCTGGGTTTATATGAATGACTGTATGTCCAAGCAGTACAGCATGGATAGAGAACTGAAGGCTGGCAAGGCCACTCCCGAGCGCCAGAAGGAACTGGAGGCCGAGTTGAAGCGTCTTGACAATGAGAGCAATGAGGTAATCTATAAGTTCTATCGCGACAACCGCGACAATGTGCTGCCTGCCGTCATCGGCTTGGAGTATTTCTACTCGTTCGACTACGACCATCTCAAGGAGTTCTGCGACCCCGCCACCGCTTATTTCAACCATCCCGCTATGATGCAGGCCAAGAGCAAACTGGCTGGACTCGAGAAGCGCCGTACCGGTCTTACCTTCCACGACCTCACTATGCAGGATATGGACGGCAAGACTGTCAAACTGAGCCAGTGGGTTGGTCAGGGCCAGTATGTACTGGTAGACTTCTGGGCATCATGGTGTGGTCCATGCCGCCGCGAGATGCCTACCGTGGTAGAGGCTTACAATCGCTACCATGCCAGCAAGGGCTTCAATGTCGTAGGAGTTTCGTTCGACGACAAGCTCGACCGTTGGAAGGACGGTGTCAAGCAGTTGGGTATGGCTTGGCCTCAGATGTCAGACCTCAAGGGATGGAAGTGTGCTGCCAACGAGGTCTATGGCGTAAGCTCTATTCCGAGCAATGTGCTCGTTGACCCCCAGGGCAAGATTGTGGCTTCCGACCTGCGTGGCAAGGAGCTGCTGAACAAGCTCAAGGAAATCTACGGCGAATAACCATTCGTCACTACCGATAGCGTCAAGGGCGTGCCGGCGACAGAGAGTCATCTGTCTGCGGCACGCCCTTTGTCGTGGCAGCGGGGCGGTGCCTTGCAGCTATGGCAAACGCACGAGAAGGTGAGCCCCTTGTCTCTGGCACCAGCCCCAAAGTCATCACGTTGGCGCCAGCGACGATAAAAAACAGCGCGCTTGCTTTGTTTTCTCTTTGGTTTGTAGTAACTTTGCATCATTAATTAATTACAGATATGGAAATGACCAAGACACCTCTTCTCGGCATGACCCTCTTGGAGCTCAAGGAAGTGGCTCGAGCATTGGGGATGCCTGCTTTTGCTGGTGGACAGATGGCCAAGTGGCTCTATCAGCGTCAGGTGAAAAGCATAGACGAGATGACAGATATATCCAAGGCCAACAGACAGAAGCTGGCCGAGGCCTACGAGATAGGTGCCCGTGCGCCCATCGACGAGCAGCGCTCGGTCGACGGCACAGTCAAGTATCTCTTCCCCACAGCCGAAGGCAAGTTTGTGGAGACGGTATATATTCCCGACCACGACCGCGCCACGCTCTGCGTGTCGTCACAGGTGGGATGCAAGATGAACTGCCTGTTCTGTCAGACGGGCAAGCAGGGCTTCGAGGGAAGCCTTACTGCCACCGATATACTCAACCAGATATACTCGCTGCCCGAGCACGACACGCTGACCAACATCGTGTTTATGGGTCAGGGCGAACCGATGGACAATCTCGACAATGTGCTGAGAGCCACCCAGGTGCTCACCGCCGACTACGGCTATGCCTGGAGCCCCAAGCGCATCACGGTGTCGTCGGTGGGAGTGCGCAACAAGCTGAAGCGCTTCATCGAGGAGAGCGACTGCCATGTGGCGATAAGCCTGCATGCGCCTACCCACGAGTTGCGCAGCCAGCTGATGCCTGCCGAGCGGGGTATGGGCATCGAAGAGGTCGTTGAGCTGCTGCGCAACTACGACTTCTCCCATCAGCGCCGCCTCTCGTTCGAGTATATCGTCTTCGACGGAGTCAACGACAGCATCGAGCATGCCCAGCAGATTATCACGCTGCTCAAGGGACTCGACTGCCGCATCAACCTTATCTGCTTCCACCAGATACCCGAGGTCAACCTGCGGGGAGTCGACGACTCGCGCATGGAGGCGTTCAGAGACTATCTTACCGGTCACGGCGTGTTTACCACCATCCGTGCCAGCCGCGGACAGGACATCTATGCCGCCTGCGGACTGCTGAGCACCTCGAAGAAGATAGAAGAGATAAGGCACGAATAGACACATATTAATAATATATATATGAACGACAACAGACGAATCCGTGTGGCCATCACCCACGGCGATACCAATGGTATCGGATACGAACTTATTTTTAGAACCTTTGCAGAGCCAGAGATGCTCGAGCTCTGCACCCCCATTATCTATGGGTCGCCCAAGGCAGCCGCCTTCCACCGCAGGGCCCTCGGCCTGGAGCCCACGGGCTATGTCGTGATAAGCCATGCCAGTGATGCCAAGGACGGCAGGGTAAACCTGGTGGCAGTGACCAACGATGAAATCAAGGTCGAGCTGGGTACACCGAGCGAAGAGGCGGGCCATGCTGCGCTGATGGCGCTCGACAAGGCGATGGTAGACTACAACGACCACTTCTTCGACGTGCTGGTGACAGCCCCCGTGAGCGCCGAGAGCATGAAGCGCGCCGGGTTGGACTTCCGCGGACAGATGCACTACGTAGCCGAGTGTTTCGCCGAGCATGCCCAGGCGATGAACATACTCGTCAACGACCGTATGCGCATCGGACTCATGACCGACAATGTGGCTGTCAAGGACATAGCCAACGCCATAACCCGCGAGACGCTGACAGAGACTATCAAGAACTTTGCCCAGACGCTGAAGCGCGATTATCGCATCTCCAATCCACGTGTGGCAGTGCTGGCCCTCAATCCCGAGCCCGGTACCGAAGAGAAGGAGACCATCAAGCCCGTCATCGAGGCGCTGGCTGAGCAGAAGGTCAATGCCTTTGGACCCTATACTGCCAACCACTTCTTCAGCAACAGTATGTACGACTACTTCGACGGCATCCTGGCCATGTATCACGACCAGGGTATGGCGCCATTCCTGGCACAGACGCCCGAAGGTGGGGTAGAGATAACTTCCGGCTTGCCACTGGTGTGTGTGCAGCCCTTGCAGGATGCGTCGTTCGACATCGCAGGCAAGAATGAGGCTGATGAAACCGCTCTGCGCCAGGCTATCTATCTGGCCATCGATACCTATCGCAACCGCGCCATGTACGACGAGCCGCTTGCCAATCCGCTCCCCAAGCTTTATCACGAGAAGCGTGATGAGAGCGAGAAGGTAAGATTTGCCATTCCCAAGAAGCACGAGAACAGCGGCGCTGACAAGTAGAAGATGAAGAGCAGATACAAGAACGCCTTCCTGGTCTTTGGACTGGTGGTGCTGGCCGTGATGGTGTCACAGTTGGACTTTGCCGAAGTGTGGCGCGGACTGCAGCGGGCAGGATACTGGTTTCCAGTGATTTTGGTATTATGGGCGTTGCTGTATCTGCTTAATACCGCCTCTTGGCTTACCATCATCCGTAGTCAGCAGGGCGACAGCCGCAATGTCAAGTTTGCCTGGCTCTACAAGCTCACCGTGTCTGGGTTTGCCCTCAACTACGCTACACCCGGCGGACTGATGGGTGGCGAGCCCTATCGCATCATGGAACTGGCACCGAGGATAGGCACAGAGCGCGCCTCGTCGTCGGTGATACTCTACGCCATGACCCACATCTTCAGCCATCTCTGCTTCTGGCTGCTGTCGGTGGTGCTCTTTGTAGCCCTTTACCCAGTAGATCTGCCCATGGCCATCATGCTGGCGGCGGTCACTGCGGGATGCGGACTGGGCATCTGGTTCTTTCTCTGCGGTTATCGCCGTGGACTGGCCAACAGGCTTATGGCGCTCCTGCGTCACATACCGCTGCTCAAGTCGAGGGTAGGGCGGTTTGTCGAGACCCACAAGACCCAACTCGACGCCATCGACATGCAGATAACGGCTCTCCACGGCCAACGCCCGGCGTCATTCATACTGGTGGTAAGCCTTGAGCTGGCTTGCCGCATACTTTCTGCGCTCGAAATCTACTTCATCCTGCTCGTCCTCACGCCGTCGGTGAGTTATGGAGCCTGCATCCTGATACTGGCATTTACCTCACTGCTTGCCAATCTGCTCTTTTTCATGCCCTTGCAGCTTGGTGGACGCGAGGGAGGCTTCCTGCTCTCGACCACAGGTCTGGGCATGACCGCCAATGCCGCCATCTTTGTGGCGCTGCTGGTGCGTCTGCGCGAACTGGTGTGGACTGGCATCGGACTGATGCTCATCAAGGTGGCAGAGGGTAGGAAAAATAGTTATAAATAGTTAAAGCACTATGGAAAAGCGCTTTATTCCATAAGAAATCACTAACTTTGTACCCTAAATATTACGATTTAGCGTGAAAATTATAGAAGTGGTTAATGCCCTTGAACGATTCGCGCCTCTGCCTTTGCAGGAAGACTATGACAATGCCGGCTTGCAAATAGGATTGACAGAAGCGGAGATTTCAGGGGCTTTATTGTGTCTTGACGTGACCGAAGAGACCGTGGATGAGGCCATCCGCAAGGGTTGCAACCTCATCGTGTCGCATCACCCGCTCATCTTCCGCCGGCTGCGGCGTATAGCGGGCGAAGATATGGTGCAACGCGTTGTGGCTAAGGCTATTGTCAATCACATTGTCATCGTGTCGATGCACACCAATATGGATGCCGCACAGGGCGGAGTCAACTTCAAGATTGCCGAGAAGATGGGGCTCAACCACGTAGGTTTCATCGGCAAGACCCGCCAGGCCGAGGCTCATGGCGTATCGGCAGATGCCGACGCCATGGTGGCAGGTGGCGAGGGCGTGATGGGAGAGTGGGACGAGCCTATGGCTGCCGACGATTTCATCCAGATGCTCAAGCAGACATTCGGCGTAGAGTGTGTCATGGCCAACCAGTTGCTGCGCAGGCCTATACGCAAGGTTGCGCTGTGTGGCGGTGCCGGCGCGTTCATGCTCGACGAGGCCATAGTCCGCGGTGCAGATGCCTTTGTCACAGGCGAGATGAGCTATCACCAGTATTTCGGCCACGAGCAGGAGATACAGATTGCCGTTATAGGGCACTATCAGAGCGAACAGTTTACGACAGAAATATTCAAAACAATCATAGAGGAGCAGTGTGAGGGTGTGAAATGCGAAATTTCGGCCATCGACACCAATCCCATCATTTATTTTTAATACGATTATGGTAAAAAAATCACCTACTGAATTGACCGTAGAAGAGAAGCTGCAGGCGCTCTATCAGCTGCAGGTTACTCTGTCGGCTATCGACGAGAAGCGCGCATTGCGCGGTGAGTTGCCTCTGGAAGTACAGGACTTGGCCGACGAACTCGAAGGTCTCAAGACCCGTGTGGAGAAAATCGAAGGCGACATCAATGAGTTCCAGAGTGCCGTGACTGCCAAGAAGGGCGAAATAGCCAAGGCACAGGCAGGTATCGAAAGATACAAGGAGCAGCTCAACGACGTGAAGAACAACCGTGAGTATGACACGCTGACTAAGGAAATTGAATTCCAGTCGCTCGAGGTGGAACTCTGTAACAAGAAGATAAAGGATGCCATCATTCGCATCGACGAGAAGAAGAAGGAACTCGAGCAGACCAAGGAAATCATCGCCGACCGCACTGAGGCATTGGCTGAAAAGCGTGGCGAGCTCGACGAAATCATGCAGGAAACTCGCGACGACGAGGAGAAGCTCAAGGCCAGAGCCCGCGAGCTCGAGGCTAAGATTGAGCCCCGTCTGCTGGCAAGTTTCAAGCGCATCCGCAAGAGCGCCCGCAACGGTCTCGGTATCACCGTAGAGCAGCGTGATGCCTGTGGCGGTTGCAACAACAAGATTCCACCACAGCGCCAGATAGATATCAAGATGCACAAGAAGATTATCGTATGCGAATATTGCGGTCGTATCATGATTGACAGCGAACTCGCAGGCATCAAGAAGGAAGTGGAGGAAAAGCCCAAGAAGCGCGCTACCCGTAAGAAGAAGACCGAGGACGCAGAGTAATCTCCCGTCGTCATTCATAACCATAACAATCCCTATCCGCAAGCAGCAGATAGGGATTTTTTGTACGCTCAGCAGCATTGTCTGACGGGAAAGCGCCTGGGTAAGCCCAATTCTATAGCAGACAGCAATAGTGATGGGCATACCTGATGAAATATCAAAGCCGTTTCAGACTGATTGCTGAAACGGCTTTGAAGATATTTGGAGTTTTGATGATTTCCCTAAACTACCATCCACCACCCAGTGCCTTATACATCTTGACCATGGTGATTTGCTTGTCGCGGATTGCATTGCTCAGTCCTATCTGGGCATCGAAGTAACTACGCTGGGCGTCGAGCACATCCAAGTAGCCAATTACGCCGTTGATGTACTGCAACTGCGCCAGTTCCATAGTTGCCTTTGAAGAGCGTTCCAGCTCACGGCGCGACTCGTAGATTTCCTTGATTTTGTTGAACTCAACGATGGCGTTGCGGGCATCCTTGAAAGCACTGAGTACTGCTTTTTCGTATCCATAGCAGGCCTGCTCGTAGGCTGCTTTCTGCGCTTTCAGCATGGCGCGGTTCTTGCCCATGGCGAAAAGCGGACCCAGCAGGTTGGCGCCGAGGTAGTGAATGGGCGACTTGAAGAAGTCTGACATTTGCTTGCTCTCCAAACCGTAATTGGCTGTAAGCGTGATGCGTGGAAAGAGGTTGGTAAATGCCATACCCACGGCAGCATTGCTGGCAATCAGGCGTTGCTCGGCTTCACGCACATCGGGGCGCCGTTCCAACAGAGTGGAGGGGAGACCCACTGGCAGTGACTCGGGCAACTTCACTTCTTCGGGAAGAATGGAGCGGTGTATCACCTGCGGATATTCGCCAGCCAAGAAGGCGATGTCGTTCTCCTTGACAGAAATCTTACGCTCTAACTCGGGCACCAACGTGGCTGTACGGGCGTATTCCACCTTTGCCTGCAGATACGAGGTTTCTGAAGTGAGACCGCCATCAAAACGGAGTTTGGCGAGACGCACGCCTTCTTCGCGCGCCTTCAGGGTATGGCGTACAATCTTCAGTTCGTTATCCAGGGCTACCAGCTCGAAATACGCTTGAGCCACTTCCGAGATGACGCTCATCTTCAAGGCACGCTGTGCTTCGATGCTTCCTAAGAACTGCGCCATGCTCTTGTCTTTGGCCCAACGGAGGTTGCCCCACAAGTCGAGTTCCCACGAGGCGACAAACTTAGCATGCTGCTCGGTACTGTTCTTGTAATTGTTGCCACCGTAGTTAGAGCCTTCCTTCTCTATAAGGCCTTTGGCGTCTATGCGTGGAAAGAGGTTGGCCCAGTCGATACGTTTCATGGCAGCCAACTCCTTTACGCGTGCGGCGGCAATCAGCAGGTCCTTGTTGTGGTCCAATGTCTTGTTGATGAGCTGCTGCAGAGTGGTGTCGGTATATATTTCCCACCACTGCATGTCGGCAATGGTAAGCGTATCGCTTTGCTGGGTCTTGGAGAGACACTCGGGCAGATTAAGCTCGGGGCGTGTATAGTGTCTGCCCAGTTGGCAAGAAGCCATGCTGAGGCTTCCTGTCAAAACGAGCATATAGAATAGTATCTTTTTCATTGCGTTATTTTTTATAATGAACCATATTACGCTTGCTTGCGGAGGTGGGCCGCCTTGACCTTGTTCTTCATCTTGTAGATAAGTACGAAGAAGAATGGTACCAGGAGTATTCCGATGGTTACGGCTACTATCATTCCGAAGAAGACACCGGTGCCGATGGCTTGGCGGCTGGCAGAGCCTGGACCGCTGGCGATCACCATAGGCAGCATGCCTAAAATGATTACATTGGAGGAAACAAGTCGCGTATCTTATGCTTTACCCTCTCTTAAATAGCTTGTATCTGTCTGTTGCTTCTTTTACGTTATACTTAATGGGTATAGGAAACTGTCTGCGATGTGTGGAAGCTATCTATATATTATATATGTATAGTTGGGTGTGAATTTGCTAAGTAAATTTGGCAAATTGTGTCGCATCCAACACATAACCCTGTCTGTTCCTAACCGATTGATATAAATACCCAGTGCAAATATAGCAAAAGAGAATGTATAAACAACAATGGTTTGTCAAATAACAGGGTAAAAATAACAGTTCTTCGATAAAATGTAGCGATTTTAACGATTTATGGGGTTAAAAGCCCTAAGTTTTACTATGATTAGGGCTAAAATTACATTCAAGTCCTTGTCGGGATAAGGTGAGATTCGTTCAACTTTTAATCAGGATGGTGCAGTTGTGCTGCTCCTGTCCAAGTTTGCAGGTGCAACTTACTACTTTGATAGCAGGCACGACTAACATAGCTACGCTTACAGTCCCGGTTGTAGGGGTGTGCTATCAGACACCCATTGTTTTCTTGCATCGCAGGAGTGCATATCCTGATGCCGGATGTTGCTTTTCATTGACGGAAAGCAACTCTGTGCCGCTGGAGATGACCTCTGCGCTGCTGGAGATGACCTCTGCGCTGCTGGAGATGACCTTTGTGCCGCTGGAGATGCTATGCAGTGATGTTGGAGGTCAGTTTGGTGGGCATGGAGATGATACTCCGTGGCGCCGGGATGATGGCTGCCGGCTCGTGTCGGACGGCACGGATGCGCGTCTTGTCCGATGCGGACACACGTTTCATACGATGCGGACTCACGTGCCTTACGATGCGCGTCGGCCATGACCATCACGGCGGCGCTGTCTTACTCCTCCGATTTGGGCAATGTCATTACGCGATTTTTGGGCTTGGTTGGCGCGGTAATGGAGATAAAAACTGTCAAGAAAAATTACCGTTGTTTTCTTGCCGTTTTGTCATAAATTTTCATAAGTGGGAATGTTTTCAAAGAAGACGTACTTCTGGCTGTCCGAATCCAGCTTGCAGCAGTAGTGGGAGAGGCCGTTGGTCACAACGAGATAGTCGGCTTTGAGCAGCAGGTTGTAGGCAAAAATCTGGTCAAAGGTCTGCTGGGTTATCTTGATGTGCGGGGCTTTGTATTCGACAATCATGCGTGGGCTGAGTTGGGTGGAGTAGAGCACGCTGTCGGCCCGCAGCGTCTTGGAGCCAATCTTCAGCTTGACCTCGTTGGCAAGCAGCGAGGCAGGGTAGCCCTTGGACTCTATTAAATAATGTATAAAGTGCTGCCGTACCCACTCTTCGGGAGTGAGCGCTACATATTTGCGGCGCAGAATGTCAAAGATGGTGGGCTGGGTGGGCGTTCCTCCCATGCGTACATCAAAAGGGGGCAGATTTAATTGCATATTCTCTGATTTTTTAATGGTTTGTAGAGTGGTAAACGGGGAAAAAAAACAATTTGTTTTGTATTGCGCCCGATTTACATTACCTTTGTAGGTGAATGAGAGGGCTCGCGCTTTCATACAAAGGTAGTGTAAACCTGTGGAAATAACAAACAAATCGGTTGATTTATTTTCGGGGCGACGACTACTGGACAAGAAAGCCGAAAAGCTGGGCTCTACGATAGCACAATCATTAACGACGCTGCCGGGTGCTGCCATGCGCCTTGTGGGGTCAGAAACAACCGATTATGGCAGTAAAAGAAACAGGAATCACTTATGAAGCCGTGATGCGCGACCTGGTGGCGCAGAATTTCGCGCCTGTCTATCTCTTGATGGGGGATGAGCCCTATTTTATAGACAAAATCTCGGCGTATATCGAGGAACATGCGCTGCAGCCCGAAGAGAAAGACTTCAATCAGGTGGTGGCGTTCGGCTCGGATATCACCGCTCCGCAGGTGGTCGACTTGGCCCGCGAATTTCCGCTGATGGCTTCGCGTCGCGTGGTCATCATCAAGGAGGCGCAGGGCATGAAGAGTGGCGACGGACTGGAGAAGTATCTTGCAGCCCCGGTGCCTTCGACCGTCCTGGTGCTTTGCTACAAGGGTGGCAAAGCCGACAGGGGAGTGGTCGCCAAGGCCAAAACTAAGGGCGTGGTCTTTGAGAGCAAAAAGAAGCGCGACTACGAGTTGCCGGCATTTGTCGAAGGATATGTCAAAATGCAGAAGGCGGTCATCGACCACAAAGCGGCTGCGATGATAGCCGACCATGTGGGCTCCGATTTGGCACGCCTCACCTCAGAGGTCGACAAGGTGCTCATCTCTCTTCCCGAGGACAATCGGCAGATTACTCCGGAAGTGGTGGAGGAACAAA
>OQVT01001732.1_pt1 | contig 13968 bp, 10 predicted proteins | sample 1691561 | NCBI WGS metagenome assembly OQVT01 (sample SAMN03418260, study PRJEB22391) | human gut metagenome | biome: human-gut; feature: organic feature; material: feces | host: Homo sapiens | place: Tanzania | collected 2013-01 | reverse complement strand
GAACAGACCACTCCTTATGTGGAGAGCACATGCGAACAACCTGTATACAAATTGGCTGAATTACTATGTCTACCAGTCAACTCCATTCGACCTGTACGGAACACCGGATTTCAGCGAGATCTAAATAGTAAATTGAAAAAAACTTCAATTTACTCCATAACTGGAAAGGATATAACAGATACAATGAATATCGGAAACAATATCGGAAATATTATGAAGATTACAGGTGCATGGAACACCTTTAAGAGCAATCATCCTAAATTCCCGGCATTCTGCCAGGCGGTTTCGCGCAAGGGGATCCGAGAAGGAAGTATCATTGAAATTGCAATCACTACTCCTGAGGGAGAGAAAATAGAGACAAACCTGAAAGTAAAGGACAGTGACCTGGAATTATTGAAACAGTTATCTGAATTAAAAATGTGAAAAAGTTTACAAAAATTTTATTTGTATAATAGGTATAAATCTGCTATAGTATTCTATGTTGGTTAAGTTGATTATTATTCGTTCTCATATATATTAAGAATGATAGGTTCTCAAGAGAAAGAAGAGGAAGAAAATTGCGTAAAAAATCACATATTTTATTAGCAAGATACCTTGCGGATCAGATGCAGACCACAGCAAGCCTGCAGTCTCACAGAAAAGCTTTCTGCCTGGGCAGCATTCTGCCGGATATCAAACCGTCCTTTATCACAAAAAGACACGAGTTCTACGGAACATTTGATGATGTCAAGAACCAGATGAAAGAACTGGCAGATATCAGACCGGATGAGAGTAACCAGAGAGTTTACTGGCGCCGGTTCGGCGAAGTGATCCACTATATGGCGGATTATTTTACCTTTCCTCATAACAAAACATATACAGGAAGCTTTAGCCAGCATAATCATTATGAGAAAGTGCTCAAGAACAGACTGAAATCCTGTATACAGCAGGGAGAGGCACATGAATATCTGGAGCCGGCTATCCGCTTTGCAGACTTTTCCACACTGATCGATTATATTGAGGCAAGCCATGAGAGATACCTTAATAAGCTTCGCTGTGTAGAAGAGGATATCCGCTTTATCCTGAATATGTGCTTTCAGGTCGTACAGGGACTGATACAGATATGCTTTGGCAAGAGCTTTGCAGGAGCTGTACAGGCAGCCTGACAGATATATACTGATAAGATAACAGACAGAGGTTGTGTGAGTTTTATTCATACAGCCTTTTTTGTTGCGTGCCAGACAGATAGAATTGTCTGTTTCGTTGTTCGTGGCCTTTTTTACAGCCCTGAAGGGAATTCACTGATGCAGGTAAAATGTGACAAAAAAGTGAATTTTAGTCAAATGAAAAATTTGACGGGTTTGAGCGGTTGATTTCAGAAAATGATTATGCTAGAATAAAAAAGGTTAATGTTTTAGTAAAATAACATAATAATGTGAAAAGTAATTTCGATAGTATGCCCTTATAAACAGGGGGTAAGGACATGCTCGCAGTAAGAAGGGAGCAATTTAGATATATGAAAAACAAGTATCTCACCAGGTTCTTATGTCTGACATTGATGTCAGGGATGGTGTTATCCACTCCTGCATCAGTATTTGCAGCAGAGGACGTAACTGCATATGCAGCTGATGCAGACGGTTCTGATTTCAGTGACTCCAGTGATTTTGGCTCAGGAGAGGAAAATCCGACACCGGAACCTGCAGACCCGACACCGGCTCCAGCAGATCCAACACCGGCTCCGGTCGATCCGACGCCGTCACCTGTAGACCCGACACCGGTTGATCCAACACCAACACCTGCAGATCCGACACCATCACCGGTTGATCCGACACCATCACCTGCAGATCCAACACCAACACCTGCAAATCCAACACCAACACCAGGTTCACAGATTACAAAGGCAGCTCAGGATGTGATCAACAGGATTAAAGAACTGAATGAACAGACCATTACTCTGGAGAAGAAATCCATTGTCCTGAGTATCCGCACTGCATACGATGCCCTCTCTGACAAGGAGAAGGATCAGGTTTCCAATTACAACCTGCTGATCCAGGCAGAAGCTACCATTGCTCACCTGGAATCACAGAAGAATAATCCGAATGCCAATAATCCGTTTACAGGTAATACCAATGCTGCACAGACAGGAACTCCTGTATATTATGCATCCAATATCCACGCAGGAAAGGATTTCTACCTGGACAGCCTGAAGAATAATTACAATCTGACCTTCTCAGATGACTTTGCTTCTGTAATGGACGAGATTGAGAAGGAATATAAAGAGAAGAACAAGGTGGCAGATGCAAGCGATGTGAGTGGAAGCAAGACTACCACATCAGCAGACACTCTTCTGGTAAGAAACTGGCAGGATATCCTTGCAGTCTATGTATACCAGCAGAGCAAAGATGGAAAGACAGAGTTTACTCTTGATTCCTCATGCAAGAAAGAACTGGCAAAGATCTTCGCTGAGATGAATCCTATTGTGAGAGATAAACAGGATATCACCCATGTTACATATGGTGACCGTAAGATCAACTACTATATTAAGAAGAATAAGATTGCGAAGAAAGACCGTACCATCCTTAAGAAATATGTGGAGACAGACTGCAAGCTTCTCTGCGCAGTCGTAACTGCTGCCAACGGATTTGTCCGTGAGAGCGTTGGGGACGATGTTTCAGAAGAGAGAGTAAATGTTATCTCAGCAGCCTACTCACTTGTAGGTAAGGTTGGCTACTTCTGGGGCGGTAAATCCACAGTGATCGGAGACGATCCAAGCTGGGGAACCAGTGAGAAGGTATCCGCAGAGGGAAGTAAGAGTACAGGTACGATCCGTGCATACGGACTGGACTGCAGCGGTTTTGTTACCTGGGCAGTGATCAATGGATATCAGAGCAAGGACATGCAGGCAGCTGTAGGCGACGGAACCTCAGATCAGTGGGAGAAGGCAAACGTGGTAACTGAGGCGGATGCACAGCCGGGAGATCTGGTATTCCAGAAAGGACCGGAAGCAGGAAGCGATAATCATGTAGGCATCCTCTGCGGAAAGACTGATGCAGGTGACTGGATCGCAGTACATTGTTCCTCAGGCAAGAACGGAGTAACCGTGGGCGAAGCATACAGCGCAAGCTTCCGATATATCCGTCAGCCATCCTTCTATCCTACACAGGAGCAGATCCTGGAAATGCAGAGCAGCAGCTCAGCAGTCAGCGCGGGAACAGATATTTTTGCTTCCAATGTGACAGTAAGCAATACACTTCAGGATGCGATTAAATCAAATACTTCCGGAACAACAGGCTTTACATCTTCAGATACATCTGATACAACATCTATCCTTCCGGATAAGATCGATCTGTCAAAAGAAGATGTTGCTGTATTCAAGGCAAAATGAGAGTAAGAGAGGGTTAGCCCTCTCTTTTTCTTTGCACTTCTTATCTTTCTACATCCCTCTTTACACCCCGAAAACGCATTGAAATTGACGAATTTGCATTATATCTTGCGGAATATGCTCGAAAAAGACAAAAAACTGGTACAAATAGGAAAACAGAAATTGACAAAGTGTACAATATATGTTAACTTTTAACTATTAGAAATATCGGAGGATGGGACATAAACAGGCTATTGTTCTGTCAGATAGTAGCGACAGATGTCAATGGCGCTGTTATGTCCGGAAAAAGATATACAAATGGCATTAAGACGTGAGAGAATGAGGCTTGGTGACCTGCTCATCAGGCAGAACGTACTGACAGAAGATCAGTTGAAAAAAGCTCTGGCACTGCAGAAGGGAAGCGGCAAGAAGATCGGAGAGATCCTTATAGATAACGGATTTATCACAGAGGATATCATTGTGCGTGCGCTTCAGATGCAGCTGGGACTTAAAGTCGTTCAGCTGACAGGTGTGATGATTCCCAAGGAAGTCCGAAACCTGGTCAGCGTAGACCTTCTTAAGAAATATACCTGCATTCCATTTGAACTGGATCCCTATAATGCAAATATCCTTCATCTGGCAATGGCAGATCCGATGGATATGGCTGCGATCGATGACATATCTATTGTGACAAATCTTCAGATAGAGCCATACATAGCTACTACCAGAGATATCCTTGCTGCAATAGATAAATGTTACGGTGCGTCAGAGACACTGGATGCAGCCAGACGTTTTACCCAGGAGAGGGCACAGCTTCGTGGAGGAGCATCAGAGGATGATTCGGACACAGATGTAAGTGATGCGCCTATTGTACAGCTAGTCCGTTCCCTTATTGAACAGGCAATCCGCCAGAGAGCCAGCGACATCCATATCGAAGCTCTTGAGAACAAGGTTCGTGTACGTTACAGGATTGACGGTGCACTCTATGAGCGTATGGTATATGACAACAGCCTTCTCCCCGCGATCTCTACCCGTATCAAGATTCTTGGGGGTATGGACATCTCAGAGAAAAGGAAACCTCAGGACGGGCGTATGTCCATTATGGTAGACAGACAGGATTACGATATTCGAATCTCCTCTCTGCCTACTGTGCACGGAGAGAAGATCGTAATGCGACTCTCTTCCAAACTGAACCTTACACGTAACAAGAAAGACCTGGGATTTCCACCCGATGAGATGGAACGTTTCAACCATATGCTGGCTAATCCTTTCGGGATCATTCTTGTAACCGGACCGACAGGAAGTGGTAAATCCACTACCCTGTATACAGCATTAAGTGAATTAAATAAAGAAGCAGTCAATATCGTAACAGTAGAGGATCCTGTGGAGGCAGATATTGAGGGCATCAATCAGGTACAGGTCAACAATAAGGTAGACCTGAATTTTGCGTCAGCCCTTCGTTCCATTCTTCGTCAGGACCCAGATATCATTATGATCGGTGAGATCCGAGACAGGGAGACTGCTGCTATTGCAGTACAGGCCTCCATAACCGGACATCTGGTTGTCTCTACATTGCATACAAATAATGCAGTAGGTACTCTGAACCGTATGGCGGACATGGGCGTGGAGAGATATCTGATCGCAGATTCTGTTGTGGGAGTTATCGCACAGCGCCTTGTGCGTAAGCTGTGCAGCCATTGTAAGAAGATGCGCCCTGCAACCTCTGAGGAGAAGAGAGTACTGAGGATGAATACACAGGAGGAAGTAAATGTCTATGAACCCTGCGGCTGTGATTTCTGCAGCCATACAGGATATTACGGGCGTATTGGTGTGTTCGAGATCATGGAGGTCAATGACGAGGTCCGCGACCTGATCGCAGAGAATGGCACAACAGAGGAACTGGAACGCGCAGCCAGAAACAGCGGTATGCGCACACTGAGAGAGAATGGTATCAGCTATGTGCTGAACGGCACCACCTCTGTGGAAGAGATGCTTAAGGCATCTTATGAATGATCGAGACTTACAGATTATTAATTTTACGACTATTAATATAGAAGGAATTCCTGCGAACCGGAGCTCTCCGGAGATTCTCAGGGAGTTACGAGGCAGATTAGGAAATATGTATGATTTAGACGAAATACTGATACAGTCAGTGAAAGTAAAGGCTTCCGATATCCACCTGACAACCGGCAGACCGCCCAGTTACAGGATCGATGGTGTACTGACTCCCATAGAGGGAGAACGCCTGACTCCGCAGATGTTGGAAGATATTCTCATGCCCCTGATGGATGTCCGTCACAGAGAAGAACTGCAGAATAACGGACAGACAGACTTCGCATATGCCATCTCAGGTGTGGGACGTTTCCGCGTGAATGTATTTAAACAGAGAGGAACACTTGCTTCTGTTATGCGAAGCCTTCCTTTCAACATCCCGGAACCGGAGGATCTTGGCATCCCTGCAGAGGTGGTGGAGATGACCACACGGAAAAGAGGGCTCGTTCTGGTAACAGGACCGACAGGAAGCGGGAAATCGACTACACTGGCTTCATTGATTCATGTGATAAACAGGAATTACCCATATCACATCATTACTCTGGAGGACCCGATCGAATATCTTCACAGACATGACAAGTCCGTGGTTAACCAGAGAGAGATCGGCAGTGATTCAACGAATTACGCACAGGCACTGAGGGCTGCACTGCGTGAAGACCCGGATGTTATCCTGGTAGGAGAGATGCGAGATCTGGAAACTATTTCCACAGCGATCACAGCAGCGGAGACCGGTCATCTGGTATTCTCCACCCTGCATACCATTGGTGCGGACAAGACCATTGACAGAATCATTGATGTATTTCCGCCAAATCAGCAGCAGCAGATAAGGATCCAGCTTGCCTCTGTATTAGAGTGCGTTGTATCCCAGCAGCTTCTCAAGAAAGCAGACGGAAGCGGCCGTGTGGCTGCACTGGAAATACTTTTTGCAAATAATGCAGTGCGAAACCTGATCCGTGAGAGCAAGACCTATCAGATATCCTCTGTGATGCAGACTAACAAGCGTGCAGGGATGCAGACAATGGATGATGCACTGTATGACTTATATATGAGAAAACTGATCGATGCAGACAATGCAGTGACATATGCCCAGGATCCGGTCAGCATGAACAAAAAAGTCAGCTTTGACTTCTGACAGACACCCGATCTGGCAGACACCCTGAGCCTGACTGACAGAAAGAAGTGATAAAATGCCAGGTTTTACCTACGTGGCAGTAGATAAAAAGGGAAAAGAGAAAAAAGGAAGTATTGAGGCTGACAACAGAGAGAAAGTTATAGATATTCTGAAAAATGACGGGCTGATCCCTGTCTCTGTAAAAGAACAGGGTGCCCTGAACAAAGAGATAGATTTCTCCATAGGAAAGAAAGTAAAGCCAAGAGATCTCAGTGTATTCTGCCGTCAGTTCGTCAGTATCACACAGGCAGGTGTTCCAATGAAAGAAGCCCTGCAGATGCTCTCGGAACAGACAGAGAACAAATGGCTGAAGCGTGCCATCTCAGAGGTACTTCTCAGTGTGGAGAAAGGAAATACACTGGCAGACTCCATGAGAGGCCAGTCAGATATTTTCCCGCCAATGCTTATCAATATGGTAGAGGCAGGTGAGAACTCCGGAAGCCTTGAGATGGCTTTCACACGAATGGCAGTACAGTTTGAGAAGGAAGCCAAGCTGAAGGCAACCATCAGAAAGGCAACCATCTACCCGATCATTCTGGTCGTTGCTGCGATCGGCGTTGTGGCTGTTATGCTTCTGTTCGTTATTCCGATCTTTATTGATATGTTTGCAGATCTGGATGTGGAGATGCCGGGGATCACCATGTGGGTTATGAACACAAGTAAGTGGATGACAGCACACTGGTATATGATCCTTGCGTTGATCATTCTGGTGATTGTGGCATATAAGATGATCTATAAGACAGAACAGGGCAGACTTGCCATCGACAGGGTCAAGATGAAGATGCCCTTGTTTGGCAAGCTGACAGTGAAGACTGCCTGCGCACAGTTTGCAAGGACAATGAGTACGTTGCTGTCGTCGGGTATCTCTACTATTGACGCGTTGGAGACAGTGTCCAAGATCGTCAATAACATCCATTATACAAATGCGTTGCTGAAAGCACGTGAGGAAGTTATGAAAGGTATTCCGCTGTCAGAACCGCTGACAGCCTCAAAAATTTTCCCACCTATGGTGTGCCATATGACAGGGATCGGTGAGGAGACAGGTAATATTGAGGACATGCTGGAGAAGCTGGCGGATTACTATGATGAAGAGGTGGAGATGACTACTCAGAGCGTACTGGCGGCTATGGAGCCGTTGATCATTGTGTTTATGGCTGTTGTGGTTGGTACGCTGGTTGTGGCGGTGGTTTCACCGATTGGGGCTATGTACAGTGGATTGGATAACCTGTAATAAAAGTTCTGGATTGCGGCGATATGCCTGCTGTGCCTGCACATAAAGGTACATTGACATAAGACGGGCTGGCCCTCACGACCACATATGCGATTGGGAACCGCAATAAAAGTTTCCGAAGGAAAAGGATGTGCTGTAGTCTTGCATAGGGGACTGCATTCATCACATATACACACACTAAGCATGAAAAGGAGAGATGTAAAATGTTCAAATGGTTCAAGAACAAAAAGAAAGATAACAAAGGTTTCACACTTGTTGAACTTGTTATCGTAATCGCAATTCTGGCAATCCTCGTAGGTCTGCTGGCACCACAGTACACCAAATACGTAGAAAAATCCAGAAAAGCAGCAGATGCTAGTAACATGGATGAGATGGTTAAGGTAATTAAGGTTTATGCGGCTGATCCGGCGAATGAGTTGGAAGCAGGTGATTATGCGGTGAAAATTACTCCCGATGCAGGTACTACTGTAGAGGTGAAAAAATTAAATGCAACTGCAGTTACGCTGACATATGGTAAAGAAAATGTGGCTGCTGGATTAGGGAAAGAACTTCAAGAGTCAATTCCAAATTGGTATGAGACAAAGACGAAATCTCAGAAATGGGGTACAGAGGGAAAACCTGATACTATTATTGCAACTGTAAAAGTTGGAAAAGATGGTGGTACATCTGTTACATATTCCAATGGCACGAATGGCTGTAATAAATTTAATAAATATATGACAACAGGCTCAGAGGCAAGTAAATAGTAATTTATATTGTGACTATAGTGAGGGATAAAAATGTTTAAAAGAAATAAAAAGAATAATAAAGGTTTTACACTGGTTGAATTAGTAATTGTAATTGCTATTCTTGCAATTTTAGTAGGATTACTGGCACCACAGTATACTAAATATGTAGAGAAATCCAGAAAAGCAGCAGATGCTAGTAATATGGATGAAATGGTAAAGGTAGTAAAAGTGTTTGCTGCTGATCCAGCAAATGAACTTCCAGCAGCTGAGTATACAATCAAAATAGGTGATGGAAGTAAGGATAACGATGGTACTTCTATTATTAGTGATGAAGATAGTGGAACAGCTGAAAACCCGAAAGTTCAGAAAGGTTTAGAAGCTCTTAAAACTGAAATGGGTAAATCTATTCCTAATTGGATGAATACCACAACTAAATCAAAAAAATGGAAAAATGGTGAATCTGCAAGCATTATTGCTAAAGTAAGTGTTGAAGAAGACGGTGGTACAAGTGTAGTATATAGTGTAGGTGGAGATGAAAGTACAACAAACCCATTTGCAAAATATATGGCAACTGGTACTGACGGAATTCAGGAATAAAGATTTGTATATCGCCTAATCTTTTAATTTTTTATAAAAAGAGTTATCAGATTATGATGATATCAAACTAAACAATGATTTCGAGAATCATAAGGTAAATACCTATGATTCTCGAAATATTAATATGACTTACTACAAATAAAGAAGTCTAACAAAAACTAAGGTTTCACTTCAACAAAATAAGGCTCAGAAGATGCCAAATAACGATAAAAACGAAAGGATTTTCCTATGCTCCTTTTTTTAAATTTACTCCCATACATAGTTATTTTTATATTCGGAATTACCATTGGAAGTTTCCTGAATGTCTGCATTTACCGGATTCCGTTACATGAGTCCATTGTGACGGCGCCGTCTCATTGCATGACCTGTGGGAAGAAGCTTAAGTGGTATGATATGGTTCCGGTGTTTAGCTGGCTGGTGCTTGGGGGAAAGTGTCGTAACTGTGGCTCTTTGATTTCACCGCAGTATCCTGTGATCGAAGCAGTGAACGGATTTATTTATGTACTGATCTGTGCAGTCAATGGTCTGAACAGTTTCAGCCTGATCTATTGCCTGATGGCGTCAGCTCTTCTGGTTCTGAGTGTGATCGACTGGCGGACGTATGAGATTCCTTTTGGAATCAATGTGTTTCTGTTTATCCTTGGAGTTGCCATGGCTATGCTTGACAGGGGGAATCTGGTGGAGCATCTGATTGGGATGGTCTGTGTCAGCGGTGTGCTGGAGATTCTTTATCTGGTCAGCGGCGGTGGAGCGATCGGCGGGGGTGACATTAAGCTGATGTTTGCCTGTGGTCTGATCCTTGGATGGAAGCTGATTTTGTTGGCTTTTGTGCTGGGATGTATTATCGGTTCTGTGGTCCATATTATCCGCATGGTGAGGAAGAAGGCAGGGCGTATGCTTGCCATGGGTCCTTATCTGTCAGCCGGGATTTTGCTAGCTGCTTTGTGGGGAAATAAGTGGATCAGCTGGTACCTGTCATTAATTTTTAACTGAAAATCATAGAATTTTTCAGTTAGAAAAATGAGTTTTAAGATGTTTTATCTGTTAAAATTTATTTTTGTAATTGAAAAAGGGCGGTTGTCTGCAGAGGGCAGCGGTTTATACGGAGGAAATATACAAATGGCGAAAATTTTGAGTATAGAGGCAGAGGCATCTCAGATCAGGGTTGCGGAAGTTGAAGTACGTGGAAAAAAGGGAAGGATTTATAATTGTTTCTGTATACCGGCACCCCAGGGAGCTGTGGAGGATGGACAGATCCGTGATACAAAAACTCTCGGAGAGAATCTTAAGGCAGAGCTTTCTCAGAGGAAGATCAGGACAAAGAAAGTATATTTTGCCACAGGTTCTACCAGGATCGCAAGCAGGGAAGTCCGTATCCCTTTTGTGAAAGCAAACAGAATACAGAGTATTATAGAGGCAAATGCCACAGATTATTTTCCCATTGATGTGAGCAAGTATGTGCTGTCCTATAGTGTGGTTGATGTGGAGAGCCAGAAATCTGAGGACGGGAAGGAAGAGACAAAGCAGTACCATCTGATGGTTTATGCCGCTCCGAAAGCAATCTCAGCAGCTTACAGTGAGTTTGCGGAGAATGCTGGACTGACAATGACAGGGATCACCTACACAGGTGACAGTATTTATCATGCGGTAAAGGATGAGTATGCAAAAGGAACTCATATTCTGGTTAAGGTGGAATATACGGGAACCAGCATTACGATTATCCAGGACGGTGAACTGACCCTCCAGCGTAATATTAATTATGGTGTGGACAGTGCGGCAGAGACAGTAAGGGCTTTCCCGGAGTTTGGGGACAGGCTGGATGCGAATGAGGCTCTGGATGTGCTTTGCAGCAGAAAATGTATCAATCCTTTCCTTGACATGGAGTCTTTTGACGAAGAAATCTCTGATGAGGAGAGAAAGCTGGAAACTGCCAGGGCTGAGGTGACAGAGAGCCTCAGATACCTGATCGGAAATATTTCCCGTATTATGGATTATTATATTTCCCGCCATACAGATACAAACTTTGATTCTATTGTATGCTGTGGTCTTGGTGCGCAGGTAAAGGGGCTGATGCTCCTTCTTACCAATGAATTGGGACAGCAGGTGGATGTATTACAGGAGTTTAAGAATTTTGTCCTGCCTGCAGGCGGGGACGCACAGGAAGCCTGCCTTTACGCTGCAGTTCTTTCACCGGGCACTTCAGGCGTAAACCTGATGGACAAGGTCAACAGAAAGAAGAAAGAAAAGAAAGAAACTTTGAGCGGTGCCATCATTATCTGTGTGGTGGGAACAGTGGCAGGAGTTGTGCTGACAGCTGCAGGATATGCAAACCGTATTTATCAGCAGCAGGAGCAGGAGCGGCTGAACCAGAGAATCTCAGAAGAGAGCTCCATTGAGGAGATTTACAGTGCCTATACCAATGCAAAGGCGCAGTATGACAATTACCAGAATATGTACCAGTATACAAATACCCCAAATGAGGGACTTAAGATCTTTATCGAAGAGCTGGAAGAGAAAATGCCTTCGGATATTACAGTGGAGAACTTCAGCTCTACAGGAACGCAGGTCAGCTTTTCCATGCGTGTGGGAAGCAAATCAGCAGCAGCAAACACGATCATGCAGCTTCGTACCTTTGAGAGCCTGTCTACTGTAACCACTACAGGAATTGACGAGGCTGAGGATGGAACCGTATCCTTAAGTGTACTCTGTACATACTCAGATCCGGCACCGCTGGACAGCTCAGGAGAGTAATAGGAGGCAGGATTAATTATGGACATGAATATTTCTATGCGTGATAAAAAAATACTGCTGATGTTTCTTGGAGTCGGTGTTTTTGCAGCAGGATATTTCTTCGGATACAGACCCCAGACGGAAGAGGCGCAGAGCATTCAGGCATCAACCGAACCTTTGAAGACAAGGCTGGATGACCTGCTGAAGCTGGCTGCAGACAGGGATTTTTATCTGAAAGAAACAGAAGATATCAATGCAAAGGTCAGTGAATATACCTCTGCATTTCCGGCAGATATCCGTCCTGAAGACGGGATTGTACTTTCTATGAATATGGAGAACTCCCTGGACATGCAGATCTCCAATGTAGGTCTGGGCACAAGAGCGTTTGTAGCTTCCCTGGATGGAAGTACAGAAGACCCTCTGGCAGGTCTGCCTGACCAGACTCTCTCAGAGCAGGCAAATGATCAGATCCAGTCTCAGCTTGATGAAATCGAGGGCACAGATGTAATCGGAGAGAAAGAACGTCAGGCTGCCTCCGATGCAGAAGTGGAGAATCTGAACAGTGTGTTCACCAGTCCTGTACTCTACCGAACACAGGATACCATGCAGTTTACAGGAACCTATGCCAGCCTGAAGGATATGGTTGATTATCTGGCTGACCAGACAGGCAGGATGACACTTGACAATGTAAATGCCTCCTTTGATTCCTCAACAGGAAATCTTTCGGGCAGCATTACAGTAAACCTGTTTTTCATGGCAGGAACAGGCCAGACTTATACAGAACCGGATGCAGGAAGCGTAGCATACGGAACTGATAATATTTTCGGAACAATCGAGTCAGGCAAAAAGAGCAAAAAAAGCAAGAAGAATAAAAAGAAAGCTGCAGAGACAAGCACAGAACAGGCGGCTTCCGACACCGGCGCTGACGGCCAGACAACAGACAGTCAGGAAGGAGCAAACACGCAGGACGCAGCCGCTGCTGAGACGACTGGACAGGCGCAATAGGGAAAGTATGTTAGAGGGGAGAGAAATCAGAGCCCCTCTAACTGTGTTTTTATGACAGAAGAGAAGGGAGCATAGACAGTTGGACAGAAAAAAATATAATAACTCAAACGCAGGTATGACACTGCTGGAGGTTATCGTGGCAGTAAGCATCTTCTCCATAACTGCGATCGTGCTCCTGCAGAGCTTCGTGACGTCAGGCAGGATAAATAAGAAGTCTAATATTTATATGGAAGCAACTACTGTGGCACAGAATATTATGGAGGAGATTAAAGCCAAGAAATTTGAAGAGGTTTCTCTGGCGTTTAATTATCCGATAGACAGTTCCACCTCAACAGCCAGACTGATGTTCCTTGATCTTCAGAAAAGCCGCATTAACAATGATAAGAGTGATGAACTGGGGGTACATGAGATTCTGAAAACAGCTGACAGTAATGACAGCACGAAATATGTATATAATCCTGTGAGACAGTATAAAGAGGGCATGGACGAAGAGAACGTAACTGCCTCTGTAATCTCCGCGGATAATGGAAAAACATATAAATTTAATCCAAGAAAAAAGGGGGATAATGCTTCTAAATATTATTTTGAGCTGACAAATGTGACGAATAATCATGAGACATTTGACGCGCTGGTAGAGTTTGATGGAAGCAAATCATCAGGATATAAGAAAAAAATAGCTACAAATAATGAAGAAGGTAAGAATGACTATCTGGCACCGAATATCTCCAAGCTGGATACGAAATCCAATGCTTTTCTGATCATGCCTCAGACATGGGATGAGAATGCGATGCAACAGTTGGTAAATGCACAGTATGACAAAGCCATGGAAAAATGGAACGATAAAAAAGCGGCAGATGTTGTAAAAGGAGGAGAAGAATCAGAAGAAGATTTTGCTGCAAGATGGAATGCATATGATTCCACACATCCTCAGCCAAAGAAACTTGATTGGAAAGAGGTATATAAACATACCCGGAGAACTCTTTATGTTAAGATTGAGGAGAATAATGGAACGATAAAAGCGGAAGCCAGATATACTCTTTGTGCTTATGATTATACAAAAGAAGCGCCCGTAAAACAAGAAAACGGAAAAATCGTCCCGATTGACAAAAGCGTG
>OQVT01001731.1_pt1 | contig 13977 bp, 8 predicted proteins | sample 1691561 | NCBI WGS metagenome assembly OQVT01 (sample SAMN03418260, study PRJEB22391) | human gut metagenome | biome: human-gut; feature: organic feature; material: feces | host: Homo sapiens | place: Tanzania | collected 2013-01 | reverse complement strand
TTAAGCCTGTAGCTAGCGTTCATCCTGAGCCAGGATCAAACTCTCCATTGTAAAATATCATTTTTACTTCGTCACTCATTGCTGGGTGACTCGGTGTTTGTTGTCTGTCTTAGGACGAATATCCTTAACTAAATTTATTGTAGTCTAAGAAAACCTGAATGTCAATTTCTTGACGGCTTGTTTCTTTTACCCAGTCTCAATCAACAGCCCTATAATATAATAAGGTGTAATCAAGACCGCTTCTTGTACTACTTGTCTGTTTATGTGAAATCTTTCAAAGAACTCTTTTCTTTTGTCGCTTGGGAGAAGTGTATTTCTCAAAAGCGAGTGCAAAAGTACAAACTATTTTCCAAACACGCAAGAGTTTCGACGAAAAAGTTTTGAAATTAACAGTTATTTAACAGTTATAGTGAAGAATAAGAGACTTTCCTGCCCCACTCTCATTATATTATACACACGGGAGCGCGGGCTGCGCGTGTGCGCGAGGGTGTATTACCGACAAGTTCCTCTTCTCACCCCAAGGCAGAATATCCAAGACCAGGAACAAATCCCCCGAAACCGGGATTCATAAACATAAAAAGCCCAGGTATGTGGCTCACTTGCCGGCAATACCTGGGAATATTAAAGAGAGAGAATTGATATTTCTTGGGAGGCAAGTTATTCCTTGCTGCCCCCTCCACTTTTCACGTCGTCGTTCTCGATGCCACGTTGTGCCTTCTTCACGCTCGCCTTGAGCGAACCGAAGCGGTAGGTAACTGAGAAGTAGAAGCGGCGACTGCTGGTTTTCGACCAGGAACTCTGACGGAAATTAGCGCTTTCGGTCACGTCATCCTGGCGCGTGTACTTATTAAACAGACTGCCCGCATAGACGCTCACGTTGAGACGCTTGTTGAGGAACGACTTCTTGACCGTGATGCCATAGTCGGAATAAGAACTGCCCTTGCCCTGAAGGGAAACACTCTTCGTACGGCCGAAATAATCTAACGAGATGAACCAGTTCTTGGGCAGCGTTTGCTCGATGCCGGTGAAGGTGTAGCCAAACCATCCGTGGTTGCGCATGGTCTGCCCATTGGAGTAGTCGCTGTATAATCCATACAGATTGGAGTAGATGCGTGTCTTGCTGAAGATGTTCCAGCTGACATAGGCACTCAGAGCCGATGCCTTCACCTTACCAATGTTCTCATAGGTGGTGTAAATGACCTGCTTGCCTGTAGGATGGCTCAGTCCTGCGATGGTGCGGTCGTCGACGAGTGAGGTGACGCCCTCAATGCTATTGTTGACAAAAGCTGTGGCAGCCTTCATGTTCAGACTCAGCTTGCTGGTATTGAGGTTGAAGCCCAACGTGATCTGATGCTTCTTCTCGCTCACGAGGTCGCTGTTGCCCTGGCTGAGGGAAGCAGGATTGCTGTCATCGAGATAAGGATTGAGATACCAGATGCCTGGACGGAAGATGCGCATGTTGTAGGCAAGGCTGAAATTGGCGTAGTCGGACACACGCACACCGAAGCTTGCAGAGGGAACAAGGTCGTCGAAGTTCTTGCGGAAGTCTTCGCCACGGCCTAAACGGTACTTCACGTCTTGCAGGGTATGCTCATAGCGCAGACCGAGACGACCAGACAGCAGATTCCATTTCACTCCATAGCCCAGATAGCCTGCGAAGATGTCATTGGTGTGCTTGTAGTGCGAGCTGTTGGCTTCGTCGTAGGCATAGTCGGCTGCACTCAGTGCCTCACGGGTGTAGCGGTCGTCGTTGCTGTGGTTGTCGCGCATGATGTACTTCAGGCCTGCCTCCAAGGTGTGTATCTTGGCAAAGGGCGTGGTATAGTCTATTTGGAAGGTCTGCTCCAACGAATTGCCGTCCTGTTCGTGGCGCTGGTCTTTCAGCATGTGCAGATAGTCTTGCCATGCAGCCACGCCGTCTATGTCATGATACGCGTATTCGTCTTCGTCATCGCTGGGGTTGCTGTTGATCTTGTAAGACAGGGTGAGCAAGCGGTCTTTCACCGGAAAGGAGCGCTGATAGTCGATGCCTCCGTCTATGGAAGACCATCTGTTGCGGGAACGGTCGAAGTTGGAATAATGGTAAAGGGGACTTTCGTCGAGGGGCGATGTTGCCACTACCTGTTTCTCATTGGGTGTGTGGCCTCCGCCAGCCCATAGGCCAAACGAAGCTGACACGAGGCGCAGACTGTCGATCTCATAGCTGGCCTCGAAACTGCCAGAATGGTAGTTGTACCAGCCATTGCTTGTGGAATAGCTCTCCACATTGGCTGATGTCTCGTCGATGTCGCCGGTCACCTCGCGACGATTGCCGCCCCAGTAGCGCTTCGCATCGCTGTGCGTATAGCTGTAGCGTCCGCTGACGGTGAACTTGCCACTCTGTACGGTGCCAAACATGTTGGCACCTATGCGACCCTGGGTGTTATAGTTGGTACCTACGGTGAGCGAATATCCCTCCATACCCTTACCTGTGGTGATAATATTGATGATGCCTCCCACTCCCTCGGCATCATACTTTGGTCCGGGATTGGTGATGATTTCTATCTTCTTCACGCTGTTGGCAGGCATGTTCTTGAGCACCTCGGAGGGATTGTTCGACATCATGTTGTTGGGTTTGCCGTTGACATAGACCTTGAACGACGAACTGTTGTTCACCATGATGTTGTCCTGCCCGTCGACTGTCACCATCGGCACCTTGCGTAGCATCTCCAACACGCTGTTGGCCTGTGCCTCGGGGTCAGACTCTACATCGTAGGTCATTTTGTCGAGCTCGCTCTTTACCAGGGGTTTCTTTGCAACAACGGTCACTGCGTCCAGTTTTTCCGACCACTTGATGCTGTCGTATGCCATCGTGTCGGTCACTTCTATGGGGGCTGTCTTAGTGCCATTGTCTGCCCAACGGGGTGTATTTGCTGCCGAAATTGCAGCAGTATAGGTCAGCAGCATGCCTATACTTGCCAGAACTTTTACCATTTCTCCAAATTCTTTAGGATGATTATTTTATGTTTTTGACCTAATTAAATACGTCTTCATCCTAATAAACGTTATTATGCCACAAAATGTAACAGCAAATGCCAGGTTTTAACTTTGTTTAACGTCTAATTCAACTTTCTCAATTGGGAAAGTTGAATTAAACATTCCCACAAAGAAGCGTTACTTTCCGATGTTCCAACGCAAGCCAAACTGGAAATTGAAGTTCAGTTTCTTGTCCTTGAACACGTTGTCTATATGGCTGCCGTTGTCAAAATAATACTTCGCACCCGGCTCGGCATAAATGCCCAACTGAGGAATCACGTCAAACTGAATGCCCAGGGATGCATTGGCAGACCATTGTATCTTGTCGCGCCCCACATCTTCACGGTTGCCATCCATCAAGGTCTTGTTTTTCACATTTACTGCCCCTTCACCTCCTACATTGACATAGGTATGCAAACGGCTGATATCCCAGACCTCATAGGAAAGTCCTACAGGAATACCTACATAGTGGAGCGACTGATTGACAACCATCTGACCGGAGCCATACTGATAAGTGAAATCAGAACTGGTCTGTGTATAGACAACGCCCGTGGTAAGCGAGAGACGTGGAAGAAGTGGCACCCCTACCTGCAAACCCACCGAGACGGGGAAATGATGCTTGGAGTCGATAAGAGACTCCTTGTTGTTGAGCTTGACGACCATAAACTGCAGTGTGTTGTCGACAGCAGGTCCCATCATGGCGTCGCTCATCACCCAAGAGCCCGAAGACTCGCCGTTTCTGTAACTGCGAGGAATGCCATTCTCGGCATAGAGTTTCACCGACCAGCCCTCGGAAGCGGCCGACTTGGCTGCAACAATCTGTGGATCGGCTGTAGAAAGGGACACCGGACGGACAGACTTTCTCGTCTGACTGCCAGACAAAGCAGCATGCTTTTTCTGATGAGATTCTGATGATGAAGAGGAACGGACGGAAGAAGCCTCTCGGGAATCCGAAGACTCTTGAGCCGAACGGACAGCAGAACCGGCAGGCTCTGTCAATGCTGGCGACAGGTCGCAGACAGGCTCTTCACCTCCGTCGGCAGAGAGAAGAAGGGGCTCTGAGGCCTCATTTCCTTGCGACTTTCGGGCTGCACGACTGTTGTCCACTATATTATCTGCCAGCAGAACAGGTTGACCGCTTTGAGCAGCAGAAAGACTGGCATCTGTATCAAGGGCTGCTATTTGATTTTCAGCAGCATTGCCATGCGCATCATCCTTGGAACTACCAGACGACAAAGCCCCCTGACGGTTCATCACAGAAGACACTACTGCCGTATCGGCAGGCGAAAGAGGTTGCTGTAAATACACATAACTGCCTCCCACCACGAGGGCAGCCAGGGCTGCAGCCATTCCCCACCAACGCAAACCCATGCGACGGGCAGGCTTGGCACCAAGAGGACGAAGAACGGCAGGGCGATGAACAAGCGATTGCTCGATGTCTGCCCACAAGTCACCGCCGACCGGAGCCTCATAGTTCTCCAGCCTGTCTCGTAGTTTGTCTGTCCAATCAGTCTTGTTCATTTTCCGTATTCTTTAAATAGTTTTTTATTCTCGTTGCCAACAGTTTCTTGGCTCTCAGATACTGAGATGCAGAGGTACTTTCCTTGATGCCCAACTCTGCGGCTATCTCCTTGTGGCTTTTCTGCTCAAACACATACATATTGAGCACGAGCCTGTATCCATCGGGAAGCGTGCCTATGAGCCGAGTCAGCACATCAGGCGGCACACGTTCCACCTCAGGGCTGTCGGCCTCGGGTTCGTCGGGCACCTCGTCGGTAAATACGAACTTCGTCTTTGCCTTGGCGTAGCTGATGGCCTCGTTGGCTACAATACGCAGCATCCAGCCCTTGAGCGAGCCCTCGCCCCGATACTCGAAGCGGGAGATGGAGGAGAAGATCTTCACAAAGCTGTCCTGTACGACATCGCGCACCTCGTCCCTGTCGGGTACGTACCTGAGCCCTACGGCCATCACATACCCGATGTAGCGGTCGTAGAGTCGATGCATCGCATCGCGACTACCACTCAAAATGTCGTCGAGGAGTTGCTTTTCTGATTCCAAATTCTCCTAAATTTATTTATTAAACTACGAGATACAAAAACCTTGCATCTAAAAATGAACTTTTTTCTGCAGGAGTTTTTTAAAGGAGTTAAGGGAGTTAAGGAATTATCGCTCCCTCCGGTCGCTAAGGAGTGAAGACAAATGCCTTGGAGGAAACATTTATGTTTCAACTTTCGCAAGTTAGCGCCACACGCCCAGAAAGGGCGTGCTTGAACCACAAGCGAAACTTGAGTTAATACTTAGTGTTAATTTAAGTCCACAAAAGCATTTGTCTTAACTCCTTAACTCCTTTTACTTCTTTTACTCCTTTGAAATCTCCTTAACTCCTGAGAGAACTCCCGAGAACTACTTCACCTCAAACACCATTCCCTCTTGCGCGAGATAACTCTCCGGGAAGACCGCCTTCGCCTCTTCGAGCAGCACATTCTCATTGTTGTATCGGGCGCTGTAATGACCGAGCAACAAGCGCCCTGCCCCGGCCTTCTGGGCGACAAGGGCTGCCTGGCGCGCTGTGCTGTGATAATAGATCTTGGCACGGTCCTCATTCTCCGAGGTATAGGTGCTTTCGTGATAGAGCACCGTCACGTCTTTTACTCTTTCATACAGATCGGGCAGATAGCACGTATCGCTGCAGTAGGAATAACTGCGGGGTGCGTCGGCTGGCTCCACCAACCTGCTGTTGGGCACGATGTCGCCCTCGGGTGTCGTCCAGTCAGCGCCGTTCTTGATGTTGTTGATCTGCGAGAGCGAAATGCCGTAATAATCTATCATGTCGCGACGGATGTGAGGCAAGGTGGGCTTCTCGCGGAAGATGTAGCCACAGCAGGGTACACGATGGCGCAAAGGCACCGTTTCTACGGTGACGGAATGGTCTTCGTAAACCACTTTTTGCTGGGTTGTATCTACGGGAACGAACTCTATTTCATAGGTCATGCCCTGCATAAAGAAGTTCATCTGTTGCTCAAACAGGTTGGCGTAACACTCTGGTGCGAAAACCTTTAACCGAGATGTACGTCCCAACATACCAAAGGTGGAGAGCAGTCCTAACAATCCAAAGCAATGGTCGCCATGAAGATGAGAAATAAAGATGGCGCTCACCTTGGCAAAGTGGACATGCGAGCGCCTGAACTGCATCTGTGCTCCCTCGCCACAATCCATCATGAAGCACTTGCCACGCATCTCGATGAGCTGCGCGGAAGCACTGTGCTTGAGGGTGGGCAAAGCGCTGCCGCACCCTAAGATATGAATTCTGAATGGTTCCATAATCTGTCTCTCCAGCTTCTCCTACTGCTGGCGTTTGAATACATAGATGCCTTTATGGTTCTCGAGCAGCAGACTGTCGGGACCCAGGTTGTCGATGGCGAAGGTATCGGTATTGAACAGCAGTTTTCCGTTGACGATTTTCCACGAGGTCCAGGGGTTGACCTCTGCCTTGACGTTGTTGACGATGTCGCCACCTTCCACGATTTCGAAGTTCTTGTCTATACTGGTCCACTTGCCCAAGAGTGAGGTAAGATTAATGACGCGCTGCGCCACCATCTCGCCGTCGGCAGACTTGTAAGCTATCAGGGCTATGCGGTCGCCAGCCAGGAGCCCGCCCTGTACCACTCCCGGTTCCTCGTCGTCAACAAAAACATCGAGTGTATCGCCATTGTCAGCAATGAGTTGCAGCGAGTGCATGGAGGTTCCTTCGCCACAAACGCCATAAATGGTGGAATCGTTGTCCGCCTCCACATCTACAGAATCGTTCATACCCATTACCTTTGCCGCCTTACGGTCGTGGCAACCTGCCATGAGCATCAGCCCCACGACAGCCACTGTAAAAAAGAATAATCGTCTCATCTTTATATGTATTATATTAAACTCCTTACTCTTGACGTTTAGCCTCATTCCATAGTTTATCCATTTCCTCCAAGGTCATGTCTTTCAGACTCTTACCCTGCTTCATCGAATGGTCTTCCACATAGTTGAACCTGCGGATAAACTTCTGGTTGGTCATCTCCAGAGCATTGTCGGGATTGAGCTTATACAGCCGGGCGGCATTGATGACAGAGAAGAGGAAATCGCCCAACTCGCGGGTGGAGTTTTCCTTGTCATCCTTAGCCAGTTCGGCCTTCAGCTCTTCCAGTTCCTCGTACACCTTGTCCCACACATCCTCCTTCTCTTTCCAGTCGAAGCCCACGTTGCGTGCCTTGTCCTGTATGCGATAAGCCTTGATGAGCGAGGGCAAGGCATCGGGCACTCCACTCAGCACCCGCTCGTTGCCGTCTTTCTCCTGCTGCTTAATCTGTTCCCAGGTCTTCTCCACAGCCGAGGCGGTAGAGGGACGTGAGGCGTCATCGGGCTCCTCCTGCTGGGTTTCCTTATACACCACCTGTCCTGCTTCGTTGATACACATGTCGGGGTTGGCAACCGTCCAGTTACCCTCCTCACGCCAGTTGATGAACGGATGGCGGAACATGAGCTTGTCGGCTTCCTGGTTGCAGACATCACAGATGTCGAACTCCTCGTCCTCACGCCCTATGATGCTGTAGAACATCACATGCTCGAGCACATCGCCCAACTCTTTCTTGATATTCTTATAGTCGCGCTTCATCAGAGCGTCACACAACTCGAAAGTCTCCTCAATGGTATTGGGTCGAAGACTCTCGAAGGTCTGTTTCCTGTCCCATGGACATTGTATGCGCAGGCGGTCCTGCACATCCAGCAATCTCCCGAAAGCGGCTAATTTTTCTTCCTTGCTATGCACTTGTTGATATTATTTTAATGAAACTATAGTGCAAAGATAATGCTTTTCTTGGAAACCCATCGTTATTTTCATGTTTTTTTTGGTAATAAATAACTTCTAACTTGAGTACACAGTATTTAAATATCGTCATACGAAATAAATATTGCAGCCTGACATTACAGGGCATAAGTATCATACTTGGCACTGCCAAGTGACATACCAACAGATGAAAAGATGGTACTTATGCCCCAGACACACCAAGGTCCGCTCATCGGCTGAGAAGAGGTCAAGTAGAGTAACCAGTAGCATAAGTTTGCGCCATTTACGCCAAAGCGCCATGTGGCATTTCAGTACCAAAAGTACCATAAATACTGGTTTTCTCTATATTTTTCTATTATTTGTGCCACTTGGCGTAATGGCGTAAGTGGCACAAAGTGGCCTGTCGTTCATCACTACTATCCATAAAAATCCCAAGACTTATGAATAGAACAAAACATATAAAAGAAGTATTCTACAAATTTAAAGCTCCAAATGAAGATGAAAAACATAAATGAAGGAAAATAATAAGTAAAGACCTCGCTTATTTCGGCAGAATTTAGTAACTTTGCACCGATTTTATTGAAGAAAAAACAACAAAAGATAATAAAAAATGGAATTAGCAAGTAAGTACGATCCACAAGACGTGGAAGGAAAATGGTATCAGTACTGGCTCGACAACAAACTCTTCAGCTCGAAGCCAGACGGTCGTGACCCCTATACAGTGGTAATCCCACCACCCAACGTAACAGGTGTGCTCCACATGGGACACATGCTCAACAATACAATCCAGGACATCCTTGTGCGCCGTGCACGAATGGAGGGAAAGAACGCATGCTGGGTGCCAGGTACCGACCATGCCAGTATCGCTACCGAGGCCAAGGTGGTGAACCGCCTCGCTCAGCAGGGCATCAAGAAGACCGACCTCACCCGTGAGGAGTTCCTCAAGCATGCATGGGACTGGACTCACGAGCATGGCGGCATCATCCTCAAGCAGTTGCGTCGCTTGGGTGCCAGCTGCGACTGGGACCGCACAGCATTCACTATGGACGAGACCCGTTCGCGTGCCGTGATCCATGTGTTCTGCGACCTCTACCAGAAGGGACTTATCTATCGCGGCGTGCGCATGGTGAACTGGGATCCTAAGGCACAGACTGCACTCTCCGACGAGGAGGTTATCTACAAGGACGAGCACTCTAAACTCTATCATCTGAAGTATTACGTAGTGGAGCAAGACTGCCAGCAGGTGGACGAGGAGAACGTGATGCACAAGGACGAGAAGGGCTACTATGCTGTAGTGGCTACCACACGTCCTGAGACCATCATGGGCGATACAGCCATGTGTATCAACCCAGAGGACAAGAAGAACACCTGGCTGAAGGGTAAGCACGTCATCGTGCCTCTCGTAGGTCGTGAGATTCCTGTCATCGAGGACTCATACGTAGACATCGAGTTCGGTACAGGTTGTCTGAAGGTGACTCCAGCTCACGACATCAACGACCATGCACTCGGCTTGAAGCACGGACTGGCAACCATCGATATCTTCAACGACAACGGAACCATCAGTGAGGCTGCCGGCATGTATGTGGGCATGGACCGCATGGACGTGCGCAAGCAGATCTCTGCCGACCTGCAGGAGGCTGGCCTCATGGAGAAGATAGAGGACTATAATAATAAGGTAGGTTTCTCTGAGCGCACCAATGTGCCTATCGAGCCTAAGCTCTCTACACAGTGGTTCCTCAAGATGCAGCACTTTGCCGACATCGCCCTCGCCCCTGTCATGGACGACGATATCGAGTTCTACCCCAAGAAATATAAGAACACCTATCGCCACTGGTTGGAGAATATCAAAGACTGGTGTATCAGCCGTCAGCTGTGGTGGGGTCATCGCATACCAGCCTACTACTTCGACAACGAGGGCAAGAAGGACTTCGTAGTGGCTGAAACCGCAGAGGAGGCTTTGAAGCTCGCACAGGAGAAGAATGCCAACATCAAGGCCGAAGACCTGGAACAAGAGAGCGACTGCCTCGACACATGGTTCTCTTCATGGCTGTGGCCTATCTCTCTCTTCGACGGCATCGAGCACCCAGACAATGAGGAGATCAACTACTACTACCCCACCAGCGACCTCGTAACAGGTCCGGACATCATCTTCTTCTGGGTGGCACGTATGATCATGGCTGGCTACGAATATCGTGGCAAGATGCCTTTCAAGCACGTGTACTTCACAGGTATCGTTCGCGACAAGCTCGGCCGCAAGATGAGCAAGAGCCTCGGCAACTCGCCCGACCCAATCGAACTGATTGAAAAATACGGTGCCGACGGTGTGCGCATGGGCTTGATGCTCGCAGCCCCTGCCGGCAACGACATCCTTTACGATGATGCGCTTTGCGAACAAGGCCGCAACTTCAACAATAAGATTTGGAACGCTTTCCGTCTGGTGAAGGGCTGGGAAGTGGCAGATATTGAGCAACCCGAGCACAGCCGCCTGGCAGTGCAGTGGTTCGACAATGTGCTCTGCAGCACCGAGGCTGAGGTGAAGGACTTGTTCTCAAAATTCCGTCTCAACGAAGCCTTGATGGCTATCTACCGTCTGTTCTGGGAGGAATTCTCTGCTTGGTATCTCGAAGCTGTGAAGCCTGCCTACCAGCAGCCTATCGACCGCGCCACTATGGACGCTACGCTCCGTTTCTTCGACAGTCTGCTCCGCTTGCTCCACCCATTCATGCCGTTCATCACCGAAGAGCTGTGGCAGCACATCGATGAGCGCAAAGATGGCGAGAGCATCATGTATGCGCCTATCAACCAGGCTCCCGCCGAAGCCGACACCGATTTGCTGAAGGCGATGGAAGAGGCTAAAAGCATCATTTCTGGCGTGCGCAACGTGCGCTTGAGCAAGAACATTCCTCAAAAGCAACCTATGAATCTGATGATTGTGGGCAAATGGACCAATCCTTTCAAGAGCATCGTGAAAAAACTCGGCGGTCTGGAAAGCATCACCGACGCTGACGCCAAAGACCCAGCCGCAGCAAGCTTCATGGTGGGCACCACTGAATACTGTGTGCCACTGGAAGGTGCCATCAATGTGGAAGAGGAAATCAAGAAGCTCCAAGCCGAACTCGACTACGCTATCGGCTTCTTGAAGAGCGTGGAGAAGAAGCTTAGCAACGAGCGTTTTGTTGCCAACGCCCCAGAGGCTGTGGTGGCAGCCGAGCGTAAGAAGCAAGCCGATGCCCAATCGAAAATCAAAACCCTCGAAGAAAGCATCGCCGCCCTCAAAAAGTAAACTCACACATCACCCATAACGCAAAGATAGCCGCCCCACCACAGGCGGCTATCTTTTTTCCTCCCCCCACTTTATATGGGGCTAAAGCTCACACAGATCCCGCAGATCTCACTGATTTTGCTTTTGATGATGTTAAATCTCACGGAGGTTGATGGAATGGTCGTGGGGCAGGGGCTTGGCTCACACAGATCTCACTGATTTTGCTTTTGATGATGATAAATCTCACGGAGTTAGGTAGAAAGGTCGTGGGAATATCCGAGTGCTCCGTGTGAATTAGCAACAATTTGTGAAAATTTGTGCTAATTTGTGGCTGAAAAAAACACCAATTTAATCCATTAAAACCCAATTTACACCTATTTAAAAATATAAAAATCGGTGTTAATGGATTTCAAATTGGATTAAATCGGCTTTATTCCAACAACTCCCCTACCCTGCGGTAGCTTTTAGAAAGTAGTCTGATATGCACCAAGTTCCAAAAACTATTCCTCCAAAAAAAAGGTTGTATAGAATGGACAGAAGCACCACATAATACCATTTATTTATTTTCTGATGATCATAGTAACTAATAATACTTTGCCCCCTTCCGTTTTTTTTGTAGTAAAAATATATAGGGAAAATCAACAATATGGAAACGAAGAGCAGTATAAAATACGGAATATCAATTCTGAATATTTTCTCTATAGGGTATGCTACAGCAATCATTAGTGCATATATAGGAATCGCAAATCCGAGAGTTCCAGATTTTAAATCACCTTTAAAGACAAAACCTGACGAACTCTTACTGCTGACCCACAAATATAGTTTTATTAATAATCTCATAATATGGGTAATCTTATTTTTTAAAAATTGCCATAGCGCACTTTTCGCCCCGTTACACGCCCTGCAAGGTCGAAACTCAACTGCTGCGTAAGCGACCCGAAGCCTATTTTTATAGGCTGCCCCTTCTCGTCCTCGCCAATAAGCCTCCACACTTGTGTGCCATTGTTTATAGTCACAGTCGTGGTCGTGCCCAACGTGCGCGAATACTGCTCTTTGCAAATTTGCGAATTATTCAGGAAATATGCAACACTTTCCACATTTATCCCATCATAAGCCCACATTTTCGAATAGTCGCTCTCCGTCATTGATATGAGCCGACTATGTTCGTCGTAAGTATATGTACGAGTGACAACACCATTGGTTTTCATTTCTATAAGATTGGAGTGCCTATCATAAGTGTACTCAAAGATGGTGCCATTATCAATCACACGGCGAATGATTCGGCCTTTGTCATCGTAGGTGCACGACACGCTTTTACCCCTTGCGTCGGTTTCGCACGCAATTCGTCCCGAAGCATCGTAGGCACGCTCACGACGCCCTGCACTAGGATCATTGATTGCCGTCTGCCGACCATAATCATCGTATTCAAATGTTGTCGCAATCACGCCACCAAGTGTAACACGTTCGGGCTTGCCATCGGCTCGATAAGTATAGGCTATACGGCTTCCGCCTCCTACTCCATCCTCAATTTCCGTGGTGAGTCCCATGGCATCCATAATGGTGAATTTCTCCTGCCCATCAATCAAAGAGCGAATAGAAAGTCCCTCATATTGATATACATCGCTGTGGCCATCGGGATAATCAGTCTGCGTCAATCTGCCTGAAGCATCATAGGTGTAGGCTGTCCACTGGGTGGGAGATATTTTAAATGGGGCCGATACTGCACATATCCGTCTACGGTTATCGTAGCAGTATTCCGTCATAAGAAACGAGCCATCGTGCCGCTGAACCGCCTCTCTCTTTTTGCGGTCATGACAGTCGTACCATGTTTTTTTAATGGGGGTGCCATCCTCCTTAACCGTGAGAACATAATTAGCTGAATCGCTTTCCTCTGCCCACTGAAGAATATTCTTGATGCCACCTCCGTAAGCGCAAGTCACACTGTCTACTCTGCCAAAGCTATCAAAATAGTATTTGGTAAGAGGGCCAAGAGCCTCAGCTTCAGCCTCCACACCATCACCTGGAGCCACAACACTTGGACGACTAAAAAGGCTAATTCCTGAATTTATTTCAGCACCACTTTCATGGAAAGAGAGATTGTTGGTCTGATCGCAAGTACTAATAATGCCATATCCACCATATTTGTATTTGGTAACTACCCCTTTTTCATCAGTCACTGAGTAAGGAGCACGGTTTGTACCACGATAACTCTGTGTCGAATACAGAGGCGTGCCGCTATAGGGTGTCGTGGTCGTTCTAATGAGCCTCATTTTAGAATCGTAGTCGTAGGCTGTTGTTTTGACAGGAAGTCGGGATTCGCCTGTCCATTGCACTGTGCTCTCCAATAGATAATTTCCACCGTACACTCGGCACTCTCCACTGGTCACTGAAGAGTTGCCTCGATTTATAGTTTGAGTGAACTCTTTTAGTAAACCTACAAGATTAATATTCTCATCACACACATTTTCGTATTCGTAAGTTTTTACATTAGTGCCAGCATTATCATAAAAGATGGTGTCAGCGGTGACATTACCATAACTATCATAGTCCAACCTCTCTTTTACTTTCACACCTAACTGATGGTCGACAGTGACTTGCTCTTTCTTCAAGGATTGAATATGTTTGCTCGCATTTACCAACAACGTGTAGTCGTATAGCTCGGTGGATAAGTTATGCCCACCAACAAGCGTAATAGATGAGGATGGGGCTCCTAATTTCTCTGGCGTGAAAGTGCACCGAGTCTCAGTTTCTGTAATTGCATCATGAGCAATCACCTCACGGAAGCCACAGAAGCCAAGTCCTTGTAAATGAGTTACAGGATATTTGTAACTATAGTTCAGACCTGTGGAGAGAGTGAAGGGCTTCAGCCTGTTC
>OQVT01001728.1_pt1 | contig 13983 bp, 7 predicted proteins | sample 1691561 | NCBI WGS metagenome assembly OQVT01 (sample SAMN03418260, study PRJEB22391) | human gut metagenome | biome: human-gut; feature: organic feature; material: feces | host: Homo sapiens | place: Tanzania | collected 2013-01 | reverse complement strand
ACTCTATAATCCTAAAACTTGGCGAGGAAAGCAACTATATATTCTATGACGATGGAACGGTAGGAAACTTTATGATGAAAGACCCAGAGGACGATTACATCAAATGGGAGAATATCGATTTGGGAAATGCCATCGCGAGATATAAAAATGGTGCATATTGCTTTGGCAGCGGTTATCTGTTACACAACGATACCATTACACGGATTTCTTTTTACTCGATGTTGGGTGCAACAACTCTTTGCAAGACCAGATACAAAATAATAAACAGAGAGCGTATAAGGCAGGTTGGGTACGAGGAGTCAGAAGGCAAGAAAATGATAGTACATAAACCTTCATACAAAGAATATATGTTTGTGCCGACAAAGAACATTCCCTCATCTGATTACTGCTGGATACGCGACAGAAAGGACATGTGGAAAGACTCTACAGAATGGGCAACCAACTACGAGAGAACCAAAGCTGTGAGAGAAGAGTATACAAGAGAACATTCCTCTACCAAAAAGAAGAAACGACACTAACATATATAAATATTAGATGGATTATGAAAAAGTTTATTCTATTGGGAATATGCGCCCTGTGTATGTGTAGCTGCATCGTTAGACTATACACCTTTACCAACTTTGTTGATTCATATAGAGACTTTCCACCAGAGCTGGTAGAGGGAAGGTTTACTGCAAATAGAAACATGGGTATAGACAGCATACTGCGAACAGACGGCTACTATATGATGGGGTCTGACGAATTGACGATGAAGATGGGCTCGCGAGTAAACTACATCCTGTACAAGGACGGCATAGTAGGGGTGTTCTACACAAAGAAGAACAACATGTTCTTACCCAACAAGGGCGTAAACATGAAAGACAGCATAGAAAGGCTGTATAACGGAGTCTATTGCTGTGGCGGCGACTATGTAATTCATGGTGACACGTTGCTCATGGAGATTGCCTATGCAGACCCAGGAGTAAAGCGGTTATACAAGATAGGCTATAAGATAATAGACAGGGAACATATACGCCAGATATATTGCACCAAGTATGTAAGGAGCAGACCAGTAAGGGTGAAACCACTTAAAACAGATTTTGTATTTGTGCCTTGCAAAGATTTACCATCATCTTACTTTTGCGTAATACGCGATGAAAAATGGATGTGGAAAAGCCAAGCTGAGCAGCAAGCCGACTCGCAGAAGACGGCAGCTGTAAGGAATGAATACATTAGGAACACCAACAATAATGTTAGCAAATGGAGCGGATTAGATTGATAGCTTTAATCCTAATAGGTTTAACTTTACCCGCAACAGCACAGCACGTAGAGTATCGTTATGACGCTGCAGGAAATAGAATACTTAAACAAATTGTGCTGGACAGGACACAAGCCCGCAAAAGAATGGCGGCAACAAGCGACAAGGTGGCAAACGTAGAGTTTACCTTATGCACCAACCCCACCACAGGACTACTTCGCATAGAGGCGACCAATCTTAAGGATGACTGCCATGGGCAAGCGACTATATACACAACAAATGGCGGTCTGATAATGCGGAAGCCGTTGAAGGGGCGTGTTACCACGATAAATATGAGCGCACTGCCACAAGCCGTGTATATCTTAAAGATAGAAATAAACGGTCAACAAAGCAGTTGGAGAATTGTGAAACAATGAAAAGACATTACAATAATATTCCTATCCAACACGAGAGAACGCCTTGGCCGTCTTACATCTAACATAATGGTATGCACCCCACGCCACACTGTAATTACAGTCCGCCAAGGGACACATATGCTCAAGGCATATATCGCAACAAGCAGTAACAATACATGCCCAATCATTGGCACTTACCACTGCTCGATTTTTGCTCAAATATACCATGAAATAAGTCTTACTGCGAGACATTTATAACATAATAATAGAGAAATATTAGCTCGCAGAAGATGGTGATAAAGGCATTCCATTACATTTGCAACAATTAACACATCAAGCGCGACGATTGTTAACAATTATAAACACACGCGCGGCGAGCGCAGAGAAGACTTTGATGCCAAGCGTGATGGTCGGCAAGACGGGCGCAGCTACCTGGCGCTTGGCAGAGCGCACATTCTGCGCAGCGCGCATCACATTGTATTACACATACTTATACTTTTACCACCAGCAACCACGCCCGAGATGCGGGCGGGAGTCAAAGGCTGGCAGCCAGAGCCATCTTTGCCATGCTGCAGAGGGGAAAGGAGATGCGGAGGGATGACGGCGAAATTAAATATGTTTAACTATATTCTATTTATAGTAATTACTCTATCGCCCGCGTACGCGACGCCTTGCGCCGACACCAGTGCCATTGCGCCCGCAGCCCTCTTGAGGATAATTGCAAGGCGCGAAATAGTCGTTTCGGGGCACGAAAGAAGGAAATCATGCTTTGCAATCATTATTTCATGCCCTGAAATCAACATATAGTTGGTGGCGAGCAAGATAGGCGCGGTGGCGGACAGGAGGGCCGGATGTGCGGAGAGGATGGGAGAAGTGGCGGAAAAGACGGATGTAATGATAGGTACGGCGGAAGGGTGTTGCGACAAGATGGAAGATTTGGCGAAGAGGATGGGTTGAGCGGCGGCAAAGACGGATGTAATGACAGGTACGGCGGATGGGGTCTGCGACAAATTTGCGCCAATTTCGGTGGTCGTCGGGACAAGGGTTGCGCAACTTTTTGCGCAAGCGGGCGAGCTGTCAATGGTCTAAGAATAAGCTGCTTGGAATGGCAGAAAACGCGACGATGGCCGCGGTTTTTGTCTAAAAATGCTGCATAAATGAAAAAAAAACTGGGCAGAAAGGATAGATTTCACAAATAATCGCATAACTTTGCACATAATTAATATAGACGCGAACATATATTAATATAGACGCGCTTATAAACGGAATAAACAGAATTTCATATTCTTGGCATTGTATCAACAAACTGCCTCGACCAACAAGAAAACTGAGAACAACTGAAATGAGAACAATAAAGCGAATAGTGCTTACACTGTCTATGGCCTTATTGTGCTGTCCGCAAGTCTTTGCAGACAGCATCATGGACCGTATGCGCACCCGCGACTTCTCCCCCATCGACTACATGGGCTATGTGCTCACCATGTGGTACAATGGTTTCTTCAACTATCCCTTCGTGGTGCGTGTCAGCATCTTCATGATTCTCATCTGCTGTATATCGATGGCCTTATTTACCATTGCCATCAGTGTCAACAAGCATTTCGAAGGCCGACGCAACCGTACCTACAACCGCTACCATGACCGCTTCTACGACATATTCTGCGAGATAGTGCTCAACAAGGACAAGCTCACCCGCAACGAGATAGACGAGCGCATAGGCCTCACCACCCGCGACATAGCCCGCCGCAAGAAGTCCAAGTACATGTTTGCGCTGTGCATGCTGCTGGTGCAGGTCAAGTCGGACTACTACAACGAGTACAACTACCGCAACGTGCGCACGCTCTGTGACGCCCTCGCCATCGAAGAGTTCATGGAGCGTATGCTCGTGTTCGGTTCGCGCACCAACAGGCGTCGCGCGCTGCAAATCTCCCAGTTCATGATGATTGACCTGCCCGAGTCTGTGCTTGTGCGCCTGCTCAACTCCGTCAACCAGGTCATCCGCAAGGAGACACGTATGTACTATCTGTGGCTGAGCGACTACAATCCCTTCAGGTTCTTCATGGAGAGCGAGCTGCGCAACTACGAGTGGCGCGAATGGGACGCTCTGGAGATACACTTCCTGATGAGAGCGCGCCATATAGCCAACAAGGAGATGCCCTCGCTGCCCCCTATCATCGCCGAGTGCGAGAACGAGAAGCTGCAAGCCTGTCTCATCAGAGAGGTGGGCTACTGGGGTACGGCAGAGGACATCGACAACATGAAGAAATACCTGGCCCACAAGAGCCAGGTGGTACGCCAGGCCACCATAGAGTGTATCATCAAGGCCCATCTGGTATCAGCAGAGCCGCTGCTCATGGCTGCCTACGCCCATCAGAACGAGCATCTGCGCCTGTTTATCCTCCGCGCCCTGGTGTCATTCAACACGGGCCGCGCCGTCCCCTTCTTCCTGAAAGCATGGAGCGAGTCCAAGGTGCAGTCGACCAAGCTCAACATCATCATGTCGCTCAGTGTGTATGGCGACAAGGGCATGGAAGAGTTTGAACGCCTGGAGAGAGAGTGTACCGACAAGGACGACAGTTTCCTCTTCAAGCAGGTTAGAGTGTTTGACAGTTATATCAAGAATTTGGCACGATGAAAGAGATTATATTATACACCTACGGATATCTCGTCTTCTTCTACTCGATGGCGCTGATGTTCAGCTACGTGATGCTGGTGGCTCTGTCGTTCAGAGAGACACGCCGCTCGCGCCACTCCTTGAGCGATATCTACGTGAAGAAGATATTCGACAACTCGCCCTATACCCCCGGTGTGTCTATCGTGGCTCCCGCCTACAACGAGGAGAACACCATCGTGGACAACGTGAAGTCTCTGCTCTCGCAAGACTGGCCCAAGTTTGAGGTAATCATCGTCAACGACGGTAGCAAGGACCGCACGCTGGAGAAGATGATTGAGGAGTTTGACCTCGTCGAAGTGCCCTATCTCTACAAGCAGCGCATCATCGCCAAACCCTTCAAGCGCATGCTTATCTCCAACCGCAAGGAGTATGAGAAGCTGCGCGTGGTGGACAAGGAGAACGGTGGTACCAAGGCCGACCCCGTGAACGCCGGCCTGAACGTGGCCAACTATCCCTACTTCATCAATACCGACGTAGACTGTATCCTCTCCAAGAACGCCATCCGTATGTGCGTGCGCCCCATGGTGGAAGAAAAGCACGTGATAGCGGTCTCGGGTGTGATGAACATCTCCAATGCCTGCAAGGTGGTCAACGGCGAGCTCATCAAGTACCGCATACCCTGGTCGCCCATCCCTCTGTTCCAGACACTGGAGTATCTGCGCTCGTTCATGATAGGCAAGATGGGCTGGAGCCACATCAACGCCATGCCCAACGTGTCGGGAGGTTACGGTATGTTTGACACCGAGATAGCCATCAACGCCGGCGGCTACTCTGCCGACTCGCTGGCAGAGGATATGGACATGCTTACCCGCATGATTGGCTACTGCTGCGACTTCGACAAGCCCTACCGCGTGATACAGATACCCCAGACCTGCTGCTGGACGGAAGGTCCGTCAAACCTGCGCATGCTGTACCGCCAGCGAGTGAGATGGGGACACGGCCTGATACAGACATTTGCCAAGTATTACCGCATGATGTTCAAGAAGAAGTACCGTCAGCTGGGTCTCATCACAATGCCCTACCTCTTCATCTTCGAATTCATCGCCCCTGTCATCGAGCTGGTAGGTTTCTGCACGTTCCTCTACCTCGCCTTCACGGGCGGCGTCAACTGGGACACAGCCTGGATTATCTTCCTGATGATGTATATCTTCTGCTTCCAGCTCTCGTTTGTCGTTATCTATTACGACTATCTGCAGACCCGCATGCGCGGTTGGAGCTACCTGCGCCTGGTGCTCGCTGCCCTGCTCGAGCCCTTCTTCTACCACCCCTTCATCATGCTCTTCTCGCTGCGCGGCTACCTCAAGTTTATCATGGGTAAGCGTATCGTATGGGGCGAGATGCAGCGCAAGGGTTTCAACAATCCCAACAGCGGCAACGCTCAGGGCCAGGCCGACAACAGTCCCGGCCCTGACATCAATATAGCCACCCAAACCACCGAATAAAGAACCAAAACCAAAGTCATGATGATGAAAATACATAAACCACAGATATGCGGCATGGCGCTGACCCTGATGATGGCAGCCTCGGCACTCACGTTCACCCTTGCACAGGTGCAGGCACAGTCGATACTGAAGTCCAAGGACATCCATCTGCCCGACTACTACGACGCCACGGTGCGCGCCGCCTTCAAGCGCGGCAACTGGGAGGGCGGCAAGCGTCTGCTCGACGAAGGCTTGAAGCGCTACCCCGACGTGTCGACGCTCAACGAACTCGCCGGCCGCTACTACTACCACAAGAAGTCCTACGACGACGCCCGCTTCTATCTGGTGCGCGCCCTGAGAGACAACAACGCCAACGTCGAGGCCAAGCAGCTCATCATCAATGTCGAGGAAGAGACACGCAACTACTCGAGCGCCATCTGCTACGTCAACGAGCTGCTCGAGATACATCCCTACTGGAAAGGACTCTGGCGCCGCAAAATCAACCTCTACCGCAAGCAGAAGAACGATGTGGAGGCCGACCGTCTGCTGGAGCGCCTCTGCCATATCTACCCCAACGACGCCCAGCTGAAGAAAGACCTGAACTACCGCCTCGAGCAGCGCGCCATCGCCGACCGCAAGACGGGCGACAAAAACGGCGCCATAGAGTCGCTGCGCCAGCTGGTCAACAACGACCCCAAGAAGGAAGAGCACTATCTGACGCTCTGCAACCTGCTCCTGCAGCAGGGTCGCCGCAGCGAAGCCATCGACGTGGCCGACCGCGGCGTGAGCAATCTGCCCGGCAGCTACCGCCTCATCACCAAGAAGGCCGGCATCCTGGCCGAAGACAACCGCTATGGCGAGGCGATGGCGTTTGTGGAACGCTGCATGAAGCACAACCACAGCGGCCAGCTCAGCAACTTCTACGGACAGCTCCAGGCCGACGCCGCCCGCGCTGCCGCCAAGGGCGACCCCTATATCCTCTATGGCAAGGTCTATGAGCGCACCAAGAGCCAGGAGTCGCTCGACTATCTACTCAACACCGCCATCACCCGCGGCTACTACGACGACGCCCTCACCTATATCGCCGCCGAGCTCAAGCGCAAGGGCGACACCGAAGACCTGCTCTACAAGGCATACATCGTAAACCGCCGTATGGGCAACGCCCAGGCTGCATCGAGTCTGCTCAGCCGCCTCTACCAGCGCAACCCCGCCAACAAGGACGTGGCCGACGAGCTGGCGCGCGAGCGTCTGAACCGTGCCATGGAGATGATGAACACTGGCGGCTATGGCGAGGCGCTGCCCCTGCTCGAGTTTGCCGCCGAGCACTCTACCGACAAGGAGGTGCGTGAGGCTGCCTTCAACCGCATGGTGACCTGCAACGTAGAGCTGCGCCGCTATGCTGCCGCCGAGCGTGCTCTGGCCGACTATCAGGCCCAGTTCCCCAGTGCGCCCAACACCATCCTCAAGCATGCCGACATCCTGAACCGCAGCGGACGCACCGAGGCTGCACTCGAACTGATTGCCAAGAAATGCGATGAGGAAGACGACGCCCTCACCCGCGCCCAGTATGTCAACGCCTACGAGGAAGCTGCCGTGCCCCACATCAAGCGCCTCATCAAGCTGGGTGCCTATGGCAAAGCCTACACGCAGAGCCTGCGCCTGCTCGAGATATGCCCCCTCTCTGAAGACGGTCTGCAATATGCCGTCAACACCTCTGCCCAGCTCAAGCGCTGGAAGGAGCACCGCCGCTGGGTGGCACTGGGCCGCGAACGCTACCCCAATGACAACTTCTATGTGGTCAAGCAGGCTGCGCTCTACACCACCGACCGCAAGTACTCCAACTCTCAGGACATCCTTCTGCCCAAGGTGGCAGAGTATATGGGCGACTCGCTGCTGATACGCGCCAACAGTACCAACAGCAGCGACTGGGCCATGGCACTCCTGGACCGTCACCAGAACGACTCGGCTATGGCCGTCATCAACAAGGCGATAGAGTATGACAGCGAAAACCGTCTGCTGCTCTACACCAAGGGTCTCATCTTCGAGGCTAAGCATGAGTATGACTCGGCTTACGTCTACCAGAAATACTACCGTCCGGGCTACGGCGAAGAGGCTTCGTTCCGGCGCCATCTCGACGGACTCGTGGCACGCGGCTACCGCAATGGACTCAACTTTGAATACCTGCAAGGACGCTATGGAGAAGAAGATGTGATTACGGCTGTGGCTTCGATAGAGTATACACGCAAACTGGACGAGACCGACGCCGTCGGCGTGCGCTTCAACTACGCCGGCCGCGAGGGTGCCGCCAAAGACACCAAGAGCGACGACCAGCAGCCCGGAGGTACGGGTATCCAGCTGGTGGGCGAATGGACACACCAGTTTGACGACCTGTGGTCGGGAACGGCTACGGTGGGCTTGGCCAACAAGTACTTCCCCCAACTCATGGCTAACGCCCGTCTCACCCGCAACTTCGCCCATGACTGGGAAGGCGAGGTGCATGCCGGTTTCCGCCGCATCAACTCCTACGAGAAACGGTTCAGATGGCAGGCCACGGGCGAAGACTCGCCGGCATGGGTCTTCGACCACTGGGACGACACCCACAATCTGCTGCTCAACCTGGGCATCGGCGCCAGCAAGACCATCGACCTCTTCTGGCTCAACGGTCGTCTGGACCTCTACAACATGAAGAGTAAGATGTATGCCAACCTGATGCTGCAGGGCAAGTACTTCATGCTCAACGACGGCAAGTCGTGCATACACGCACTGGCGAGCATCGGCTCGGCGCCCGAAGCGTCGATGATAGACAACGCGATGCCTGGTACCTTCAGCCGACTCAACACCCAGGTGGGCTTGGGCGGTCAGTACCGCATACACCGCAATGTCACGCTGGGCGTGCTGGGCACCTGGCTCACCTACTACACCCAGACCAACACCCGCACGGGCACCGAAGAGAGCCCCATCGACGGCGTCAATACAAGATACAAAAACCTGTTCAACATAGATGTACAAGTTCTCATCAGCTTCTAAGGCGATGGCCACAGCAGTGTGCGCGCTGATGCTCGCCCTGCCTGTCACCCTGCTGGCTGCATGCTCGGGCACAGAGCTCAAGCCCTTCAGCCAGTACAGCGAGTATGCCGTCAAGGCTGCCGACGACGGCGACCCTGGCGACGCCAAATGGGCTGCCTATCTGAAGAGCCACTTCCAGAAACGGGCTACCGACCGCGACTGCATCATCGCCGGAAAAGCGCAGGACGACAGTCAGCTGCAGCTGGTGGTCGACCTCGACGGCAGCATGGACAGTGACTACGAGGTGGCTGTGGCTCCGCACGAAATCAGACTCAAGGCGCGCTCTACCGAAGCGATGCTCTGGCTGCAATACCAGTTCATGAGCTCGGCGTCGGCTGATGACGGCCGCTTCCTCTCTACCGACCTGCCTCCCGCAGTGGTCGACTGCAAGAGCGACGCCAAAGGCAGCTTCGCCTTCGAGCATCGCAGCATCTACACCCCCACCAATACCAATGCCGACATGATGCCCATACTGGGTGTGGGCAATGTAGACTTCGACTGGGGGTTGTGGGGACACAATCTGCGCAAGGTATTTACCGACGGTATACCGGCTGAAGCGACGGCTATGGTCAATGGCAAGCGCGACGCGGGGCAGTTCTGCTTCTCGTCGGAAGCTCTCTATCGTGCCTACGAGCAGTTTGTGATAGACCAGTATGGCGACGGCAGCGACGGGGTGACCACCCGCTTTGCCGTAGTGCCCAACGACAATCGGCTGGTGTGCCAATGCGCCGCATGCAAGGCAAAAGGAAACACACCGCAGTCGGCTACACCGGCGGTGACAGCACTCATCGAGAGGCTGGCGCGCCGCTTCCCGCACCAGATGTTCTTCACCTCGGCCTACTCGACCACCCGCACGGCTCCCACACACCGTCTGCCCGACAACGTGGGCGTGATGGTGAGCGCCATCGACATGCCTATGGCGCCAGAAGCATCGCAGGCCAAGGGCCATGAGACGCTCGAGGCGCAGATCAAGGCTTGGCAGAAATGCTGTAGCCGTGTCTATGTGTGGGACTATATGCGCAACTTCGACGACTACCTCACCCCCTACCCCTGTCTGCACCACATGCAGAGCAGACTGCGCTTCTACCGCGACCTGGGTGTCAAGGGCGTGTTCCTCAATGGCAGCGGATATGACTATGCGCCGTTCGACGATGTGCAGACCTATGTGCTGGCACAGCTGCTCATCAATCCCGATGTCGACATCGAGGCTTGCGCCAGCCGCTACTTCGCCTCGGCTTATCCCAAGACGGGTCAGCTGCTCGGCGACTACTATCGCAAGATAGAAGAGCAGGCCCTGCGCCACACTCTGCCCTTCTACGGCGGCATCGACGAGGCGCTCGGCACTTGGCTCGACGCCCAGCAGTTTGGTGAGTTCTTCTCCTCGATGGACCGGGCTTCCAAGCAGGCCGACGAAGCTGAACGCAGCAAACTCAACCGTATGCTTACGGCGCTTGCCTTCACCCGCCTGGAGATTATGCGCAGTCAGCAACAGGCACCAAGCCGGCAGCAGATAGAGGCGATGACCTCGCTGCTGTCCCACCATACCGCCTTCAAGGACATGGCTAACTACCGTGAGAGCGACGGCGACCTCGACGGTTACCTCAAGCAGTGGAAGGAGAGCTACCCATGGCTCGACACTGCCGGCAATCTGCTCCACGGCGTCACTATGGATGCCGAGCCCAAGGCCGACACCCATCTGCTCAGCGACGGCAAGCAGGGATTTGCCACCGACTATCATCTGGGTTGGCTGATCACATCGGCACCGGTACAGCGGTTCTCGGTATCATCGGGTCTGCCATCAGCAGCCGTCTTCCATGTATCGCTGCTCCACGCACCACAATGGCACATCTTCGCGCCGTCATCAATAGAGGTCGTGCAGGGCGGAGCGGTGAAAGGCAAGGCCATCATAACCTCCCCAACCGACAGCCGCCGAGTCAGGGTGAGCATCAGCGCTACGGGCTTGCAGCCTGGAGTCAAGACCGAGGTCATCATCACGCAGACCGCTGCAGCGGAAGGGCGCAAGACGATGGCTCTCGACGAAATAGAAATAACCAACAGACAATGATGCATATACATTATTATATATATAAGGCGTCACGAGTACTCCTGCCTCTGGTCATAATAGGCATGACGGCAGTGATGGAGACCGCATGCACGAAGCGCGTGCGGCCCACCTACATCACCGTGGCCGACTCCATACGCCACTACTATCCCGTGGTGTCTGGCGAGGTGCTCGACCTCACCTACGTGGTACGCAACGAGGGCGACGACCCGTTCCTGATCGACGATATCCAGCCCTCGTGTGGTTGCATCGACGCTCCCAAGGACATCGACGCCATTCCGCCTCATGACTCCATCACCCTCAAGTTCTCCTTCGACACCACGAAGAACATCGGCTACGTCCGCCATAGCATCAGGCTCTTTGGCAACGTGCTCCCCCGCGGCATGGCTGTACTCACCTTTGATGTCAACGTGGTGCCGCCTTCCTTTGACCAACCCGACTACGAGGAAGTTCATTCGCAGCGCCGTGCCAACAATGTCGAGGAACTTGTAGATGGCAAAACCTCGGAGAAAGGATATTATACCGCTCCCGACGCCTCGCGCGACAGCCGTCAGCACGTGAGGTATCCGTGGCGCGACTGACCCCAACAAGAGAATAATCATCAAAAATATAACAAACAAAAATTTACAAACATTTCAAATCATTACAATTATGAAGAGAGTATTATTCATGATTTTCGCCGCAATGACCGTGATGGCATGCAGCGATGACTCCACTCCTGGAGTAGAGCCTGGAGGCGGCAGCCAGGCTAAGACTGAGCCAGCTACCGAAGTGTACATTCAGGGCAGCAAGGTGGCTGCCACCCGCGTGGCTGAGGTACCGACCAACCGAGCACACTTCTTTATCCGCGTAGACAACCGTATCCCCGGCATCGGTAACTTCGACGCCAAAGAGTACTTCCCCCAGACCGAGACAGGTAAGAGCGTCATGGTCGCAGCCAACGAGGGTACCGTCGACGTGTACTACCCCAGCTGGGACAACAACAGCTTGAACCCCTGGTATGTCTTCGACACCAAGGGCGTGGCTACGCTGAAGGCCCTTGACAAGCTGCCCACTGTAGAGGACATCATCAGTGCCGACAAGAGCAAAGGCAAGGCCACCTTCAATGGCGTTGACCTCAAGAAGCTCCACGTACTGTGGTATATTGTTAAGTACCAGAACGTAGACTACCTGTGGCATGTCGACGGAGTGCTCACCGACAAGGACGTCAAGGACGTGACCGACATCCCCGGTATCGGTGAGGACATCAAAAATGAGAACAAGGACCTCGAGGACAAGAGAGACGAGAGCACCGTGCTCCCTACGGGCAACGGCAATGTGGAGGTAGACATACACCAGCAGGCCCACAAGGACTGGAGTGAAATCAAGACCTCTATCCATGTCCGCGACGAAGCCGCCAAGAAGGTTATCGTCGAAATCCCTCTCGCCAAGGAGAACGTGGCTGAGCAGGACGACTTCGCCATCCGCACCTGGGACCTGAAGATTGACGCCAAAGTCTATATCAATGGCAACGAGTACGAGTTTGGCACCACAAATCCTGTGATGGTAACCATTGAGCATCAGGCTACCAAGGTGGTCATTACTGCCGACTGCACAGCCGCTACAGAGTACATCCAGATGCTGCGCAAGGAGTATGGCGACGGCGTGACCGTTGAGGTTCACACCTACGGCAAGGGACTCACCAACGCCCAGCTATGGGAGAAACTCAAGAAGGCCACCGTGCGCGTCGAGCCCAGCGGCTACAAGTTCTTGAAGTACAACGGCGCCACCAGCGCCTACTTCAGTAAGTAGCCGCCAGCCGTCTATACCATCCGAGACGCAATCAAAGACAAACAAATAACTGCCGTTGGCGCCTGCCTGTGTGAGCAGGCAGACGCCGACGACATCTTGATAACCATTACTAACTATTCAAAATCATCGCATCATGAAAAAAGTATTGTTTATGGCCATCGCCGCTCTCGCCATGATTTCCTGCAGCGACGACTCCACTTCCGGACAGGGGACAGGAGGCCAGGGCAGTCAGCCCAAGACCGAACCGGCTACCCAAGTGTACATCCAGGGCAACAAGACCGCTGCCACCCGTGCTGCGGCTGCCAAGGTGAACAAGAAGGGTGCCTATTTCTTCATCCGTTTAGACAACCGCATCGCCGGCGCCGAGGACTGCAAGTCGGGCGACTATTTCCCCCAGGACGCATTCGGCAACACTGTCAGGTTGCTAAAAAACAAGGGATATATAGACGCCGACTATGCCTACTATTCCAGCAATGACGACTACGACAAATACGTCTACGACAGCAAGGGAAAGGCCACCCTCGACGCTATAGTCGAACAACCGCAGCTCAAGGACATCATCAAGGCCAACCTGAACCCCAAGCTGAAGCTCAAGGACATAGATATAGAAGACCTCTACGTCATCTGGTACATGGTGAAGAAGCAGAAAGATGGCTGGCACGTGGACGGTGTGCTGACCAAGAAGACCAACAAGGACCTCTCGGCTATCCCCGGCGTGGGCGGCGACATCAAGGAGGAGAACAAGGACCTCAACGACAAGAAGGATGACAACACCGTGCCCGCCACCGGCGACGGCAACGTGGAGGTAGACATCCACCAGCAGGCCCACAAGGACTGGAGCGAAATCAAGACCTCCATCCACGTGCGCGACGAGGCCGCCAAGAAGGTTATCGTCGAAATCCCGCTCGCCAAGGAGAACGTGGCAGAGCAGGACGACTTCGCCATCCGCACCTGGGATCTGAAGATTGACACCAAGGTCTACATCAAGGGCACCGAGTATGAGTTCGGCACCACCAACCCCATCATGGTCACCGTCGAGCACCAGGCCGATAAGGTGGTCATCACTGCCGACTGCTCCGCAGCCATCGAGTACATCCAGGCGCTGCGCAAGGAGTATGGCGATGGCGTGACCATCGAGGTCCACACCTACGGCAAGGGTCTCACCGATGCCCAGGTATGGGAGAAGGTCAAGAAGTCTACCGTGCGCGTCGAGCCCAGCGGCTACAAGCACCTCAAGTACAACGGCGCCACCAGCGCCTACTTCAGCAAGTAGACCTGCGGCTGATACAAGCAGCCCTACGGCTCAGGCTATCAGCCCTATACCTTATATAATAAGTACG
>OQVT01001727.1_pt1 | contig 13987 bp, 14 predicted proteins | sample 1691561 | NCBI WGS metagenome assembly OQVT01 (sample SAMN03418260, study PRJEB22391) | human gut metagenome | biome: human-gut; feature: organic feature; material: feces | host: Homo sapiens | place: Tanzania | collected 2013-01 | reverse complement strand
CATTGAATCGTCAGATCCGCCTGGGGCGTTGTCAGCTTGCTTTTGATTCTTTTTAATGTAATCCTGCCAGCTGGATGTCTCAGAAAAGTAAATCCGAGGAATTTAATTGGATTTTTCACAGGTTGAATATAAGTTTTATTCTTTGATAGTCTTAGATGAAGCCTGCGACATTCATCTTCTATCAGTTTCAAAATCTTCTCACATTCGTTTTTGGTTCCGATGAATCGGAAATCATCCATGTATCTTACATAGAATCCATTGTCAAGCAGATGATCCAGCCGATTCAGAAACGACACCGCAGATAACTGATTGATCTCGCTCCCGAGTCCGATGCCGGTCTGCTGTCCGTTCGAATTGATGACATCTTCATAATAGTTCAATGCCCATGTATCATAAACATACTGGCTCATCTCATTCAACAAGGTTTCATGCATGATTGAATCAAAATATCCTTTCAGGTCTGCGCATAGACAATAATCATCCATATGTGCACTTCTCAGGATAGTTTTGAAAGCTTCTCTTGCGTTGTCCACGCCTTTCCCCTTGATGCAGGCAAAATTGTTTCTGATCAGCTCTGGAATGATTTCTTTATACATAAAATTCACTACGAAACTGGCCTGTGGGATTCTGTCTCTATATTTTGTTGAGGTTACGATCCTATGCTTTGGATCAAATATCTCAAATTGTTCGCCTTTCTGCGTATGATAGCTTCCATCCATAAGGGAGCGGTGGAGTTCATACACTTTACTCATGACGTACATATGGAATCGGGATACAGAGTTCTTGTACCCCACGCTTCTATGACATCTCTGCTCTGCCAGAAGCAAATTTGTAAATTTACACACGGTTTCTTGTACCGCGGTTTCTGTTTGGCTTTCGCCGGGATATATGTTCCTTACAGTTGCATTATCATGCATAGTTTCTTCCTTTCCTGGATTACTTCTATAAATATTACGCTGCATAAAGTTAACGCACCGTAATCGGGCGCGAAGCGGTTGCCATTGTTCGCATTATTGTTGTCAATCGCGCCAGACGGAGCCACAAGCCGCGCGTTGTTCGAGTTGTTGGCGTTCGCTGAACGGCTCCACCCGGGCAATATTACAACATATACCCCATATTATTATCTGATCTCTGCTCTTTTGCGGGCAGTTGCATCTTTCCATGAAATCAGACTTTTTCTGCTCTCTACTAATAGATATATCCAGTATGAGATTGTTGAGTCTGCAAATGGTTTGTGGAAATGCAGCACCCTGATGCAATGTTCTATCCGGTATGTTTGAGCGATTGCCGTTCTTTGTAATCTTATCCGCTCATTGAAATTCATCATCCTTTCTTCTCTATTCAGGTTGTTTCCTACATAATATCCGTTCGCTTCAAGAACTATTGCTCCTATTCCTATCAGAGTCTTTACAATAAGCTCTCCTATCTGGTTATACCTCTGAGGAACATGATGGTTGTTATCATGCAGGACGCCATTCTTATCTCTCTTTTGTTTGGGTTTGCATACGCTCATGGAATAATCTGTTAATTTCAGCAATTTGTTGTACGCATCCAATTCGACATTTGTAGGAGTACGTTTTTCTTTTAATTGCATTTGCTACCTCTCATACGGCAGAAGCTTACGCTTCCGCCGATTTAGTTGATTCTCGATGGTCGGCTACGCCAATTATGTAAGCGGGCGCGAAGCGGCTGCCATGGGTCGCAGTATTGTTGTCAATCGCGCCAGACGGAGCCACAAGCCGCGCGTTGTGCGAGATGTCGGCGTCCGCTGAACGGCTCCACCTATAATCTTGCGGAGTTCCACCTGCCTGACGAACTTTAGCGCGTGATGCAACCGCTGTATTGATAAGCTGATTTCCGGTATATATGTCATACAGTCTTGTTACCTGGCCTTCATCCGTCTGTGTGTTAAACGACATTTCTTTCATACTGAGCAGCGTTGCGACATCTTCACAGGTATACAGCTGATACCTTGTGAATTCATCGTTCATGCCATGTTCTACAGCCACGACACATGGTTTTATCAGATTTGTGAACCTTGGATCCAGTCCCCACATGAAGCCTTTCGCATTGTACATTCCGTTCAGCATATCATTTTTATGTGTGCGGACAGGGTTCATACTCTTTTCACTGCTGTTCATGCGCTGTCTCAAGTTCGATACGTTCCATTCATTGTTCCCGTAGCACGCATGGCCAAGATTGTTATATATGATTCCAACAGAATCCATTGACTGATTGACTGTGAAATTCTCGACCGTTCTAATGTCTGTATATTCTTCTCCAGGCTGTGCAATCTGTCCTACAAATTTCACGGTATCAGAATTATAAAGCGCTTTTGTAGCACAACAATATGGTTTACAGGTCAGTTCGTATACGCCCCTCGCGTCTCCGGTTGTCTCTCTGTTGCCTCGTGAATAATACTGCAACTGGATGTCCCCTGTTTCTTCTGTTGCTACGATATCATTTAAAATTTCGAATACATAATACAGTCTCTTATAATTGCACCACCAGTCTGACGTGGCATTTGCGGTGTTGTATATATAATACTTTCCTTTCGGAAGTGTGTATCCCGGAGTAATGCAGAGAGCCGATTCTGGATAATCGTAATTAAAGGCATCCGGAACATAAGTCTGTTCGACTATAGCGAAATGTTTCACATCCGAATCTTTCGGGTGAGTTGCATTTGCCCCGGTCGGGTCAAAGTCAACGAATGTGTGTGATACCTGCTCATAATTCATTTTCACATAGATCAGGTCTGTCTCGGAAGGTGTGCCCTTAACAGCGAAACCGAAATCATTTGTGTTTATGGATTCTTCCAGGTACATCCATGAATTTCCTCTGTATTCAAACACATAGGTATCATCATCAATTCTTCCGACTTTACGAATAAACTTCTGCTCGTCAGATACTTCAAAAGACAAATTTCCGTTACTTGATGTAATTGACAGGGTTTTTATCCGGTTGACCATCAGCTCATCGCCTGCGCTTACGTAATCCTCAATCTTTCCGGAAACCAAAGCTTCTGCCAGTTCGTCATAAGTGTCGATTGACATTTTCTTATTGAGTTCCTTGATTGCTGATTGAATATTAGTGATACTTCGTGCCTGATTTTCGGCATTTTTCTTTACGTTTTCAATAGCGGTGCCCATTGATGTAAGTTTATCGCCTACAGTTGCCGCATCCGCGGCCTTTCCAGATACGCTCAGGGTCTTATCTGTTCCGGAAAGGTAGTCCCCTGCTTTCTGATATTTCTTATCAGCTTCCGTGGCTGTAAGATATTCACCCTTCGGCTGGTACTCTTTCTTTGCTGTTTCCTTGTCAAGATACAGGTCCATATTAACGATCGGTCCCATTGGGTCCCATCCATCTGCAGTCTTTACTACATTCATGCCGGCAGCACCGTAGATAGAGTCGGTGGCAATGTTATACATCCATCCTTTTTTGGCATCTGTCGGAAGATCTTCGGCGGTCTGGACGGTTCCCTTGTGCTCGAGCGGTTCCCATCCGCCCATCTGTTCAATCTTCTCAGTCAGTAAAACAATTTCATTGCCGAGCAGTACGTATACTGCGTCTGCTGTCATTCCTGCCATTATTTCTACCCCCTTGTCCATTCATACCAGGTATCGCTTGTTGCTTCATATTTAAAATACTGGTGCGTATCTGTAGACAAGAACGAACTTCCTGTCTCTACGTAATGAGGAAGTTTGTCTTTATCCTTTGCAAGCCCTTCATAGTGTCGGATTCCTCCAGGATCTGTTCCAGTGCATACCAGGCTTCCAAGGTCCCAGATTTCTTCTCCATCGTGATAGGTCTGTCCATCTACTATTGTTGTTCCAGCTGATTTCATGCTGCGTCTCCTTTCTTTTTGTCTGGGAATGTTATCTCATCAATTCCTAACAATGATTCGTCTCCATCAGTCCATAATTTTTGCCATTCTTTATGTACATATAGTTTTCCATTTTTGCTGGACTCGCTGAATTACTTCCATCGCTTTTTGATCTCTTTCCTGCTCTTCTCTTATCTTTGCCAAAAGAGCTTCTTTTTCTGCTCGATCTTTCTCTGCTTGGATTCTTGCTAACTCTATAATTTTTTGCTTCTCTCGCTCAGCTTCTTCCGCCTTACGATTAGCCTCTTCTTTTTCACGCTGTGCTCTATCCACTGCGGTATTGGAATTATTGCTAAACCAACCACCTTTCTTATTATCTTCCTGAATTGCACTAATAGCATTCAATTCTGTATGAATTTTAGAAAGAGTTCTCATCAATTGGTTGCCATCAACAGGATTACGCATAAGCTGTTCCAACATCTGAGAAATACCATTTCTGATTCATCTGAATCTTCATCAACTTCAACACCTACTGGCAATAAAAGAGCATATTCTTTTTCTTCAAATTCAATAACGTCAAACAATTCGAATTTGATTACTTCACCATCTTCATCAATAGTTTCAATTATATTATCTTCATTAACTTTACTCATTTTAAACTCACTTTCCTAAATATTGTTCTAGTATAATACACGCACTTTCAATATCAACCAAAGATTTATTTTTTCTAAAATCGATTTTTCTATTTCTTAAATTTTCTTCTGCTAAATCAGAAGTCAATCGTTCATCTTCAAATATTATATCAAACTCATCAAAATTACCAGCGAAATTTTTACAATCTTCTGATTGAAAGCCATAAGTTCCGTCCATGTTAACAGGTACGCCAACAACTATAACTTTAACATTATTTTCTTTTGCAATCTTTTTTATTTCTTTTATTGCTTCTTCTTCAGGTTTTCTAGGAACACAACATAAACCTTTTGCTGTAACGTGTAAATAATCACTTAAAGCAACACCTATACGTTTTGTTCCTACATCAAGACACATTATTTTATGCATCTTCATTAACCCATTTTGATTCAATAGTAGAAATAATCATATCTAATTGCATCAATTCAAATTCAGATGACAAGTTTTTATCTTTTTTGAACATATTAGTTGTATTTGCTGAGTTTTTCAAATTCCAACGTTGCAATACGTAGTATTCGTAAATACTTTTTCTTAATATATTCATCAAGAATGATTTATTATCACCAATTGAATAATACAATTGAGCCTTTCTATTATCACCCTCTAATTGTTTTAAGTATGCTGTCAAATAGAAACGGTTTTTCCAATGTTCTATTTCTTCTGGTGTATAAACATTTGAATAGTTTTCTTCTAAAAACTTATCTAAATCAACATTAAAATCATTGGCTTTAAATACTTCATTCAAATTCCTAATCATATTTGCGAATTCTTCTGAAGTATATTCATCATAAAACCAAGATTGAGAAATATCATCTAAACATAATTCATCAATATTTTCTTTCGTTAAATCTACAAATTCTAACTTGCATTCAGGCTTAGTTGGTTCAATATCCAACAAAGTATTTTTCCAACATACATATTCATAAGGAACAGAGTCCTTATTATAACGAGCCAATTTTTCTGCTCTATCAACTAAATACTTAACAACAGAATGTTCTACTTCAACTCCACCTTTTTCGCCATAGAACTTATGTAAAATTTTATTCAAATCGGTTTTAGTAATTTCGTTAAAGCCAAAGCAATCCAAAATACCGTATTTGTCATTCAATACCATTGCAACAAATTGAATAACTTCATCTTCTCTTATACGTGTAAATACAACGGCTTGATTACCATGTCCATCAGGATAACTAATATAAGATTTATAAGGTTTTGAAGATTTTAAAATATTTTTATAAAAATCTAAAGTATTATCAACTCTTACACCTGACAATTTTAATACTGACAAACCTTTATTCAATAATGGAATTAAATCTTCGCTAACAAAATCTTTTGCTTCTTCAAAAGCATGAAATGCTAATTGAGAACGAGATTCACTCAATAACTTAATAACTTCTTTTGCCAACTCAGTTTTTGGATTATACAAGAATAATGGAATTAAAATATTTGCCAACGCATCTTGAGTATAATCTTCATTTAATGCTCTGACCAAAACTAATTGATCATCTGGATTTAGTGCTGATAAGAAGTCAATGAAATCAATCTGTGCTTCAGGATTCATCAATGCAGAATTCAACATTTCTTTTGTTTCTTCTTCAACAATTTGGTCAAATTCAGTAAAGTAACCATTTACTTCATCATAATGAACTTCACTACCTAAATCTCTTAACAAATTAAAAGCAATCATTTTAGCATAATCGCTAATTTTTCTATCTCTGATAAATTCTCTTAAGTTTTCAACAAGGGTATCTTTATCAAATAATCTTGTTAAAATATAACAAATAACAAATGCCTTTTGTTCTTTTGCTCTAGCCAATTCTTTTAACAAAACATCCATAATGGCTTGTTTATCAGGTTCAGCATCAAGTGTAGCAAACATTTCATCAGAAACGGCTGTTGTTGTTTGTAATTTAGTTATTAATGTTAAAATTTCTGCTCTAATTTGTATTTTATTCATAATTATATTTACCTACATTTACCCCAAAAGGCATCTAATATTGATTGAGCCTCTGCTGACGGCATTCTATCGTTCAAAATAAGATATTGAACAGCAATCATTGTACATTCTGAACAAATATTTACACCTGGACCTTTAACCATTTTTACAACTTCTGTATTTGGTCTTCCACAGAAACTACAATAAACTCTTTCTTCTTGTTCGGATTCATTTTCAGAAGCCTTTGCTACTTCTTCTCTTTCTTCATCTTCTTTATGTTTAGAACGTTGTTCACCTAAACTAACAACTTTTTTATCTGACATTAAAAACTCCTTATTATCTTAATTAAGTTTACTACAAATTTTCTACTTTGTGAAGAATGTAAAGAATTTAAGAAAATACTAGTAAGTTTATCAAAAAAATGTATAATAACAATTGTAGAAGTTATAATATTAGGTATTAAATGCCAGAAATTTCGAAAATATTACCTACAGTTTCGACCAAATTAAACAGTTCAACCAAACAAAAAAATATAAGTACTAATTCTTTAAAATTTGAACACGATAAACTAGAATTATCAACTAAAGAAAAATATAAAAAGAATGCTGTGCTTATAACTGCATCAACAGGTCTAACTCTAAGTTCTCTATCATTAGGAATAATGATAGGTCGTAATCCTGCCAAAATGGCAAAAGTTTTACACGGCAATTCAACATTTATAAATAAAGCCTATGAAAAAGGTAATAAAATTGCTAATGATATTTTAAATAAAACTGGTGATTACAAAATAAATTTACCAACAGTTCTAAAAATATTCGAAAAGCCAACATACAAAACAGGTTTACACGCAGATATTGCAGAAACTGAAAGCATACTTGCTAAAAATAAGATTGCTCAAGACAAAAATACAATACGTGCTTTTAAACTCTTAAAACAAACATTGAACAGACACTGCAATACTGTAGAACAAGAACTGTTAAAAGGTAATAAAGTTAATGAAAAGAAACGACAAGAACTATTTTCACGAGTTAGCAAACCATATTTAAGTACTATAAATAATTTTTTAGAAAATAATTTGACAAATAGCAAAGATTTACAAATGAAATTCAAACCATCGAATGCTGCTATGAGAAGTCAATTAAAATCTTACATATCAGAATGTCCACAAAATGCACTTCCAACAAATGGTATTTTTTATCACGGAACAAAAAAAGCAGATAAAGTTTATGCAACAGGATTTAATAGTTATACAAGTAATCAATTGAGCAGAGAGCAACGAGAACTAGGTGCTGGAGTATATGTTACACCTGATGTAAGAGTTGCTGCACATTTTTCAGGTTTGAATGGTGATATTATACCAATCAAATTAACAAAAGATTCAAAAATCGCACTTGTAACCGAACAAAGTCATAGAGATTTACATAGACGTTTACTACCTTTTATCAATGAACGTTATCCACTAAAAGAATTTAAAAAATTACCAATAGAAATTCAAAATGCTACAAAAGAATGTCTTATTCAAAAAGTTTTTCAAAAAGCAGGTTATGATGCTGCGTACTTACCCAAAGGTGTAAAAAGTGATGGTGGTTTATCAAATCTCTTCAATACAGATATGAATCAAGTAATCGGTGCAAAACAAAGACAAGTAGTTATTTTTACACCAGAAAAACTTGAAATTGCTCCACGAACATTCAAAGAACGTGTTAGCGATTTAAAAGAAAAATTCGATTCTTTTGTTTATAGATTTCACAATTCACATGCATAAATATTAAACTTTTTAACAAAAAGTTTCAATATACGCAAATTTTTATACTAAAAATCCTTTATTCATATATGACAGAAATTTCTAAAATTACTTCGACTAACACAACAGCAAATATTGAGCCTCAAAAAACAAGTGAAATAAAACCAAATGAAACTGGACTAAAACAGGATACCGTTGATATTTCATCTTCTAAAAAGAATTTCAAAAAGCGTGCGTTGATTGCTACTGCAATTGGTACTGCCGGTAGTGCTATCGCCCTTGCTGTAATGATTGGGCGAAATCCAGCAAAAGCAGCAAAAGTTCTAAAAGGAAATTCTGAATTTACAAATGAAATTTATAAAGAAGGTAATAAATTAGCAGATGAATTGCTTCATAGAGAAGGAACTTTTAAAACTTCTTTAAATGATTTCATGACACTTTTTAAGCCTACAGAATACAGATCAAAAGCACATCAAAATTTTGCAGATATTGAAAAATATATAGAAGAACATAATCTTACTCCTGATGCAGATACTGCAAAAGCATTAAAAGAATTAAAATTAGAATTAAATAGATATACAACAAATATTGAACAAGAATTTGCACAAGGCAAAGATATTGATGCCTATAAAAAAGCCTCAGAATTCACAAAAACAAATGAAGAACGAATAAATCAAGTAAAATCCTTCTTTGAAAAGCAAGAAGGTATAGATTACAATCGTAATACACTAATGTACAGATTAGAAGATTCAAGTAATCTACAATTATATCCAAATATAACAGAATGTCCTAGAGATATTCTCCCTCAAGATGGAACTTTTTTCCATGGAACAAAAAAAGCAGGAAAAGTATATAACAATGGCTTTACTAATCATGCCAGCAATCAAATAGAAACAGCCGCTCGTGAACTAGGAGCAGGTGTTTATGTTACTCCTGATGTGGGTGTTGCATCTTATTTTTCTGGATTATTCGGGAATATCATACCTGTTCAAATGCAACAAGATGCTAAAATTGCATTAGTAACAGAAAATAGTCACAGAGCATTTTTCGATACACTTAACTCTTTCATTACAGAAAGAATGCCGGCAGAAGAACTTAAAAACATTGCTGCGGGCAAAAAGAATGCAATGATTGAATGTTTAACAGAAAAAGTTTTTAAAGCCGCCGGATATGATGCTGCATATATTCCAAAAGGAGTAAAAGGCGGTGGTGGTTTATTTAATTTAGCTCCGAACATAAATGAAGCAATTGGAAAAAAACAATCACAACTAATTGTTTATAGCCCCGAAAAACTTGAAATTGCACCAAGAACATTAAAAGAACGTTTTAGTGATGTTGGAGAAAAATTTGCAGCATTAAGAAGGGCTATGCAATACGCTAACGACCACCCTTTTGGTTTCTAATTTAGATATTTTTTCTTTAATCGTTTAAGAATAAATACCAAACAAGTTGCAAGTATTAAACTCAACAAGAAAGAAGATATACATAGAGCCGACCAACAACCAAATAGATACATTTTACGCACAATTCCTAAATATGTACCTAATGTTACACTTATCAACAAATAAGCAATCACGTTTGCACCCATCACAAAACCAGTTTTTTTCAGACCTTTATATATTCCACCTAAGGCAGATTGCAAACCATCAGACAACTGAAATACTGCAACCAAAACCATAGCAGGTGTTATCAAAGTAACCAAACTTTTGTCAGTTGTAAAAATTGATGCTAATTGCGATGGAAATATTGACAATACCAATGCAGAAAACGTCATAAAAGATAATGTCACACCAACACCATTTTTGATATATTTAATCAATTCTGTGTAATTCCTTGCACCATTTGCATAACCAATTTTAACAGCAAGTGCATTAGATATTCCCATTGGTATCATAAACATTGTACTGCTGATTACCAATATAATATTATGAGCAGCAGCATAAGCACCCGATACACGACCTAAAACAATAGCAATATAATTAAATGCTAAAAACTCAATCATAATCGCTGCTGAAATTGGAATACCTATTTTAAATATTTGTTTATAATAATTTGTATCCTTAAACGATGTAAAATTAAATTTCCATAAACAATAACCTAACAATGCTAATGCAATAGCAGTTCTAACAAATGTTGTTGCCAATGCAATACCTGCCACACCCATTGCTGGGAATCCATACCAACCAAATACAAATATACAATTCAAATATAAATTCAAAAATACAGATAATATCATCAAAAAGTTTGGAACAAAAACAATTTCATAAGATTGCAAAAACTCTTTTAATGCAACATTTAACTCCGCTCCAAATGTTGAAAATGCCAAGATAAACGTAAATTTTTGAATATCTTTCAATAAGTTTGGTTCATATCCCAAATACTTCAACAATGGAATATAAGCAAATGTTGCAAACATCAAAATTGTTGCCATTATCAAAGCAAATTTTACAGTTGGATAAAAATATTTTTTTGTACCAATTTTTGCACCTCTATAATTTGATAACAATGGTGATATACTCACTGTTAACCCAACTCCAAACATCATAACAGTTGCATGTATAGATGTAGCAATACTAATTGCAGCAAGAGCAGATGTTGAATAACGTCCACCAACAAAGCAATCTACTGCACCCAACAAAATCATGCCCAAATTCCCCATGATTATCGGTAGTGCTAATTGAAATAACTCTTGGATATATTTTTTTTCAAAAATCTTCATAACTATTTATCTATAAACATACAGTCGCCATAACTGTAAAATCTGTATTTATTTTCTATTGCTGAATGATATGCATTAAATATACATTCTTTTCCGGCTAATGCTGAAACAAGCATCAATAATGTTGATTTTGGCAAATGGAAATTCGTAATCAATCTATCAATAACTTTAAATTCATAAGGTGGATAAATAAATAATGTTGAAGATGAACTACATTCTTTTATTTCTCCAAATTCTTTATATGCCGATTCCAATGTTCTTACAGTTGTTGTACCAACAGCAACAACCTTTTTACCTTCTTTTTTTGCTCTATTTATCAATTCAGCAGTTTCTTTTGAAATATGGTAGGCTTCTGAATCCATCTTGTGTTCTAAAACATTTTCACATTTAACAGGTCTAAAAGTTCCCAAACCAACATTTAAAGTAACAAAACCTATTTCAACACCTTTGTTTCTAAGTTTGTCTAATATTTCTGTTGTAAAATGCAAACCAGCAGTTGGTGCTGCAACAGAGCCTTCATTTTTAGCATAAACGGTTTGATAACGTTCATAATCTAATTTTTTTAATTCATCAGATGACATCTTGCGTTCAATATATGGTGGTAAAGGAACATTACCAACTTCTGATAACACACCATAAATATCACCTTCATAATCAAGTTGTACAAGCCACTTACCATCATCTTCTAGTGGTTCAATAACAGTCGCTGAAAGTTTTTCTGATATTGTAATTTTTGTTCCAATTTTTACACGTTTTGATGGTTTAATTAAAACTTCCCAACATTTATTTTCTTTTTGTTTAAGCAAGAAAATTTCAATCTTTGCACCAGTATCTTTATGACCGTACAATCTTGCAGGAATAACCTTTGTATTATTCAAAATCAAGACACAATTTTCGTCTAAATAATCTACAATATCAAAGAAATGTTTATGTTCTATTTCACCTGTTTCTGGGTGTAATACCATCATCTTTGAATAATCTCTTTTTTGAGATGGTGTTTGTGCAATCAATTCTTCCGGCAATTCATAATCAAAATCAGATAATTTTAAAACATCAACCATGACTATTCCTTTGCTTGAATTTGTTTTGCATCAGCAACTTCTTCATCAGATACTTTTGCTTTTTTGTCAGCAAATTCTATATCAAGTTTTTTGTTAATCAAAATTGTTTGAATAATTTGTACAATATTGCTTGAAATCAAATATAACAATACACCTGCAGGAATTGGAATAAGAACGAATGTACCACACAACATAATTGGCATGAACATGTTCATTGATTTTTGCATTGCTGCTTGTGATGGATCAATTTCTTGACCTTTATTCATAGCCATCATTGCTTTTTGAGTAAATACCATTGTTAAACCAAATAATAAAATCAATGCTAATACATCAAAATGGAATTGAGATTTAACAACCTTAGTAGGAACAGTTGCTGTTAGCAAGAAACCTTGTCTTTCAAATGTGATAAGTTCTGTTTCTTTAGTCATTACGTTTGTAACTTCAACATCTGCTTTTTGAATCTTATCTAATTGACTAAATTTCAAATCTTTTAAACTATCAATATTCATTTTCAAATCAAGAGGTTGACCAGGAGTCAAAGCACCTTGAATTGCAACTGCATCATTTGGTTTATCAATTTTAACATTTTTAAGAGTTTCATTTTTCAAATATACAACAGCAGATTTGCCAGTCATGAATTTTGCAGTTGAAGAAACACCCATAACACCATCTTTTGAAATACCCGCATTTGTTCTAAGTGTTGAATCTAAACTGTTTACAAACAAGAAAGGAGCACTTCCTGCCATTTGAATAAATTGTGGACTCATTAAAGATGAATATAACAAGATGAAAATTGGCATTTGAATTAATAAAGGAAAACAACCAGACATTGGGTTAAAATTATGTTCCTTATAGAATTCCATCATCTTGCGTTGCATAGTTTGAGGATCATTTTTGTAACGTTCTTGAATGGCTTTCATACGTGGTTGAAGTGTTTGCATTTGTTTCATTGAACGTTGTTGAGAAACACTTAATGGCCACATTGCCATTCTAACAATTACTGTTAATAAAATAATACCTAAACCATAACTACCGGCAATTTCTGATAATATCTTTAAAATTTTTATAGTTAAACCAATAAAATCCATATCTCTTCCCTAAACTTTCTTTTCAAATCTGTTTATCACATGCTCATAAATCTAAAAATGATTAATATGAGTACAGAAATAAGATAACTTAAAAGCATTTTCAAGTCAAATTAAAGATATAAAACCTAGTAAAAATGGGATATTCAGAAAAAAGTTTAAAAATTAAAAAAAATCTCTTTACAAAAAATTATTTTTTGATAACATAGAAGTATAGAGATATTCCTCAGTAGCTCAATGGTGGAGCAACCGGCTGTTAACCGGTAGGTTGTTGGTTCGAGCCCAACCTGGGGAGTATTTTTTTTGTAAATTTTAGAAAAGTCGGTATTACACCGACTTTTTTCATTATTAAACGTCTATAAAAAACATTGAAGAACAACTTATTTTTATATATAATTCATTCTATGAATATCCAAAAAGTAAATTATACAAGCAATTCAAAATCATCACAATCATTTAAAGGTTTACATGTAACAAATCCAAAGGTTCAAAAACTTTTATTAAAAAGTCTAGATAATAAACAAATAGAAACTTTATCTAACATTGTAAGAAATCAAGAAAACAATTCTGTTCACATCTTGTTAGATTCAAAAAATGGACGAACTCTCAACGCTTCATTTTTTTATCCATATAGAATTAAAAATTTCAAAACAGAATATAAACAATTTCCAATTATCGAATCAAAAATGCATTTTATAAAACGTGTTGCAAAAACAGCAAACAAATATAAAGAACAAATCAAAAATTTTGAAGTATTTAAATTAAACTGGGATTATCCTTTATTATCAGAATGGAAAAATAAAATACATATTTAAAATTTAGCAAATTATTTTTTTACAAGTTTTGTATAAATGTAAAATATTTTTATCGAGTTATAAAGGAGTTATAAAATGATGGATAATAAAATTAACAATATCTCATTTGGG
>OQVT01001726.1_pt1 | contig 13989 bp, 10 predicted proteins | sample 1691561 | NCBI WGS metagenome assembly OQVT01 (sample SAMN03418260, study PRJEB22391) | human gut metagenome | biome: human-gut; feature: organic feature; material: feces | host: Homo sapiens | place: Tanzania | collected 2013-01 | reverse complement strand
CAATTCCTTTTTCTTTTCCTCAGCCTTCTGCTTTTGGTTTTGTGCCTGTCTCAAAGCCAGCTGTGAAGACTCATACCAGAAGGAATAGTTGCCCGAGAAGAGCGTCACTTTTCCGAAGTCGATATCCACTGTATGTGTGCAGACCTGGTCGAGGAAGTGTCTGTCGTGTGAAACCACCAATACCGTGTGTTCGAAGTTTCCAAGATATTCCTCCAACCATTCAACGGTTTCAAGGTCAAGGTCGTTGGTAGGTTCATCGAGCAAGAGGTTGTCTGGCTCGCCAAACAAAGCTTGTGCGAGCATGACGCGCACTTTCTGCTTACCCGAAAGTTCGCCCATCTTTTTTCCGTGCAGATTTTCTTTGATGCCAAGTCCGCTCAAAAGAGTAGCAGCATCGTTCTCTGCCGTATAGCCGCCCAGGTTAGCAAATTTGTCTTCAAGTTCGGCCACCTTGATGCCATCTTCGTCCGTGAAATCTTCCTTCGAATAGAGAGCCGTGCGCTCCTGCATAACTTTCCACATGACGGAGTGTCCCATCAAGACAGTGTCAAGTACAGTCTCCTCATCAAATTTAAAGTGGTCCTGACTCAAAACGGACAGGCGTTCTCCCGGACCCATCTCAACAGAACCTTTGTTGGGTTCAAGATCTCCGGAAATTGCACGGAGCAAGGTTGATTTTCCTGCACCATTTGCACCAATGATTCCATAGATATTTCCGTTGGTGAACTTCATGTTGACATCCTGATAAAGAATGCGCTTGCCAAATTGAATAGCGAGATTGGATACTGTAATCATATGTTTTTCTATAATTTATTTTCTCTTAAGTAGATGGTCAGAATTTAGTGAGTTGTCTGGTGAGATGATACCTTCACAACAAAGCCACCGCCTTCGGCGAGTGGCATATAAGTAGGTGTTTAAGTAATGGTAAAAAATAACTTGAACAATTTTGAAGGGTAAGGAATTATATCTTTATACCTTGTATTTTTTGCCGCTTTTGAAATTTATCATCGTCACATAGTCCGCTATGCTCCCTCTTCCAAAATCCAAAACCAAAAAAATACAGGTCAAAATTGATCAACTTATTTTCTTTCACCATAACTAAAATTATTTTATGATATCAACGTCGGAAATATTGAATACCCACTTACTTAAAAAAGCACACGCTGGTCAGGGAAAGACTGCGTGCACTCTTTATAAAGAAGGTTGTAATTTATATGTCCTATATGAATTTCAAACGCTTTGCTCAAAAGGGGCGCCTCTGTTTTATTGGTCAGTAGCATGCTCGTTCATCCAATCAACAAAACTCGTTGAAACAGATTCAGGCGCAGGAACGAGTGGAAGGCGCAACACATTGCTAATGTCTCCTTTGACAGAAAGCAACGCCTTAATGCCAGCTGGATTCCCTGGGGCGCTTAGCAGTTTGAAAAGCGGGCTCAAATGGCGGTGAATGTGCAGTGCAGAGGTGAAATCACCCTGTAATTCGGCATGCACCATTTTCCCGAAATCCGCAGGGTAAGCATTCCCGATAACAGAAATCACACCCACAGCGCCGATGCTGATCAGTTCGAATGTGATAGCATCATCACCGCTCAAAACCTCAAATCCTTCGGGAGCGGCTGCCACGATGTCTTCAATTTGCGCCATTTTTCCCGAGGCCTCCTTGATGGCAACCACATTGGGGCAATCGTTTGCAATCCTAATAGTTGTTTCCGCCAAAAGGTTGGTTCCCGTTCGGCTTGGAACATTGTACAACACCACCGGGAGTTTGGTTGAGGAAGCCACTTTGCAGAAATGCTGGTAAAGTCCCTCTTGGCTGGGACGGTTGTAGAATGGGGTAACTATCAGCACGCCATCAATACCTGTGAGGTCGGCAGTGTTCAGATATTCGCAAACTGTTGCCGTGCAATTTCCTCCAGCACCCAAGAGCAAGGGGATTCTGCCGTTGACCACTTTGACCGTGAAATCAATGATGTCCTGTTTCTCTTCTGCTGTCAGACAGGGCGTTTCCGCAGTTGTGCCTAACACACACAAGAAATCAACGCCTTTTGCTATCTGCTTTTCTATCAGATGTTCTAACGAAATGTAATCAACTTGCCCTTCGTTTGTGAAAGGGGTCACGAGAGCAATTCCCAAACCTTTAAATGGATTTATTCTTTTCATATAATAATGGGCGTTTTTTCAAAAAAAAATTTCTTTTGAGTGGGTATCGAAATTAATAGATACTGGGGATGAGCGCATCACCTCTGTTTTGCTTATGATAAACGAGCCTTGAACGAGTTGAGTTCAGCCAAGAGAGAAACGCTGGCTATCCCAGTTCGGCCTCCTTGAGGCGTTCGGCATTTTCAGCCACCATCAGATGGTCAATACAATCCTGGATATCCCCGTCCATAAATGCCTGGAGATTATAAATGGTGTAGTTGATGCGGTGGTCGGTGATGCGTCCTTGTGGATAGTTGTACGTGCGAATTTTGGCAGAACGGTCGCCCGTTGAAACCAACGTTTTTCTGCGCGAGGCAATGTCGTCCACATATTTTTGGTGCTCCTTGTCATATATAAATGTGCGAAGGCGGGCCAAAGCGCGTTCCTTGTTTTTAGGCTGGTCTCGTGTTTCCGTACATTCAATCAAAATCTCTTCAACGACGCCCGTAATGGGGTTCTTCCAATTATATCGTAGACGCACGCCCGATTCAACCTTATTGACATTTTGTCCACCAGCACCGCTAGAGCGGAACGTATCCCATTTTATTTCGCCTTCGTTGATGACCACATCGAAAGCTTCCGCTTCCGGAAGCACGGCAACCGTTGCCGCTGAAGTGTGCACTCGACCTTGGGTTTCAGTTGCAGGAACGCGTTGAACGCGGTGTACACCGCTTTCGTATTTCAACGTACCGTAGACATCTGCTCCCGTGACGGAACAAACAATTTCTTTGAAACCTCCAGAAGCGCCTTCGCTCGCACTTGAGATTTCCATCTTCCAGCCCTTTTTCTCGCAGAATTTTGCATACATGCGGAAGAGGTCGCCGGCGAACAAAGCCGCTTCATCGCCCCCCGTTCCTCCTCTGATTTCAAGAATGGCATTCTTTGAATCCTCAGGGTCCTTCGGCACCAACATCAGTTTGATGCGCTCCTCAATTTGCGGAATCTGGGCCTCGCAAGCCGCCACTTCTTCCCTTGCCATCTCTTTCATTTCAGGGTCTTGCTCGTTGATAAGCAAGTCCTTGCCTTCTTCAAGATTGGCAAGCAGTGTTGCATATTCCTTTCTGGCAGACATCAAGTCCTCCAGTTCTTTATATTCTTTTGTGAGTCTCACGTACCTTGCTTGATCACTGATGACAGCCGGGTCTGTAATAAGCGTTCCGACCTCTTCATAGCGTGCAACCAGACCCTCAAGTTTCTCTAATAGGGTATTCACTTATGTATTCGATTGACGTGTTTAAGTGGATTTAATAATGGTGAAAGAAGAAGTTGGTCAATTTTGACAGGGCTTAAGATATAACTCCTTGCCCCACAAAATTGGTCAGGTTATTCTTTTTTACCATTACTTAATATGACTCCCCTAAATCGTTTGGCATGACGGGGCGTTTATTCTTGGAAAAATCATCGAAAGCTGTGATGATGTATCAATAATGGAACTCGCCTATCTCGCTCTTGATGGTCAAAGAACGCTCACCTTCTTCAATGCGACCAACAATCTGAGCATCGATATTGAAGCTCTTGCTGATTTCGATGATTTTCTCTGCGTGTTCTGGCTTGACGTACACTTCAAGTCGGTGTCCCATATTAAACACCTTATACATTTCGCTCCAGTCTGTCCCGCTTTGTTCGGCAATAGCCTTGAAAAGCGGAGGAATCGGGAACATATTGTCTTTTATCACCTTGCAGTTTTCGCCAACAAAATGAAGCACCTTCGTCTGTGCGCCCCCTGTGCAGTGCACCATTCCGTGGATGTCGGCACGCATTTCGTCCAAGATGCGTTTAACAACAGGAGCGTAAGTACGTGTGGGAGACAAAACCAGTTTGCCAGCATTGACAGGTGATCCTGCAACCTCATCTGTTAGTTTATATCCACCGCTGTAAACCAATTCCTGCGGAACAGTGTGATCATAGCTTTCAGGATATTTTTCAGCAAGATATTTGGCAAAGACATCGTGGCGTGCAGATGTGAGGCCGTTAGACCCCATTCCGCCGTTATATTCCTTTTCATAAGTAGCTTGACCGCTTGACGACAACCCGACAATAACATCTCCAGGCTGGATGTTCGCATTGTTGATGACATCGCTGCGTTTCATTCTGCATGTGACGGTTGAGTCAACAATGATGGTTCTCACCAAATCACCGACATCAGCCGTCTCGCCACCAGTTGCGTAAATTCCGACGCCCATGTCTCGCATCTGTTGAAGCAGTTCGTCTGTGCCGTTAATGATGGCAGAAATAACCTCGCCAGGAATCAGCATTTTGTTGCGGCCGATGGTTGAGCTGACAAGAATATTATCAACTGCTCCAACGCATAGCAAATCATCCGTATTCATGATGAGCGCATCCTGTGCAATACCCTTCCATACAGACAAATCGCCAGTTTCTTTCCAATAAATATAGGCCAAGCTGGACTTCGTTCCTGCACCATCGGCGTGCATGATGTTGCAATATTCAGGGTCTCCGCCAAGAATGTCGGGAATAATCTTGCAAAAAGCCTGTGGGAAAATACCTTTGTCAATGTTCTTTATCGCGTTATGAACATCTTCTTTCATGGCCGAAACGCCACGCATCATGTAACGTTGTTTGCTATCAATCATTGGAACTATTGGTTTTAGAGGGGAATCCCTGTTTTTATTTTGTTCGGAGGAATTTTGTATACGCTTAGAAGCGTGCACTGCAACCGCTTTAATCAGGTTGAAGTGCCGTCTAAAATTTCATGCAAACTTACATAAAATTATTTGATTACATTGTGTGTCGATTTAAAAAACTGGCATTTCGCCCCTTTTGGAAAACAATATTTATAATTGTCAATGCTTATAGCTACGCAACTGCTGTGTCGTGATGACAAAGATGTCTCTTGAAGAATATGAGAATCAAGAGCGCATTCACCGGTGAGGTGAGGAGGTTGCTTAGCACCATACCGTGTAATATAGTCCATCTACATCGAACGGCGTATTTGCTGTAGTACTTGCAATTTTCCCGTGTCACTTCGCTTTCTCCCTGTAAAGATTCTGTATTATCCTTGCAGGTTGTTGTTTTGCTATGCGAAATTTTCAAAAAAATCTATTTTTGAAATGATGGCAATTTTATAATATAAAAGAAAAAAATACAGTAGGTCATTGAGGTTTAGATAAATAGATATATTCTATTGGATTATCTGTATAATATATTACCTTCCTAATAATGTCTCCATCCCATTCGCATTTTATAAGAAAATGGTAATTTTGCACAGAATATAATTAAACGTCAAATCATGAATTTGAAAAAATTGAGCTACATCATCCTAGTTATTGTGCTGTCAGTCTCCCTGTTCCTGGGTTTTATTGTTGACACATTCAATGTGGATATCGGTTACTTGAATAATGTTCTGAAAAAAGTTTCATCCCCATTTGTGTTGGCTGTTGGAATCGTTTTTGCAATGTCGATGGGCGAAGTTTATTCCAAATTCAACAAGCTGATGTCGAAGAAAATGTTGCAGTGTTCAGTTGTTGCCCTTGGTTTCGGCATGAACATTGAAAAAGCCTTGGCCTCTGGTTGGGAAGGTATGTTGCTGACAGTTGTCAGCGTGTTTGCCACATTGAGTCTTGGATGGGTCATTGGCAGAAAAATCCTTGGTGTAAACTCAGAAACGAGTTATTTGCTGAGTTCAGGCACCGCGATATGTGGCGGCTCTGCCATCGCTGCGGTCGGTTCTGCGCTAAATGCGAAATCAGAGAATCTCTCTGTTTCGCTGGCAGTGGTGTTTGTGCTTAATGCTCTGGCGTTGTTTCTGTTTCCAAGCATTGGTTCCGCTTTGGGAATGAGCATGAAGCAATTTGGAATGTGGGCCGCCATTGCAATACATGACACATCTTCTGTTGTCGGCGCCGGCGCCGCTTATGACCAATTGCATCCAGAAATGGTTTTGTCGCAAGGTGTCAGCGCGTTAGAGCTTGCCACGACCATCAAGTTGACTCGTGCCTTATGGATTGTCGTTTTGGTGTTGCTGACGCCCTTTTTCATGAAAAGTCATTTTGCAAGCAATGCGAAGGGCAAAGCATTGTACAGGAATGTTCCGACCTTTATCGTATGGTTCTTACTCGCAATTCTGTTTAATACCTATGTGTTGAGTAATCCTTCTCTCTTGGGGGAGGAAGTTGCAAATATCGGAGGAAATTTTAGTCGAATGGTTGCAGCGTTGGCAAAACATATGATTACGCTTTCCATGTTCTTTATAGGAGCTTCTCTTACCATCAGTGCTTTAAGAAAAGTTGGCTTAAGGCCTATGATTCAAGGGATTGTATTATGGATATGTGTGAGCGCCATTAGTCTTGCTTTCATCATCAGCGTGTGTAACGTTTAAGACGGTGATGCTTGGTGAATTTTTAAATCTGCAGTGATGAAAGCAGGGCACACAGGTGTTGTGATAAAAATCGTGTAAACATAAAAATTATCTTGACCGCTTGCTAATCGAAGATTTTATGTAATTTTGTCGTTAAGATAAAAGCCCGTATTATGAAATTCCGTACAATTGTGGATTTGCCTGCGGCTCGGTGGAAGCTTGAGCCAAGCATGAAAATGATGTGTTTGGGGTCGTGTTTCGCGCAGGAAATCGGCAGCCGAATGCAAGTCTCGTTGCCAGACGGGCAGGTTATGATAAATCCCAATGGTGTGCTTTACAATCCTGCCAGCATCAGCAATGTCTTGAATGCTTTGTTGGATGATTTGTATGACGACTCCGAGATGGTTTTTCTGGGGCGTGACGGTTTTTGGCATAGCTGGATGCACACTAACAAGTTCTATGGAAACGACAAGGCAACGTTTACGACTTCACTTGAAAGTATTCGGAAACAGGCAAAATCCTTCTTGAAGCAAGCGGACGTGTTGGTGATCACCTGGGGGACGTCTCATGTTTTCAGCCTTCGTGGAAAAGTCGAAACGATTGTTGGCAATTGCCACAAGGAGCATCCTGCCTTGTTTCAGGAAAAACGCCTGACCGTCGGAGAAATTTTGGCTGATTATTGCCGTCTTTTCGACAAAATCAGAGGGATTAACAGGGGATTGGAAATCGTGCTTAGTGTGAGTCCGTACAGGTATTCCAAACTTGGTTACGCACAGTCGAACACGAGTAAGGCTATTCTCTTGCTGGCAGCAGAGCGGTTGAGCGAGATTTATGGTCATGTCTCTTATTTCCCTGCCTATGAAATTTTGAAAGACGAATTGCGAGATTACCGTTTTTATGCAGCCGACATGTTGCACCCATCGGATCAAGCGGTGGATTATGTTTGGGAGCGTTTTAGGGCATTTTGTTTTTCTGATGCCATGAATGCCTTTTCCGAGGATATGCTTAAGCTTAACAAAGCTCTGCAGCACAGGATGGAGAAGGCATCGGGCGCTGAACACGAGAGGTTTGCGAAAAGAATCTCTGAAATGAGAACGGAGATGGAACGCAAATGGGGGATGTTTCTTTGATGTTCTGCCCCTTGTGTTTCGCCTCGTTTGAAGCGGGAGTTGGCGTTTCTGCATAGAATGGGCTAACATCGGGGCGTCATACTTAAACGCTTGAGAGCAAAAGAATAGCGTCGTCTATGTTTGATCGGGATAGGGGCCTTCATGATGGAAGGGCCTGGATGAAGATAAACGATGCCTATCTAATAAAGACTAAATAATTGTGTTATGTATTATTCATTGGAAAAGGTGGTATCCTTAATTGGTGCCAGACGTTTCGGAAATTCGGAGGCAAAGATTAAATGGCTTCTGACTGACAGCCGATCTTTGGCTTTCCCAGAAACTACGCTCTTTTTTGCATTACGCACGCGGCGCGGCGATGGCCACAAATATATAAACGACCTCTATCGTCGAGGTGTTAGGAATTTTGTTGTTGGCAAATGCCCTGACGACATGGAGCAGAATTACCCGCACGCAAATTTCCTGTTGGTTGTCAGTCCGTTAAAGGCGTTGCAACGGTTGGCTGAGCGCCATCGAGATGAATATAACATCCCGGTCATTGGCGTTACGGGGTCAAACGGGAAAACAATAGTCAAAGAGTGGATTTACCAGTTGCTCTCGCCGACGATGTCTGTTACGCGTTCTCCTCGCTCCTATAATTCACAGGTGGGCGTTCCCTTGTCTGTTTGGCTGTTAAATGAAAAAAACCAAATCGGTTTGTTTGAGGCTGGCATTTCGCAGCCCGATGAGATGGCTGCCCTCAGGGCTATCATTCAGCCCACTATCGGCATTATGACAAACATCGGTCCTGCCCACCAGGAGAACTTTGCCACGGTGGAAGAAAAATGTCTTGAAAAACTTTCTTTGTTTGCAGACTGTCAGGTTGTAATCTACAACGGAGACGACCCTATTATCTCAAAATGTATGGAAGAAACCCTCCATCATGGCGATTTGATTGCATGGTCGAAAAAGGACGCTTCTGCGCCATTGTTTATCCGTGGCGTTGAAAACAAGGAAGGGGGGACGACGGTTAGATATACTTATCTTCGCCAGGAGGCGGATTTCGAAATCCCGTTTGTTGATGACGCCTCGATTGAAAACTGCATTCATTGTTTGGCGCTTTGTCTTTATCTGCACTTGGATGCGGAGACAATCAGAAACCGCATGAAGATGCTGGAGCCTGTTGCGATGCGACTGGAGGTGAAGCAGGGCGTAAGGAATTGCACATTGATCAACGATGCCTATAACTCGGATGTTGCCTCGCTTGACATCGCCCTTGATTTTATGAAGCGCCGACCAATGAAGGAAAAGCGGATGTTGATTTTATCGGACATATTGCAGACTGGCGTGTCTTCAGATGAATTGTATGCCAACGTGGCCAACATGATTGCAGGACGCGGCATCGACTCGCTCATTGGTGTCGGAGAGCAGATTTCATCAGAGCATTCAAAATTTGGCTTGAAGGACAAGCATTTCTTTCCCAATACGGAGGCATTGTTGAAGAGCGGGATGCTGGATATGATTTCTGACTATTGCATTCTTATCAAGGGGTCGCGAAGTGCAGAACTCGACAGAGTCACAGAGCATTTGTCTTTGAAGGTACATGAGACGATTTTGGAGGTCAACCTTAATGCTGTTGTAGAGAATTTCAACTACTACCGTTCGTTTTTGAAACCCGAGACCAAAATCACGTGCATGATTAAAGCTTCGGCTTATGGTTCTGGCAGTATTGAAATTGCAAAGACATTGCAGGACAGGGGCGTGGACTATATGGCTGTGGCTGTGGCTGATGAAGGAGTGAGTCTACGCGAAGCTGGCATTACTGGTGACATCATCATCATGAACCCGGAGATGTCGACATTCAGCACATTGTTTGAATATAATTTGCAGCCTGAGGTTTATAGCTTCGGATTGCTTGAAGCCCTTATAAAAGCGGCAGAAAAAGAAGGTGTGACTAATTTCCCTGTTCATATCAAACTCGACACGGGAATGCACCGCCTTGGCTTTAATCCGGAAACGGACATGCAAGCGCTCATAAACCGCTTGCAACATCAAGATGCCTTGATTCCTCGTTCTGTCTTTTCTCATTTTGTGGGTAGCGACAGTGCGGATTTCGATGAGTTTTCAGCACATCAGTTCGAACTTTTCGACAAAGGCTCAAGCGAACTTCAGAATGCTTTACCTGGTCGCATAATCCGGCATATCTGTAACAGTGCAGCCATCGAGCGCTTCCCTGAGCGCCATCTGGACATGGTGCGCTTGGGACTGGGATTGTATGGAATAGACCCGATTGACAATCGGAAACTGCATAACGTGACAACATTAAAAACGACGATATTGCAAATCCGCGATGTGCCGGCTGGGGATAGCGTTGGATATTCCAGAAAAACGATCTTGACACGTGATTCCCGCATTGCGGCCATACCAATTGGATATGCCGACGGTTTGAACCGCCATTTAGGAAATAGGGTGGGGTACTGCCTTGTCAATGGGGAAAAGGCCGAATACGTTGGCAATATCTGCATGGATGTCTGTATGATTGACGTGACCGACATTCCCTGCAAGGAGAATGACGTAGTTGAGGTATTCGGAGACAACTTGCCAGTCACGGAATTAAGCGATCGTTTGAACACCATCCCCTATGAAATATTGACCTCGGTGTCTGAACGCGTGAAACGTGTTTATTTCCAGGATTAGGACAAATGCTCTGTTTTGCGTGAGAGAAGCGCCGTGCGACATTTTTTTGTTGAATACATGACGATATACTATATAAAATACGTAAATTTGCAATAGCAAAATAACAAATGCCTTGTTTATGACCGAATTTCACCGTGTTTTATACAGGGCTAAAAACACTAAATAATGGAATTGATAGAACAACTTATCGCACGCGCGAAAAACAACAAGCAGCGCATTGTGCTTCCTGAGGGAACAGAAGAACGTACCCTTAAGGCTGCCAACCAGGTATTGACAGATGGCGTTGCTGACTTAATCCTTCTTGGAAACCCCGAAGAAATCCGCAGTTTGGCTAAGGAATGGGGACTTGGAAATATCGAAAAGGCCACCATTATTGACCCTGAAAACCATCCGAAGAAGGAGGAATATGCTCAGTTGCTTTGCGAACTGAGAAAGAAAAAGGGCATGACCATAGAGCAAGCACGTAAGCTCGTGGTTGACCCTCTGTATTTGGGATGCTTAATCATTAAAGCTGGTGATGCCGACGGACAATTGGCTGGCGCACGCAACACAACAGGAAATGTTCTCCGTCCTGCTTTGCAGATTATCAAAACGGCTCCTGGCATTACCTGTGTCAGCGGTGCTATGCTGTTGCTGACACATGCGCCTGAATGCGGCGATAATGGCGTTTTGGTGATGGGCGACGTCGCTGTGACCCCTGTTCCCGATGCTAATCAGTTGGCGCAGATTGCAGTGTGCACTGCAGGAACTGCAGCGTGTGTAGCAGGATTGAATCCTCGCGTTGCCATGTTGAGTTTCTCAACCAAGGGCTCAGCTAAGCATGAAGTTGTTGACAAGGTTGTTGAAGCTCTTGCTATTGCCAAACAAATGGCTCCCAATTTGCAGATTGACGGCGAACTGCAAGCTGATGCAGCTTTGGTTCCCTCTGTGGGTGCATCTAAGGCACCTGGAAGCGAAGTGGCTGGTCGTGCAAACGTGCTTGTTGTGCCGAGTCTCGAAGTTGGAAACATCAGTTACAAGCTGGTTCAGCGCCTTGGCCATGCAACGGCTGTCGGCCCAATTCTTCAGGGCATTGCTCGTCCTGTAAACGACTTATCTCGCGGCTGCTCCGTTGACGATGTCTATAAAATGATTGCAATCACTGCCAACCAGGCAATTGCAGCCAAGGAAACAGAGAAGTAAAAAATGAAAAGCGGGTTTCGTAAGTTGTTGAAACGACTTATGGGATTCGCTTTTTATTATAGGTATATTTTTCGCGATAACATCTGTAAAAAGCAGGCACAATATGTGGTTTTTGCCTCGGTTTCAAAAAAGGAAGCCGAAAAAACATAAGGTCTGAAAAATATTTCTTACTTTTGCCATAAATAATACTAATGAATAAATAATTCTACTCATGAAAAAAAGAATTTTGGTTACAGGTGGAACTGGATTTATCGGTTCTCACACCACCGTTGAATTACAGAATGCAGGTTATGATGTAGTCATCATCGATAATTTGTCAAATTCAAAAGCTGATGTCATTGACGGAATCGAGCAGATTTCTGGTATTCGTCCTGAGTTTGAAAAGGTTGACTGCTGTGACCTCCCTGCTTTGGAAGGTGTCTTCAAGAAATATCCTAATATCGAGGGTATTATACACTTCGCTGCATCAAAGGCTGTGGGAGAAAGTGTTGAGAAGCCATTGAAGTATTACGAGAACAACATCATGTCTCTCGTGAATCTTTTGAAATTGATGCCTGTTTATGGTGTCAAAGGTATTATCTTCTCTTCAAGCTGCACCGTTTATGGCCAGCCAGATCCAGAGAATCTCCCTGTGACAGAATCAGCTCCGATCAAGAAGGCTGAAAGCCCTTATGGCAACACCAAGCAGATCAATGAAGAGATTATTCAAGATTATGTAAAGAGCGGCGCCAATATTTCAGCTATTTTGTTGCGTTACTTCAACCCGATTGGTTCTCATCCATCAGGAATCATCGGCGAAATGCCTAATGGCGTTCCTGCAAACTTGATTCCTTATTTGACTCAGACTGCCATTGGCATCCGTCCGTGTCTGTCAGTGTTTGGCGATGATTACGACACTCCTGACGGCTCTTGCATCCGTGACTTTATTTACGTACTTGACCTTGCAAAGGCACATGTGGCAGCAATGGCTCGTATCTTAGACGGCAAGAACACAGAGCCGGTTGAAATCTACAATGTCGGAACGGGGAAAGGCGTCAGCGTGTTTGAATTGATTCATACTTTTGAGAAGTGCACCGGCGTTAAACTCAACTACAAGGTTGTGCCTCGTCGTCCTGGTGACATTGAAAAGGTATGGGGAAATGTAGACAAGGCCAATAAGGTTTTGGGCTGGAAGGCCGTTCATACGTTGGAAGAAGCTCTTAGCTCAGCGTGGAATTGGCAGAAGAAATTGCGTGAAAAAGGAATCATGTAATCCCCACGTAATTAAATTAAGTAGAGTTCTAAAAAACCTGTCTAGGATTCTGAATGCTTAGAATAGCAGGCTTATAAGAACATCCGTTATATAATTTCATTTGTCGACAGACGGCTATTCCTTTTTCTGATAGTGGATAGTCGCTGTCGACTTTTTATTTGTTATATTATCCAATGGTGACATATTCTGATTTATCCCAATTACCGACAAACCCTGCGTATGTTGTTGAGGAGTCCTTGTTGCGTCGTAACCTTCAGTTGATTCGGCGTATTTCGGAGGATGCCGATGTGGAATTTATATTGGCTTTTAAGGCATTTGCCCTTTGGCGTACATTCGACATATTTCGTGAATATATTTCACACACCACGGCTTCATCATTGTATGAGGCACGCTTGGCGTGGGAAGAATTTGGATCAAAAGCCCATACGTATTCTCCTGCTTATGAAGAAGAAACATTTGACCAGATCCTTGATTGCAGCAGCCACGTGACATTTAATTCCTTGGGACAATACCGCCATTTCTATCAAAGATTAAAAGAGCACGGCGGTGTTTCAGCTGGGTTGCGCATAAATCCAGAATACAGTGAAATTGAAACGGAACTATACAACCCATGTGCGCCAGGTTCGCGATTTGGCGTTTGCGCTGAAGATTTACCGGAAACGTTGCCAGAAGGTGTGAATGGTTTTCATTGCCATTGTCATTGTGAAAGTCCTGCTTCTTCATTGGTTCACACATTGGAGCATATTGAAAAACGATTTGGAAAATGGCTGTCGCAATTGGAATGGCTGAATTTGGGCGGCGGTCACTTGGTCACAAAAGCGGGATATGATGTTGATTTATTAATCAGCACTTTACTGAAATTACATCAGCGTTACCCTAACTTGAGAATTATCTTAGAACCTGGATCAGCATTTGCATGGCAAACGGGATATTTGGCATCACGCGTGATTGATATTGTTGAGAACAAAGGAATTAAAACCGCCATTTTAAATGTAAGCTTCACCTGCCACATGCCAGATTGTTTGGAAATGCCTTATTGGCCGAAGGTCAGAAATGCAGAAACTCTGGAGAACTTCTTAGGCGCGAGTGATGCAGGAAACGTCTATCGTTTGGGCGGAAACAGTTGTCTTAGCGGAGATTATATGGGCAGCTGGAAGTTTGATGCACCTCTCAAGGTTGGAGATACTGTCATCTTTGAAGACATGATACATTACACAACAGTGAAGACAACCATG
>OQVT01001725.1_pt1 | contig 13993 bp, 15 predicted proteins | sample 1691561 | NCBI WGS metagenome assembly OQVT01 (sample SAMN03418260, study PRJEB22391) | human gut metagenome | biome: human-gut; feature: organic feature; material: feces | host: Homo sapiens | place: Tanzania | collected 2013-01 | reverse complement strand
GTAAGTATATATTCTCTGACCGTCCAGCCTAGGGTTGGACGGTGGAGCATACAGCCTACCCATCCCTGGAGACAGAATGAAGTCGGCTCATAAGACATCTGCTTCCCCACTCGCAAACATATTCGACCTTACATAGTCAATGTAAGCATCCGACACAAACCGTATTGTTTCGGAAGGTCATGTCTATTCGATTTGGAGGGGCTTGCTTTTGAACAGACAAGCCCAGAAGTCTGATTTTACGGGGCTTCGAGGATGTGATTTGTCCTCTTGGGGTTTACCGGACAGCAATAACAATTATATATAAGGAACAGGAGCCGCCTGCACCGCCTCAGCTATGGCGCAGTTTCTTCAGGAGTTCCTGGTTGATGCGGCGTATGCGGGTCTGTCCCTCCATCAAATCACGCTTGAAGGAGTTGAACTCCACATTCACATTATTATATATGTCATTGAATGTACTCAGGAGTGGAGGCAGATAAGGTTGCTCGTTGGTGTTCACCACGATGCGGATGTCTTTTGGCATCACGCGCACGTCTATCTCGCATCCTTCCTCCTTGGGGTCGCCATCGAAGTGGATTACACCGGGATTCTTGCGGAATATCTTCAGGTGCCGGCACTTGAAGCAGCGTATCTTGCTGTTCTGCGTAATGGTCTTGCTGAAGAGCTGGATAGCTATCTGTGGTGCTTCGAGCACATTGAACGGCTCCATCACAGTCACATCCATCAGCCCGTCACTCATGCTTGCATGCGGAGCGATATACACATTGTTGCCATACTGACTGGCATTGGCACAGGCGATGAGGAAGGCTTTGAACTGCTTCTTCTCGCCGTCTATCTCCATCTCGTAGGTATCTGGCTGGTACTTCAGGCCTTCCTTCAGCGTATTCTCTATATAGGTAAGTAATCCGCGTCGGCCGCTTTGGGCGAATTTGCTACTTACGAAGGCATCAAAACCGACACCGCATGTACAGAAGAACGGAGTGCCGTTGATGATTCCATAGTCCAAGCTCTTTATCTGACAGTCTGCCAATACCTGCATCGCTCCTTCTGGGTTCATGGGGATATACAGATGCCTGGCCAGCCCGTTGCCGCTTCCGCAAGGGATGATGCCCAGTGCTGTGCGCGAATGCACAAGACTACGTGCCACTTCGTTCACAGTGCCGTCACCGCCCACAGCCACCACCACATCAGTGCCGTCTGCCACAGCCTCACTGGCAAGCTCTGCTGCATGACCTCTGTGGTCAGTGTATGCAACGTGCACATCAAAGCGCTCGTCACTCAGATACTTAGGTATGAGAGCAACGATGCGTTTCTTGTCTGTCGTACCCGAAATAGGGTTGACGATAAAAAGTACTGATGTTCTGTTCTGCATAATTGGCTACAAAATTAAGCAAAAACACACATTCACAAACCAAAAGAAGGGGTAAAAGTAACAATTGATAGCAGTTTTTGCACCCACATATAAGCGTAATAAACGAAAAAACACTACCTTTGCAAAAATTTTCGTGACCCCTTGGTCACAGAGGACAAAACTAAGTAAATGGGACTATTAGAAGAGAAGCTCACTAAACATCCTTTCTATGCATTGGCAAAGGAGGTTAAAGAGAAGGGCGTATATCCCTATTTCCGTGAGATTGAAGGAAAGCAGGGAACTGAAGTTGAGATGGGTGGACATCACGTGCTGATGTTTGGTTCGAACGCTTACACCGGCCTTACTGGCGATCAGCGGGTTATTGATGCAGGCTGCAAAGCCATGCAGCAGTACGGTAGCGGTTGTGCTGGCAGCCGATTCCTCAATGGTACACTGGACATCCATGTACAGCTTGAGAAGGAGTTGGCAGAGTTTGTCGGCAAGGACGATGCGCTGGTGTTCTCCACTGGTTTCACTGTCAACAGCGGTGTGATACCGCAGTTGGTGAGCAAGGATGACTATATCATCTGTGACGATCGCGATCATGCGAGCATCATCGATGGCCGTCGCCTCAGCTTTGCCACACAGTTGCACTACAAGCACAACGATATGGCCGACCTCGAGCGTGTGCTCCAGCGTTGCGAACCCGACAAGGTGAAGCTCATCGTGGTGGACGGTGTGTTCTCTATGGAAGGCGATCTCGCCAACCTGCCCGAGATAGTGCGCCTGAAGCACAAGTACAATGCCAGCATCATGGTAGATGAAGCACACGGCATAGGAGTGTTTGGCAAGCAGGGACGAGGCGTATGTGACCACTTCGGACTTACCGATGAAGTGGATCTCATCATGGGCACATTCTCCAAGTCACTGGCCTCTATCGGTGGTTTCATTGCTGCCAACCAGACCATCATCGACTCTCTGCGTCACACCGCACGCACCTATATCTTCAGTGCCAGCTGCACACCTGCTGCCACTGCAGCCGCCCGCGAAGCTCTGCGCATCATCCAGGCTGAGCCCGAGCGCATAGCTGCTCTGTGGGATGTGACCAACTATGCTCTGAAACGCTTCCGCGAAGAAGGCTTCGAGATAGGTGATACCGAGAGCCCCATCATTCCTCTCTACGTGCGTGATTTGCGCAAGACATTCATCGTGGTAGCCCGTGCATTCGACGAGGGAGTATTCATCAACCCCGTTATACCTCCCGCTTGTGCGCCCACCGACACTCTTGTGAGATACGCGCTGATGGCTACCCACACCCATGAGCAGGTGGATGAGTCGGTCAAGAGACTGAAGAAGGTGTTCCACGAACTGGACATCATTTAAGCCTACAGCCAACTGTCCGGCTACAGGCAGTTCGAAAACCGCAATAATATAAGGCATCCGGCCGTCAGGCTGGGTGCCATTCTTGTTTCCGCTATGCTGCTGACCACCCGCACCGGGCGGTCGAGCCGGCTTTTCCATACCTTATTTCTCATCCCGCCTTATATGCTTGCTGGATTAAATTCACTAACTTTGTGCCCCAATTCAAGAGAGAAGATGAGAAGCAAGAGACAACCCATACCCATCACACTGCGTTCTGCCACTCCCGCAGATGCCGGTCAGATAAGGGAGATATATGCACCTTACGTGCGTGAGACAGCCATCACCTTTGAGTACGAAGTACCGTCTGTGGAGGAGTTCACAGAGCGGATAGAGCGTACGCTGGAGCATTACCCCTACATCGTGGCAGAAAGCGAAGAGGGCAACATCCTGGGTTATGCCTACGCGGGAGCCTATTACGGGCGTGCTGCTTACAGCCGCAGCGTGGAGGTTTCCATCTATGTGCAGGCAGGACAGCACGATGCGGGCGTTGGCCGAAGGCTCTACGAGGCGCTTGAAGAGGAGTTGCGCAGCAGAGGTTTCCTCAATCTGACCGCCTGCATAGCCTGGAGCGATGAGCCCAACAGATACCTCACCCACCAGAGTCCGATATTCCATCGCCACATGGGATATGAGCAGTGCGCACATTTCCACAAGATAGGATTCAAGTTCGGACGTTGGTTCGACATCATCTGGATGGAGAAGATGCTGGGCGAGCACAAGGATGAAAACCTGTAGCGCCTGGCCTTCAGCACCCGGCAATCCAGTTGCCCAATCCGACCAAGCATAAAAACCACACGCAGCAGGCAGAGTGCAGGCCCACAGACTTTGCCCCCAAGCCGAAAAGCAGTAACTTTGCACTATCGGCGGCAAGCAGGCATGCACATGCTGCCAAACCAATGCAACATACATAATGATGAACGAAGAAAAGCCACAGATACAGGATGCACAGGAGACTCCAACTGCTGTGACACTCAACGCACACAACAAGGATGAGTTTCCACCCGCACATACAGCCGAACATCTGCTCAATCAGGTGATGGTGAGAATGTTTGGCTGCGAGCGCTCAAGGAACATGCACATCGAGCGCAAGAAGTCTAAAATCAACTACACACTCAGCACACAACCCACTCAGGAACAGGTGGCTGAGGTGGAACAGCAGATGAACAGGCTCATCGCACTGGACCTGCCCGTAACCTATGAGTTCGTTACCCGCGACAACATCCCTGCTGGGGTGAAGCTGGACAAGCTGCCCGAAGATGCCAGCGAGACGCTTCGCATCGTGCGCATAGGCGATTTCGACATCTGTCCATGCATCGGCCAGCACGTGAGCAAGACCGGTGAGATAGGTTTCTTCCGCATCACAAGCACCAGTTTCAAGGACGGTTCTTTCCGTATAGTATATAAGGTAAAGGCCGACTGAACCGACTGTGAGCACATGAGAAATGAACATTCATAAGAGAGAGAGAACATTTTACAGATAGATATGGCAGACTGGAAGAGTGCGCTGGCAGCATTGGGAGCCTCCACAGAGAACAATGGAAAAGAGAAGAAAGCGGATGTGGAGCGCAAGAAGAGAGTGGGTGTGGTGTATTCCACCAACCCTGACTTTGAGTATGATGATGCCCAGGAGGCCGAAGCAGAGACTCTGCCCAGACAGCAACAACCGCTTCGCCTGAACATGGAACGTGCCGGCAGAGGCGGCAAGACAGTCACTCTGGTCAAGGGGTTCGTAGGCAGCGAAGCAGACCTGAATGCTCTGTGCAAACTTCTGAAGCAGAAATGCGGCGTGGGAGGAGCAGCCAAGGAGGGTGAAATCATCATTCAGGGTGACCACCGGCAGAGGCTTCTGGAGATTCTGAAGAAGGAAGGCTACACAGGCACAAGAGGTTGAGGACAACAGGAGCATCCAGCTCCTACAACATAACAAACCATAAGCAGACACACAGATGGCAAAGATACTGATTAAGGACACTACGGTGAGCGAACGCGCACAGATAGTTCGCGAGGCACTGGGAGCCGACAGCGACTGCGAAGGCATCGACCTGACCGACATGTATGATGACTATATCTACGGACTGAAAGAACTGGCCGACATCAACCGCGAGTTTAGTGAGAAGCATGCGGGAGAGGTAGTGGCTCATCCCGAGGAGACTGACTCCACCTGCCAGTGGAGCCGATAACGTTCACACAACCAATCATCACCCCTTCACGGCGCTCCATCCTTGCTCCTCACACCTGGCACTCTGCGAGTTGGGAGCAAGAGGGGTTCATGTGCCGTAGCAGAATATTATGAGCACCAACGACAAGAGTATCTTCGTGCGCCCATTGTGGGTTTCCATCTTCGCCCTTACCGCTGCAGTGGCGTGGGGATGGGCTTACCCGCTCATCAAACTGGGTTTCGCCGAGTTCCACATCACCCCCGATCTCACCGGCAGCAAGATTCTGTTTGCCGGCATTCGCTTCTGCATCTCGGGGCTGATTATCCAGGGAGTAGCACGTGCAGGAACAAGAGCTTCGCGATAAGGCGCTCCACCGACTGGTGGTACATCCTGCTCTTCACCCTGCTCAATACCACCATCCACTACACATGCTTCTATATCGGCCTTTCTTACGCGCCTGGAGCGCGTTCGGCCATACTCAACTCGCTGAGCGTGTTCTCTGTAGTCATCCTGGCATGCCTGTTCTTCAAGAGCGACAGGATGACCATACGCAAACTCATGGGCTGTATGATTGGTTTCGCAGGCATTCTTGCACTCAACATCGGCGGCAAGAGGAGCGGCAGCGGATTCACTCTGATGGGCGACGGAATGATTGTCCTCAATGCGCTCAGCGGTGCTGCTGCATCGCTGCTTGCCCGTGGATTGGGCAGGCGAGTGAATGTGTTTGTGGGCACAGGCTACAGTCTGGCTTTGGGCGGACTGATGCTGATGGCCGCCGGACTGCTCTTGGGTGGCAACATACCGTATATAAGCGTTCTGGGCATCACCTATCTGTTGCTGCTGATAGCCATCAGCACCGTCGGTTTCACCCTTTACAACAAGTTGCTCACCTGCAACCCTGTGGGCAAGGTAGCCATCTACAACTCGCTGATACCTGTGGTGGGAGCCGTCACCAGCTGCCTCTGTCTGGGCGAAACGTTCTATTGGAAATACGTGTTGGCAGGCTCACTTGCCACTGCCGGCATATGCATCATCAATCGGGGAAAGCAATGACAGAAATGCTTCATTGCTGATACGGGATGTGGCGAAGAGCACAGTCGAGCCTCTTCTCCAGTTCATCCAGTTTGCCCATACGGATTGAGAACGTCATGTGACACTGCATATCGCACGTCTGCTCCACGATGCGGGCTTCCATCAGGCGCGATATCTTCATCACCGCATTCATGTCGGCATAGTCGAAATCGATGCTGCAAGTGCCATCCACCGTACGTGTTTCCACCTGTGCATCATCCAGTGTGGCGGCTGCTGTAGTGCGATAAGCCTCTATCAGTCCGCTTGTTCCCAACTTCACACCGCCGAAATAGCGCACCACCAGCACAATCACATCGGTCAGTTCACGGCTGTTTATCTGCCCCAGGATGGGTTTGCCTGCCGTTCCGCTGGGTTCTCCGTTGTCATTGCTACGAAACTGTTCGCGCTCTGCACCCAGCATGTATGCCCAGCACACATGCCTGGCATCATAATATTTCTTCTGGTATTCAGCCACCAGCGAGAGAGCTTCCTCGGGGGTGGTTACATGATGGGCAAAGCCAAGGAACTTGCTCCTCAGTTCGGAGTAAGTTCCTTGGCTTGTTCCCACAATAGTCTGATATTCATCCACCATTGGCATGAATGTCTATGAGAGCTTGTGTACCACGAGTCCGCTGCGCAACTTCGGCTCAAACCACGTAGCCTTGGGAGGCATGATATTGCCGCTGTCGGCTATGCGGATAATCTGCTGCATGCTCACGGGATAGAGCGCAAGTGCCATCTGCATCTCGCCCGAATCCACCCTGCGCTTCAGTTCTCCCAGCCCGCGCAATCCGCCTACAAAGTCGATGCGCTTGTCTGACCTGAGGTCCTTGATACCCAGCAGCTCATCCAGGATAAGCTTGCTGCTGATGCTCACGTCCAGACTGCCGATGGGGTCAGTCTCATCCACCAGCCCAGGCTTCAGCATCAGGCTATACCACTCACCCTGCATGTAGAGGCTGAACTCATGCAAGCAGGTGGGTCTGTAGGGGTCTGCACCCTTGGGAACAGCGGCGAAATGCTTCTCCAGAAGCTGGATGAACTCGGCAGGCGAGTGGCCGTTGAGGTCCTTCACCACGCGGTTGTAGTCCAGTATGGTCAGTTGGCTTGCGGGGAAGCACACAGCCATCAGGTAATTGTATTCCTCCTTGCCTGTGTGGTGAGGGTTGGCTTTGGCCTTCTCGGCACCCACCAGCGCAGCCGCTGCTGTACGGTGATGACCGTCGGCGATATACAGATGAGGCATCCGGGCAAAGCGCTCGGTGATGGCTCTGAGGTCGTCTTCTCCTTCCACCACCCAGAACTGATGGCGGAATCCATCTACTGGCGCAATGAAGTCATACTCAGGCTCCTGGGCTGCATAGCGGGCAACGATGGCATCCAAGACTGCATCATCGGGATAAGCCAGAAAGACCGGTTCCATGTTGGCATTGCATATACGCACATGCTTCATGCGGTCCTCTTCCTTGTCCCTTCGTGTGAGTTCGTGCTTCAGGATTACTCCGTTCATGTAGTCAGCCACAGCCGCTCCCACCACCAGTCCGTACTGTGTGTGCCCGTTCATCGTTTGGGCATACACATAATAGTGCTCGTCGGCATCCTGTACCAGCCAACCCTCGCGCTGGAACTTGGCAAAGTTGTCGGCCGCACGCTGATACACGCGCTCGTCATATTCGCTGGTTCCCTCGGGGAAGTCTATTTCGGGTTTGATGATATGATAGAGCGACTTCTCGTTGTCGCCGGCTTCTGCCCTTGCCTCCTCGCTGTCCAGCACGTCGTAAGGCCGGCTTTCCACCTGCTCTACCAGTTCGCGCGGCGGGCGCAATCCTCTGAATGGTTTTACGATAGCCATTATTTGTTTACTTGGAATTTGGTTACACCGTCCTTCAGATAAGCCACTATCTGACGTGCAGCGGCAATGCCTGCGTTCACATTGGCCTCTGCTGTCTGTGCTCCCATCTTCTTGGGAGTGGCGAAATAGCGGCCTGGAAACTCCGACGAGAAGGTTGCATCGGCATCAGGTTTGATGTCGGTGATGTATTTCAGGTCGCCTCTCTCCTGCATGAGCGCTATCAGTCCGGGCTCGTCTATCACCTCCTTGCGGGCGGTATTGACGAGTATTCCGCCCTTCTTCATCTTGTTCACCAGGTCGTGATTGATGCTCTGGCGGGTTTCGGGAGTGGCAGGAATATGCAGCGAAACGATATCGCACCGCTCAAAGAGTTCGTCACGCGAAGCGGCAGCGTGCACTCCGGCTGCCTCGATGGTCTCCTTGGGGCAGAAAGCATCATAGGCATACACCTCCATGCCAAAACCTTTGGCTATTCGGGCTACATTCCTGCCCACGTTGCCAAACGCCAGTATGCCCAGTTTCTTGCCCATCAACTCGGTGCCGCTGGTACCGTTGTAGAAGTTGCGCACTGCATATACCAGCAGTCCGAACACCAGTTCGGCCACACTGTTGGCATTCTGTCCGGGGGTGTTCATAGCCACCACATGATGGGCGGTAGCAGCCTCCAGGTCGATGTTGTCATATCCAGCACCTGCACGCACCACTATCTTCAGCTGACGGGCAGCATCCAGCACCTCATTATCCACCTTGTCCGAGCGAATGATGAGTGCATCTGCATCGGCCACTGCACTCAGCAGCTGGCTCTTTTCGGTATATTTCTCCAGCAGAGCCACCTGGCCTCCTGCCTCATTGATCACTTCCTTTATGCCATCCACAGCCACCTGGCTGAACGGTTTTTCTGTTGCAACAAGAACTTTCATGTCTATTATATATATAATGTATAAGGGAAAACCCGCAGGCGGCAATTTGTTCCCATGAGCCGGGCAGCCGCCTGTCGGGTTTCCCTACGCTTGGTTAGTGTTTAGCTTCAAATTCCTTCATGCAGGCTACCAGTGCCTTACAGCCCTCCACCGTCATGGCGTTGTAGCAGCTGGCACGGAATCCGCCCACATCACGATGACCCTTTACGCCCACCATCCCTTGCTGTGTGGCAAAGGCAAGGAACTCGTCCTGCAGATCCTGATATTCGGGTTTGAGCACAAAGGTAAGGTTCATCCTCGAGCGGCTGTCCTCCTCGGCTGTTCCCACGAAGAGTCTGTTGCGGTCTATCTCATCATACACGATGGCCGAGCGTTCTATGGCTCTCTTCTCCATAGCCTCTACTCCACCCTGCTTCTTTATCCACTTCAGGTTCTGCAGAGCGCAGTAGATGGGCACCACGGGAGGTGTGTTGAACATGCTTCCTTTCTTCACATGCGTGCGATAGTCCAGCATGGTGGGGATGGGACGGCACACTTTGCCCAGCAAATCTTCCTTCACAATCACAAAGGTCACACCGGCCATACTCAGGTTCTTCTGTGCACCTCCGTAGATGAGACCATACTTGCTCACATCCACCGGGCGTGAGAAGATGTCGCTGGACATATCTGCCACCACGGGGATGGGAGAATCCAGATCCTCGCGCAACTCAGTTCCGTATATGGTGTTGTTGCTTGTGATGTGCAGATAATCAGCGTCGGTGGGGATGGTGAAACCTTTGGGGATGTAGGTGAAATTCCTGTCCTTGCTGGATGCCACTTCCACCACTTCACCAAAGAGGCGAGCTTCCTTTTCTGCCTTGGATGCCCAAGCACCCGTGTTGAGGTAAGCTGCCTTCTTCTCCAGAAGGTTGTAGGGGACCATACAGAACTCCAGACTAGCACCTCCACCAAGGAACAGCACCGAGTACCCTTCGGGTATCTGCAGCAGTTCCTTAAACAGTGCAACGGATTCATCCACAACTGGCTGGAAATTCTTGGCACGGTGGCTGATCTCCATCAGGCTTAGGCCAGAACCCTCGAACTCAAGACATGCAGAGGCTGTAGCCTCTATCACCTCGCGGGGCAGAATGCTTGGGCCCGCATTGAAATTGTACTTCTTCATGTCGCTTCTTTAGTTGTTTACCATAATATAATATATCCTGATTTTAATGGCTCAACAGATGCTGGAGCATCGCTCCATTGTCCTTTCGCCTCCATACCACTACAAATTTACGCTTTTTACGCCTTTCGCGGTACAGGGTGATAGGTAAAAATTGACATAAAATTGCAATGTGCAAAAAAACTTGCTCCATAACTTGCCCAGTCCAATGAATTGTACTACTTTTGCATCGCTTTACGGGGCAACAGCCCAGTCAGGCACGGGGTGTAGCGCAGTTGGTAGCGCACCTGGTTTGGGACCAGGTGGTCGCCCGTTCGAGTCGGGTCACCCCGACAACAAAGCAAAGGAACGAAGCAAAAGAAATTTGCAAAAAGGTTTGGCGAAACGAAATAAAAGATGTACCTTTGCAGCGCAATTACGGAATGGTGCCTTGGATGAGTGGCTTAGTCAACGGTCTGCAAAACCGTCTACGGCGGTTCGAATCCGCCAGGCACCTCCACTTAAAGGAAAAGCGATAGAGAAAGACATCCCCACAAAAGGATGTCTTTTTTGTTTCCCCACATTCGTGAGGAGGAATGTCTGAATCGGTGAAAGCGAATGTTGAAATTCGTGGGAGTGAGAATGTGAATTCGTGAAAGCGGGAATTTGAATTCGTGAAAGCGGGAATTTGAATTCGTGGAAAGGAACAACCGAATCGGTGAAAGCGAGAATCCGAATTCGTGGGAAGGAACGACAAGATTCGTGAAAACAGGAATTTGAATCGGTGGGGATGAATACCTGATTTGATGGAAGCGGGAAACCGGATTCGTGGAAAGGAACGACAAGATTCGTGGAAACAGGAATTTGAATTGGTGGGAACAAATACCAGAACTGCTGGAAGCGGAAGACTAATTTCGTGGAAAGGAATGTCGAAATTGTTCACCCCGTCGGCACAGCGCGGTGCAACAGCCACTGCAGCGTGCTGCATCAGCTATCCCAGCATGCTACATTCGCCCCCGCAGCGCACTGGCTTCTTCTATCACCCCATCTGCCAATGGCCCGGAAGCTCATTGGCACCACCACTACACCTCTTCTTATTACGAAAGGGAGACAGACAAATATCCCCGAGAAAGCTCCCTGCACAAATGTCAGAAGCGATTGCTCCCCCAGAAGCCAGTTGGCCCGATGTTCCGTGATGCGAACATCGGGCCAACTGGTTATATCGTCAGGATTCAATTGCTGTTATGTTCTTTCGGCTTTCCTGTGTGTTTCTGTTTCCATCTCCACAGGAAGTGGCAGACTCTGAACAGCGGTTCGCTCAGCGCTTCTGATGGATAAAACCTCAGCATACGCCAGTCTCTCCTGAAGCGTTGGATATTATGCCAGAGCGCCCCTTGTCCGAAATGGTTCCGTTCATCATAATGTCCGAAGTTGCCTCCAGCCATTATCTCCTCCAGTAGCAACCGTCCTCTCCGCTCATCAGGAGCACATATCATCCTCTTCTCATCCAGTCCCATCACCTCACGCAGCACATACATCACCGCCCCAGCAAACTCCCAAAGTCCCAACCACTTCAGTTCCTCTTGCAACCCACCAAGCTCTTCACTCACCACCAATCCATCCTTCAATCCCGAGCTATCCGTGGTCAATAAGGACGAACACGAATCTCCCGAATCACACGAATGCTTTTCTGTTTTCCCATCAACCCTATTCGTTAGACTGCTATCCGTGGTCAAAGAAGAAGAACACGAATCTCCCGAATCACACGAATGCTCTTCAGTTTTCCCATCAACCCTATCCGTTAAATCCGTGTAATTCGTGTTCAATAAAAAAACATCCCCATCCGTGTTCCCATCAACCTTATTCGTTAAATCCGTGCAATCCGTGTTCATTAAAGAACCATCACTCTCCGCATTCACACCAATCCTATCCGTGTTATCCGTGAAATCCGTGTTCAATAAAACCCCATCACAATCCGTGTTCCCAGAAACCCCATTCGTGTTCCCAGAGAAATCCGTGTTCTTCAGGACAAAATAGTAATCTACTATCTGCCTCAGTCCAACCCCTTCGTAGAAGCAATGGTGAAACAGGTGGCAGAGCTGGTAGATGATGTTGAAGGAGAGCGTTGGTACAGCCACTTCACCAGCGTTGTTGGGCAGAGCGATGCGATTGCTGCATTGCAGATCTGCATTCCGCTTGAGCCACTTCTGCAGACGGCTGTTGTGCAGCGGACTGTTGAGCAGAGCAGGCGTTGAATGCAGTTCCACCGAAACACCATGCACCGTCAACCCTATGTGGTTCAGACTCTCCTGGAGCGACGAACCGTCCCCTTCGGTGAGCGAAAGCGCTATATGACGAAGCTCCTCACGGTTTGCCATCACCCACACATCCACATCTCCAGGGGTACGCGATGAAGGATGAGGATAGAGCAAAGCATTTCCCTGCCCCTTGAGGATGCAGCAGCGGAAGCCCGCAGCACATACCTTATTATATATATAGGCAGAAGCCCGGTCCATCCGCATGTTCCTGCGGCGGATGCTCTCACTGTCACTCAGCCAGCGGAGCAGCAGCGGACGGGCGGGAGCCAACTCCTTGGGCAACCTCTGGATGCCGTCGAACAGCACACCCACCAGCGTCTGCCTTTTCGCAAACTGGTAACAGGCATCCCAGTCAAAGCACCCCTTCCGGCCGTCGAGAAGACCTTTCACCTCCCCATCCAACCCCAAGGAGAAACGCAGGAAGCGGAACAGCCCAGCCTCCATCACTCCTTTGTCATGTTCCACAGAAACAGCACATTGCCCAGGATATACCGCCTCCACATGCGTCGAGGTTCCTTCATCAGGCGGTAAGCCCATTCCAACCCATGCTCCTGCCACCACAGAGGAGCCCGCTCCACTGTACCTGCATAGAAGTCAAACACCGCCCCTATGGTACCCACATGACAGTGGATATCCAGTTCATGCCAGTGCGCATACGTCCATTTCTCCTGTTTGGGAGCCGTCATACCTATCCACAGCAGGTCAGGATTGGCGCTGTTTATAGCCTCTATGATTGCCTTGTTGTCCTCGTCAGTAAACTCCGGTTTGTAGGGAGGCGAATACGTCACCACCTTCAAGTGCGGATAATCCACTGCCGCACGCTTCTCTATCAGGCTCAGCACCTTAGGCGAACTGCCCATGAACATCACCTTGAGCGGCAGTTTGCCTGTTGCAGCACCCGCAGCATTGGCCAGCTCCTTTGCCCTCTGCTCCAGTCTGTCCATCTCGAAGGCGAAAAGGTCCCATCCCGCTACACGTTCCGTGGGCTGGCTCTTCGCCTTTATCCACTTGCAAGCCTTCACTATGCTCACCCCGTCAGGAATCAGCACATCCCCTTTCTGAAGGGCTTCTGCAAAGAGACTGTCCTTCTGTGCCGTGTTGAAGGAATGGGCATTCACTGTGTTTATAAGCAACTTCCCATCGGGCAGCGAAGCCAGTTCAGCCCTGCTGCCAAGAATTGTCAACGTCTTAAGTCGAAGCATAACTATACATATATAAGACAGCTGCGGGAGCCTCATCAGCCTCCCGAGCCAAACGATAATACCAAATGTAGGATTCCGCATGAGTCACTCGCTATGCTCATGCAGCCAAATCAAAATATCAGATAAAAACTATTTCCCGTCAGGAAATAAAGCGCTAACTTCGCGCAAGCAAACATCAATCGGCTATGGCATCAGACATCCTCACCATATACTCACGCTACCGTCAGCTCACCCAGAAGCAACGCCGTCATCTCCTTGCCGCTCTGCAGCAGCAAGGCATCAGCGTCATCCGCATCGAAGCCTATGAATATCCCGATGCACCAGGCATCAAGCACATGTTTTTCTATTTCCAGGATTCCCCCAAGAACCCCATCCCCTATTTCCTCCTGCCTCCCCAGCTATGGCAAGCCATTCAGGACTGCGTGATGGGAGAGGGATGATTGATGGATTTTACTTCCAGATATATGTTTCGGGATATACCACCTCTATAAATTGGAAGCCTTTGCCAAGTTTACCAATATTTGTAGCTGCGTCCTTTGTCGGGTCAATCAAAGAACGCATGC
>OQVT01001719.1_pt1 | contig 14006 bp, 8 predicted proteins | sample 1691561 | NCBI WGS metagenome assembly OQVT01 (sample SAMN03418260, study PRJEB22391) | human gut metagenome | biome: human-gut; feature: organic feature; material: feces | host: Homo sapiens | place: Tanzania | collected 2013-01 | reverse complement strand
AAAAAATGAATTTGCTCGTAATGAGCTTGGTTTCAGCCGCAGCTTTGTCTTTCACCAGCTGCAGCAGTAATGATGATTTGGCTGGTAACGCTGGTCAGGCTAAGGTAGATCAGTTCTACATGACATTGACCATTCAGACTCCTAACAGCAATGGTACCAGAACTGTAGTTAACAAGCCTACAGTAGATGCAACTGCAGCTGAGTCTGATGTAACAAGTGGTACATTCTACTTGGTTGATGCCAACAATAAGATTGTATTCAAAAAGAGCATCTCTAAAGAAGAGTGGGCTGAAAAGAAGATTCCTACACAGGGCACAAATGGTAAGACTACACTTCAGGTTCCTGTAGAAAATGTAACTGCAGGTACAAAATATAGTGTATATTTCCTAGCTAACTCAGAAAGTGCTTCACCACTTACTGATGTTTATACATCTGACTTAGCTAACAAGTTTGCTAAAGCATACTCTACTGCTAACAACTTCGCTATGTTCAATGAGAACGATGCAGACGTTAAGGCAAACAGCCATACAGTTGTTTTCACATCAGACAACAAGGATGCAAATTCTGCAGCAAAGGTTAGCAGCATTATCAATATCGAGCGTCTTACAGCACGTATTGACGAGCCAAAGTCTGAGGCATCTGTCATTAAGCCTTACGCTGTAGATGCTACAGCTAGCGATGAGGAAAAGAAAGCTAACGCAGATGCTGTCAAGGCAGTAAAGGGCGTAACATTGACTAAATATGCAATCTCAAATGTTGCCAACAAGACAAATGTTATGCAGCAGTGGGCTGATGCAACAACCCTTTCAATCCCTTCAGATATCTCTTACTTCCAGCCAACATCTGAGTTCGGCACTAAGACTTTGCTCCAGAACTATGGCTACTTCAATGCTGTAACAACAGAAAAGGGAAAAGAGAAGCATAAGGACTATGTCTTCGAGAATAACTCTAGTGATGCTGCAACTTCTATGTACTTCGAGTACAGAGTAGAGCTCAATCAAGACTACAAGGACAAGGCCGACATCAAGGATGGTACTTTCTATCGTTACAACAAGGTCATCTATAGCAACATCCAGGACATCATCAACGATTACAAAGATCAAAAGGCTATCTTTGATGGTAAGGACGCATCCACAGTTATTGCAGAATTGACAGCAGCTAAAAATGACACAACAGATCCAGAGGCTAAGCTGGATGAATTCCGCAAGAAGTATGATATCGAGGTCTTCAACGCTGGTAAGACATACTATGTTCAGAAGATCAAGGATCAGTACCTCGGTGTAGAGAATACTATCCAGCGTAACAGCATCTACCTGTTAAATGTAAAGAACATATTTAATGTTGGTGCCCAGGTTCCTAATGGTGGTCCAGATGACCGTACATTGTACTATCTCGATGTTGAGGTTTCTGTTAACCCTTGGGTTCTCAATAGCTACGATGTTGACTTGCAGTAATATTCCGTCATACCAGACAGATAAAATATAAATACTTATATATATACCAAGACTCTCGGGGGAGCAATCCTCCTCCGAGAGTTTATCATTCAAACGTTCGTTCAGAAAAGCAACGAAAGATTCTTAAAAGATAACTAACATTGCCGCCCATGTATAAAAGGCGGGAGACACAAAGACGTGCCGTCATACCCCAACCCGAAAGACTGGCACTTTTCATTCTTAGAAAATAACGATGCCGAAAGCAACGAAACAGAGAGCTGATGAAGCAAAGATATTCGCTACCTACGGCACTCTCTATATAAAATAAGTATAAGTAAAAGATTATAAAAGATAAAGAATATGGCACATTTCCTCAAAAACAAATGTTGCAAGCTGGTTTGCATCTCAGCCATCGCACTCACTTCTCTTTCATCCTGCATGAAAGATGATATCACGGGCTGCCCTACTGCTAAGTTGTCGCTCAAATTCGACTATACTTACAATGTGAAGGAGGCTGATGCTTTTTCTGCTGAGGTGAAGAACCTCAACGTTTATGTATTCGACAAGAACGGTAAGTTCGTAGATAACTATACCGAGTCGGCTGACAAGTTTGAAACAGGTCATAAGATGGAAATCACAGACCTGCAAGCAGGCAAGTATACCTTCGTCTGCCTGGCTCGTGACAAGCAACCTGCCGCAATGGGAACAAGAGCCGAAGGTGATGATGAAACCGAGTTTAGCTTTACTAAACTTACCCCAGGTATCTCAACCATCAACGACCTGCAAGAGGAAATGGGCAAAAGAAACGAAGAAGAATCCGTAAACGACAAGCACTTCACAGCCCTCTATACCGCACAGGACTCCCTCAACTTTGATGGAGAAAACGATGTACAGGGAAAATTGAGTCTGATGAAGTGTACCAAAACCTACCGCGTGGTGATGCTTCCATTCGAACCCGACCAGGAAGGATTCACAGCCGAAAACTTCGATGTAGAAATCAAAGGTTCCGCAGCTCTACTCGACTATAAGGGCGACAAGGTAAAGCCAAAGGCTATCACCTATCTTCCTTATGAGAAGAAACTGGTAGAAAACCACAGCGGCAAGACCGAGGTAGAAGGCGAAGACGTAGAAAAGGCACTGGTTTACGACCTGTCATCATCACGTATGTTCGAAACCAAAGATGACAACAAGAGCCGTGCTGCCGACGGAACCAGCCAATATGATGACAAGCGCATCGTCATCACCGACAAACGCATCAACAAAGTCATCTTCAACCACTCCCTGCCTTGGTTCCTCTCACTCTGTGCCAGCGACCGCTACGGCAAAGACTGGAGCGACCAGCAGTATCTGGACCGCCAGGACCATTACACTCTGGTATTCTACGTGCCAGCTCCAAGTTCTACCTACAGCATGGATGCAAGAATCAAGGTAAACAACTGGGTTCTGAATCTTCAGAATGCCGACCTGGGAAAATAAGAAAAGAAAGAAGTATAAGTAAAAGAAAGAAAACATGAAACGCTATCAATCTACTTTGACCAAGATGACACGCCCAGTGTGTATGGCACTCGCTGCCTTGCTCATGGTAGGCGCAATGGCATCCTGTTCAGAGAACGAAAATACAGAAACAGCTCAAGGCGACAATGCCTATCTGAGCCTCAGCTTCTCTACCGGCACCGGAAACAGTACCAGAGCCGGAGAAACCAGCGGAAAGGTTCTTGATGACAATGAGACTGATGCGAATCCTACTCAGGAGAGCGACATCCACAACATCAAGGTGTGGGTATTCAAATCAGATACCGGCGATGAAGCCACCCCTATCTCCTATAAAGCAGAGACGCTGAGCGAAGTGAAGAACGGTAACTATACCCTGAACCTCCGATTTCTGAGAAAGATTGGCGGCGAAGAAGTAAAGAAAATCGACCTTTACATCCTGGCAAACTCTGAGAGCATCAACATGCTGGACCAGATGAAAGGCAAAGACCTCCGTTCGGTAACCCGCAAAGATCTGAAAGAAGTCTGCTTTACCTCACCTTTCGGTATCAATAGCGACGGAACTGCAGAAACAAAAGAAGTGCCAGACGGAAAGGGACTCCCTATCTCCCGTGCCATCACGCAGATTTCCGTAGATAGTCATGTGGCTGATACAGAAGAAGGAGCCAAAGACAAAGGCATCAAGATTCCTCTGGTGCGCGCCGTTTCGAAACTCCATTTTTACTTTGCCCGCAAATCGGGTTCTGATGCTAACACCAATCAGGTAAAAGTAACAAGAATTGAAATCGAAGGCAATACCATTCCTACTGCCAGCTATGTTTTTCCAGATGAAGCGGAATATAACGAGGACGGTTACAACCAGGACGTAACCAGTCAGAAATATAACAGTTCAGGTACATCTTACGTACCAACCACTCTGAATCTGGCAGGTGTAGAGAACACAGATATCAAGGAAGTGGAGGATCCAGAGAGTTTCATCAAAAAGAGTAATCAGTCTGCCCAGGCATATCTGGATGCATTTAAAAATGAAGGCATCACATCTCACGACCTCTGTTATCTCCGTGAGACCAACAAAGCCATCCAAGGCACCATCTACTATTCATTAGATGGCGGTGCAACCGAGAAGAGCGTGACCTTCGATATTCCTTCAGGCGGAAATGCCATCAGAAACAGAGAACTGGTAGTTTACGGTTATTTCCTCAACGGACAGATGGGTAAGCTCACCGTTACTCCTACTATTCAGGAATGGCAGAATGGTGGAACATATACATTCATAGAGAAAGCATCCAGCGAAGTCATCATTACTGACGGTGAGAAAACAGACTGGGGATACAAGGTAGCCTACGGCAAACCAAAGTTCGGTCCGATGATAACAATCAAAGACATAGATACTGATGGCAAGACTTGGATATTGCAGACCAACAATCCAATGTTCGGATTCGTAAAATGCAACGCAAGCGGCAACTATGAAGAAAACCAAGAGATCTACGGAATGAACGAGAAAGGAGATGAAACCATACTCGGTTATACCTATAAGATAAAGGACTTTCTCAAGAGCGACAATGGAGTCGACAAGGAAATACACTTCTACGTAGTGCCGAAGAAGAGACTGGACACCTCTATCCCTCACAATGTGAAAGCATCCATCTTCATCACCCGATACCCGAACGACAAGTTCTTCATCAATGCTGCAGGCAAGTTCCCTGGCAGCGAGGACGGTACAGAAATTTACTTCGAGCAAGTATTATAAACATCAAGTACCATAAATAGCAAATACATCAAACAGCTATCATAAAATGGCATTCATCATGAACATGAAGGAGTTATTAAAACATATATCATCAACCTCAAGCTGCATGGCACTGGTTGCTACGCTGCTTGCGGGATGCGCCGCTGACAACACCGAAATACAGACCAACGGTGCTGAACAAAAGCTCGACATCATGCCGATAGTCAACGACCTCAACAAGTCTACCCGAGCAGACGAAGATGCGCTGCACGAGAAGACTTTGTCGGCTTTAGACTTCAAGCTCTTCGAGAATGAACAGCAAAACAACATCGACGAACAATTCTACAGCATTAATGAAGGCAAGGAACTGCAAGTGGGAGGCAGTGACTGGAAATCAGAGTTTGATTTAAGCAACCGCACCTACACCTACTATGCCGTAGCCAACGCCAAGAAGAACTTGAAAGGTATGAACGCAGCCTCAGCCAAAGTGGAGTTTCAGGAAGATGACGACATCTGGCAGACCTACAACGACAGCAACAAGAAATCTTTCTTGATGAGTTGTACGGGGCAATATACAGTAACCAATGACCTCAATCAAACCATTCCGTTCGAGTTAGTGAGGGCAGCAGCTAAGATTCAACTCAACCTTGAGACCAAGGTTCCAGGTTACAAGGCGACATCCCTAAAGTGGAAATTGATTAACTACAATACCAATACATCTGTCTTTGACGGTCAGACTGCCGAACCTAAGATTGTAAAAGACGACAAAAGTGATCCTAGCAATGAGGTGGAGAAACTAGCAGACCAACAGTACGCCGTTACCACCTACAGTTACGCTACCTCTTGGAGTCAAGCTGAAGAGGCACCACAGATATTGATAACCATCCACTTCTCTCCAGAGGTGGAGGCAAAGGAAGAAGATATCATCAAGACTTACGCCATCCCCGTGCGTGACCCAGAAGAAAAAAATAGCCGTTTCTTGGAGCGTAACCATATCTACAAGATTAACGCCACCCTCAAGAACCTAGGCACCAATTCGGAGATTCATTACGGAACGCCCGACTATATGACTTACGCCATTACCAAGTGGTCGGAAGGTGGAATAACCGATGTGAACAAAGGTCAAGCAAGCTACTTGATTGTAGACCCGTCCTTCCTCGTCATGAAGAATATCAATATAGACGGAACCAGCATCAAGTTCTTCGGTTCGGATTTCTGCATGACGAAAGACCTCAATGCATGGTACATCAACAAGGATGGAAACAAGGAAACCAACAACGTACAAAGCGGCAACGCCATCATCAATGACAAGCAGAAGAAAGGATGCGTGAGAGTGGAATCGTCAGCCCACAACGACGTCACCGTTAAGTACTCTTCCTTCACCATTTACTGTGGAACCCCTAGCAAAGGCACCTACAACGAGAAAAAGATACTGGTGAAACGCTATCCTTTGGATTTCGTGGAGTATGTAGATGGTTCATTCGTCATCCAGACCACCAACACCAACCACGACTTCACGATTAGCCGACCATCTAGTTCTTCTCAAGACCAAGAGAACATCGTATCTCCAGCCTTCGCCATCGCCAAACAGCAATATTCAGCGTCCAGTTGGACTTCGGCACAGCAAGAGAGCAAAAAAGGCTCAAATATGAATGGCTACGAGGGCTGGCGTCTCCCAACCAACGAGGAGTTGAAACTGATAAAGAAATATCAGAACAATTATCAAAACAATATATCGCAGGTGCTCAACGGAACTTACTGGACATTGTCTGGCAAGCAATACGATGCCTCAATTGACACCTTCTCCGAAGGCAACGGCGAAGCCCAAGTGCTCTGTGTACACGACCTGACGGCAGCAGAAGTCAAGGCTTTGGAAGAAGATGGCAAGGAATGACGAATGAATAACATTTAAACAAAGAAGGTAAACAATATGAAACTTATCAAGCTATATATCGGAATGATTGTTGGGGTGCTGGCGATACTGACATCCTGCACCGAGGGCTACGTTGATGCCACGCCTTCTAACGGTGAAGAGCAGGGCATTACCATCAATTTCAGCATTGCCATTCCGAGCTACGAAGAGAAAACAACCCGAAGTGTCACCTTTGGTACCAACGAGGGCATCAAAGGCAAAGAAGACATGCTCCTATTCTGCTTCGACAACAATGGACAGTTCGTGGGATTCGCCAAAATCGAAGATTTTGAGAACGTCCCAATACACGAGGTCAAGAATGATGGAAGTTCGGACGAGAAGAAGATAAAGGCTATCATCCCTACAGCCACCTCTCGCATCCATTTCGTTGCCAACGCCAACAAACAGTACCAGTCCATCAACGTGAACAACCAAGCCCAGTGGGTGGGCATGCATGAGAACACACTGATGACCACTTTTGAGACAGAATATGGTGAAGATCAGGCACAACAGACGAGATACTGGGGATACGTCCAAAAAGACAACCCAACAGAACTCAAGCAATACTTGACGAGCAAGAGCAAGGACCATATCGTACATCTCGTGAGAGACCGTGCCAAGATTACCGCTTCCTGGGCAGACCCAAACAAGACGGACGAAATCAGCATCTCCGTCATCAATGGCGAAGCGTATGGCACGTTGACACCATTCAACCGCACCATGTTGAATTTTCCTACCACTACTGGGGATGACACTTGGAGATGGGACATCGACTACATCACCCCAAGCGTCAGCACCAGAAGATTGAAGGGTGATGTGGGACAGATGAAGAACCCAACTTATACATTCGAGAACAGAAACTTGCCTAACGACCCGATGAAGGTGATTTTGAAAATTAATAAAAAGTACTACTTCATCTATCTCCAAGACGAGAAAAACGTCCCTTACATCATCAAGCGAAACTACGAATATAAAATCGTCATCACCAAACTGGACGAGAGCTTGGGATGGGAAAACTCTGAGGAAGCCTTGAAAGGGGCACCAGCCAACAACCCTTGGATCAAGGTGGAGGAAACTATACCTGAGATTTCAGATGACACTTACAGCCTGAGCATCGAAGGCGGGACATACCAGATGCTCAACGCTGGCAGTGGCGAACAAACCGTGAAGTTCACGTACAGCGGCGACCATCTGAGCCAAGAAGACTTCTACGTATCGTGGATTAAGAACGAGCAATATGCCACAGCGGCAGCACCAAAAGTGACATTGCTTAGCTACGATGAAAGCAAGAAGAAGTTAACAGGTGTCATCACCTACGAGTTGAATACGATAGATGACAACCTGAGAGAAGGTACGATCCATCTCATCGATACCCGACACGGACTCAACAAGAACATTCATCTGTATAGCATCCGTGAGTTCAACTATGAGTGGGAGCAGCCGGAAAGCTTAAGCAAGAACGTCAACAGCACGGCTACGCTGAAGTTTACGATACCTAACGACTTCCCCACAGCCTTTCTGCCACTTCAGGTTAAAGTGGCATCAGACGACGTGACCATCCAAAACGGCTCGGTGGAAGTAAGCGATACGAAAGCAGAAACGGGAGAGGACTGGAACAGGTAGAGAATATGATGCGCAGCATTCTGGACGGCAAGGCGGATATGGATACCTTTAACAATATGGTATCCCTGGCGGAAATGATTCAGGATACGGCAGACTGTGCCATCGGTTATGAGGCGGCTAACATCGTACTTCAGAGTGTGGAGCTGTTCCGTGAAGAATACATGAGCCATATTGAACAGCACAGATGTCAGGCGGAAGTGGGACAGAAGGTTCCCTGTATTTCCCATTGCCCGGCACATGTGGATATTCCCGGATATATTGCGCTGATCGGCGAACATCGTTATGCAGATGCCATCAATCTGATCCGCAGGGACAATCCTTTTCCCACGGCATGCGCATTTATCTGTGAACACCCCTGTGAGGCAAAATGCCGCAGAGACCTGATAGACAGCCCGGTCAATATCCGTGGACTGAAGAAATTCGCGGTGGATCAGATTGCGGCAGATCAGGTAAAGGTGCCGGAGTGTAATGTCACCACCGGTAAAAAAGTGGCCATCGTAGGAGGCGGTCCTTCCGGACTGACAACTGCTTATTATCTGTCGCTGATGGGACATAAGGTAGACGTATACGAGGAAAGAGAAGCGTTGGGTGGAATGCTGCGTTACGGTATTCCCAATTACCGCCTGCCCAAGGACAGACTGGATGAAGACATCAATGCGATCCTGTCTACCGGTAATATTACAGTGCATTACAACACGGCCATCGGCAGGGATATCACGATGGAACAGCTGAAGGAGCAGTACAATGCAGTCTATATTGCTATCGGTGCCCAGGTAGGTAAATCTGTAAACGTAGACGGTGTAAACAGCAACGGAGTCTATTCCGCAGTGGAAATGCTGGGAGAGATCGGTAAGGGCAATATTCCGGATTATACCGGCAAACGTGTGGTGGTCGTCGGCGGCGGAAACGTAGCCATGGACTGTGCCCGTTCTGCCATCCGGTGCCATGCAAAAGAGGTAACGGTGATCTACCGCAGACGTCAGATCGACATGACGGCACTGCCTTCCGAGATCCAGGGAGCCATTGAAGAGGGCGTGGAACTGCTGACACTGAATGCACCTGTGAAGATCAATGCGGATGCGGACGGTAATGTCTGTGGATTTGTGGCACAGCCCCAGATCATCAGTGTATATGACAAGCAGGGAAAACCTTCCGTGACGGTGGCAAATAAACCTGAGATCGAGGTGCCTTGTGAAGTGGTACTTATGGCCATCGGTCAGGATATTGTCTCTGCACCTTTTGCAGAGTATGATGTGCATCCCCGAAGAAAGACATTTGAGACATTAGATACTACCAGACTGAAAAGTTATGACAAGATTTTCGCCGGCGGTGACTGTGTATTTGGTCCGGCAACTGTAATTAAGGCTATTGGTGCCGGCAAAGTAGCAGCACTGAACATTGATGAATACCTTGGGTATCATCATAAATATCTGGAGGATATTAAGATCCCGGAGCCCAGAGAGAACGACAGAACCCATTACGGCAGAGTGCATCTGACAGACCGTTCCGCAAGAGAGCGTAAGAATAATTTTGAACCGGTGGAAAACGGAATGTCCTACGATGAGGCAATGCAGGAATGCGGTAAATGCTTAAGATGTGATCACTTCGGATGTGGAGTGGTAGAAGGAGGCAGAGTATAATGGTAACGATCACCATAGATGGAAAACAGATTTCCGTAGATGAGAATTTATCCATACTGGAAGCTGCACAGGAGGCGGATGTCAAGATCCCCACACTCTGCTACCTGAAGGATGTCAATGAGGTAGGAGCCTGTAAGATGTGTGTTGTAGAGGTAGAGGGCAGCAGACATTTGGTAACCTCCTGCAATACAAAAGTGAAAGAAGGAATGGTGGTGAACACTCATTCCGAGAGAGTGGTAAACAGCAGAAAGCAGGTATTGAACATGCTGCTTGCCAACCATGATGTCAGATGCTTCTCCTGCGGCAAATCCGGTGATTGCAGACTGCAGGATCTGTCCAATGAATACGGCATTACGAAATCCTGCTATCCCGGAAGTGCAGCCAAATTCGAAGCCAAAAAAGAAAATCCTTTTCTGACATATTATCCGGAGCTGTGTATCAATTGTCAGAGATGTGTCAGCACCTGTAACAAGGTGTCCTGTAACGGCACCCTGCATAACAGCAAGATCGGTACGAGAACGCTGATCGATGCTCCGTTCGGATCGGACTGGAAAGAGACGGACTGCGAGTCCTGCGGCAACTGTGCAGCGGTGTGTCCTACCGGAGCACTGGTAGCCAAAAACCGTAAAAAGTACCAGGTCGGCAAGGTGAAAAAGGTTCTGACGACCTGTCCCCACTGTGCTACCGGCTGTCAATATTATCTGGTGGTAAAGGATAACGAGATTGTGGATGTGGAACCGGCAAACGGACCTTCCAACAAGGGACTGCTGTGTGTTAAGGGCAGATTCGGTTCCTTTAACTTCGTACATTCACCGGAGAGATTAAAATATCCTCTGATCAAGAATCGTGAGACCGGAGAGTTTGAGCGTGCTACCTGGGATGAGGCACTGGATCTCATCGCAGCGAAATTTACAGAGATCAAGAAAAAGTATGGTTCCGATGCACTGGCAGGTTTTGCCTGCTCCCGTTCTCCCAATGAGGACTGTTATATGCTTCAGAAAATGGTCCGTTGTGCGTTTGGCACCAATAATGTAGATAACTGTGCCAGAGTCTGCCACTCCGCAACGGTAGCCGGACTTGCCATGACCCTGGGAAGCGGAGCCATGACTAATCCCATCAGTGACATTACGAATGATGTGGATGTGATCATGCTGGTAGGCTCCAACCCGGAAGAGGCGCATCCTGTCATCGGTATGCAGATCCGTCAGGCTGTGGAGCGGGGAACCCGTTTGATCGTGGTGGATCCCAGAGATATCGGGTTGTCCAGACAGGCAGATATTCATCTGAAATTAAAGCCCGGTACCAATGTGGCATTTGCCAACGGTATGATGAATGTGATCATCAATGAAGGACTGGCGGATGAAGAATTTATCCACCAGAACCGAAGGCTTTGAAGAACTGAAAAAGATCGTAGAAGAATATACCCCGGAGCGTGTGGCCGAGATCTGTCATATCGATGCGGATCACCTGCGGGAGGCAGCACTGATGTATGCCAAGGCGAAGAAGGCTCCGATCATCTATTGCCTGGGCGTAACGGAACATTCCACCGGAACCGAAGGTGTTATGTCCATGTCTAATATGGCGATGCTGGTAGGCAAGCTGGGACGCAGCGGCTGTGGTGTAAATCCTTTACGTGGGCAGAACAATGTACAGGGTGCCTGTGATATGGGTGCACTGCCCGGTGATTTCCCCGGATATCAGAAGGTGACCAATCCCGAGGTTATTGCTAAATTTGAAAAAGCATGGGGCGTGGAGTTGAATAAGAAGCCCGGCGTACATGCAACGGATGTATTCCCTGCGGCGATCCGCAAGGAGATCCGGGGACTCTTTATCTTCGGTGAAGACCCGATCGTAACGGATGCGGATCAGCATCATATCCGCAAGGCACTGGAAAGTCTGGATTTCCTGGTACTGTCCGACCTGTTCATGACAGAGACTGCCCAATATGCGGATGTGATTCTGCCCGGTACCAGTTACGCAGAGAAGGAAGGTACCTTCAGCAATACCGAGAGAAGAGTACAGCGTGTGCGTAAAGCCGTGACACTGGAAGGCGAGATGCGCCTGGATACCGATATTTTTATCGACCTGATGAACCGTATGGGATATCCGCAAGCCCAGCTTACTTCCGAAGAGATTATGGATGAGATCGCATCCCTGACCCCCAGCTTTGCGGGCATCAGCCACAGAAGACTGGACAAAGGAGAAAGCATCCAGTGGCCCTGCACAGATAAGAAACACCCCGGTACACCGATCTTGCATGTGGGTAAGTTCTCCAGAGGACTGGGATGGTTCTACCCGGCGGAATATGTACCCAGTGCGGAACTGCCGGATGAGGAGTATCCGTTTATCATGATGACAGGTCGTATTCTGTATCACTACAATACCAGAGCCATGACCGGCAAGACTCCGGGACTGATGGAAAAGGAAGGCCATTCCTTCATCGAGATGAATACAGAGGATGCAGTGCGGCTTGGCATTGAAAATGGAGAAAAGGTAAGAGTTACTTCCAGAAGAGGTACCCTGATCACGACTGCGAGAGTGGGAGATAAGGTATCCCCGAAGGAGACCTGGATGCCGTTCCATTTCCCGGATGGCAATGCCAACATTCTGACCAATGCGGCGTTGGATAAATATGCGAGAATCCCGGAATACAAGGTCTGTGCGGTAAAGGTGGAAAAGCTTCCTGCAGAGGACAGACTGGCGGAAAATTTTGTGGAATAAGTGGAATAAGTTAAAAGAAAATATCACCGGATCGTGTTGATAAGAAAACAAAAAAAGGAAAGTGCGTGTGGGCAAAGGATGCTGCACGCACTTTTAGGTTGTCTGAAATTCTTATATTTTTCTGAACTTACAAGAAAATTTGGCACATTGTATCAAAATAGGGTATAATCATATTTCAAGGGTTTTTGGAAGTGATGAAAAAAGAGAACTGTAAAGGCAGGAAAACAGATGTTTTTTTATGATAGAGAAAATGATAATAAAAGCAATACAGAATATAGAGAATACAAAGGAAAGAAATGCGTGGCAGCGGTGCTGATCGCAGGAGCACTGGGTATCAGTATGGTGACGGGACTGACGGCCTGTGGCAGCAGTGATGGCACGAAGGTGGTGTTTACCACAGGATTTGGGAAAAATGAAGTGTTCCGTATCGGGGAGGAATCCTGCTCCAAAGCGGAAATTATGATCTATCTGACCACCACGCAGAACCAGTATGAAAATGTCTATGGGACGGAAATCTGGAATACATCCCTGAATGGTGTGACTTTGGAAGACAATGTGAAGGAGACAGTACTGGCAAGAATCGCCCAGATCAAGACTATGTATCTGCTGGCAAAAGAAAAAGGGGTCACGCTGGATGAGACTGAGGAGGCAAAGGTTGTCCAGGCGGCGCAGGAGTACTATTCTTCCTTAAATGATACGGAGATCGAGGCCATGGGCGCTACGAAGGAGATCGTGGAGAATCTATACCGGGAGTACGCCATGGCGGATAAGGTTTACCAGGTGATCATTCAGGATATCAATCCGGAGATCAGTGACGATGAGGCCAGAAAAATCACAGTGCAGCAGATCTTTTTCGCTACGGCATCCACGGATATGGACGGCAATTTGAAACCTTATTCCGAAAGTTCCATTCAGAGTGCTTATGAGAAGGCGTGTGAGGTAAGGAATCTGGCAGTGGACGGAGAACATGATTTTACCGAACTGGCTTCCAAATACAGTGATGATTCCGAGATCACCTATTCCTTCGGCAAGGGAGAAGCAGAGAGTGCATATGAAGAGGCAGCTTTCAATCTGGCAACAGATGAGGTGAGTCAGGTGGTGAAATGTGAGCGCGGCTATTACATTATCAAATGTATCAATACACTGGACCGGGAAGAGACGGATGCCAATAAGTTGAAAATCGTGGAAGAGCGGAAACGTGAAGTGTTCGGACAGGAGTATGACAGCTTTGTGAATACACTGGTGCGTCAGCTCAATGACAAGCTGTGGGACGAGATCACACTGATCATGGACGAACAGGTGACTACGGACAACTTTTTTGATGTGTATGCAAAGTATTTCCCGGAGGAATAATCCCCAGGATCACCATACGCTTTATTAAAATTTTAGAATTACGGAAATATTGATAAATACTGGATTTTTGACAAACTGTTAGCACTCATTTATAATGAGTGCTA
>OQVT01001718.1_pt1 | contig 14012 bp, 13 predicted proteins | sample 1691561 | NCBI WGS metagenome assembly OQVT01 (sample SAMN03418260, study PRJEB22391) | human gut metagenome | biome: human-gut; feature: organic feature; material: feces | host: Homo sapiens | place: Tanzania | collected 2013-01 | reverse complement strand
AACACTGCAGGCACCGGAAATGCCGCAGGCAATGCCGGAAGAAGTTTTGGAAGAACCGGAACTTACCGAAGTGGAGGAATAATTTGAAAGAACGAAAGGTACCCATGAGAACCTGCGTGGGATGCACAGAATCAAAAGACAAGAATGATTTAATCCGAATCGCGATATACGAGGGCGCATTTACGGTCGACCCGAGCGGAAGAGCCAAGGGGCGCGGCATTTACATCTGTAAAAACAGCCCGGACTGTTTTGAGAAAGCAGTAAAGCGAAAGGCATTTGAGCGTGCGCTGAAAAAAGCGGTAACCGATGAGGAGAAGGAAAGGCTGAAAAGCGAGCTTGAGGCGGCAAAATGAAGCGAAGCAAGGTAGAAAGCTATCTGGGTTTTGCGGCGAAGGCGCGGAAAATTTCCACAGGATATAATACCTGTCTTTTCATGATGGAGAAGCGGAAGATTAAGCTTTTGATACTGGCGGAAGACCTTTCGGAAAACTCCAGGGAGAAGATGACCGCGGCGGCAGACAAGCAAGGCGTGCCGTATCGCATATACGGAAAGATAGAGGACTTATCCCACATGACGGGAACGGAAGGCAAGGGAATATTCGGTCTTGCCGACGATAATTTTGCAAAGGTAATTTTAAGTGAGATTGATAGACAATCGTTAGAAGAGGAGGTGTTCTAATGGCATCACTCTTTGGAGATACATTCAATGAACCTCTTCCTTCAAGACTCAGACCTGATAACCTTGATGAATTTGTCGGACAGACTCATCTTGTAGGAAAAGGAAAAATACTGAGAAGACTTATAGAAACAGATTCTATTTCTTCTATGATCTTCTGGGGACCACCTGGCGTAGGTAAAACAACACTCGCAAGAATTATTGCCTCTCATACACATTCCTCTTTTATTGATTTTTCTGCTGTGACAAGTGGTATTAAAGAAATAAGAGAAGTGATGAAGCAGGCTGAAAACAATCGTGTCTTTGGTGAAAAGACGATTCTTTTTGTGGATGAAATACATCGTTTCAATAAATCACAACAGGATGCTTTCTTACCTTTTGTAGAAAAAGGAAGCATTATACTGATAGGCGCAACAACTGAAAACCCATCATTTGAAATCAATGGAGCCCTTTTATCACGTTGCAAGGTATTTGTCCTTAATGCACTTGATGAAGAGGATATTGTATTATTATTAAAACATGCAATTATAAGTCCTAAGGGATTTGGAAATATGAAGATTGATATATCCGATGATTGTTTACACCTTATTGCTTCTTTTAGTAATGGTGATGCAAGAAATGCGTTATCTACTTTAGAAATGGTCATTAATAATAGTGATGAGAAGGATGGAATTATATACGTCACTAAGACTATTATTGAACAATGTACACAGAAGAAATCTCTTTTATATGATAAGAAAGGGGAAGAACACTATAATCTCATTAGCGCATTACATAAATCAATGCGTAATTCAGATCCTGATGCAGCTATTTATTGGCTGGCAAGAATGTTGGAGGCGGGAGAAGATCCTCTTTATGTCGCAAGAAGAGTCATTCGTTTTGCGAGTGAAGATATTGGTTTGGCAGATCCTCGTGCTCTATCTATTGCGAATGATGCCTATACAAGCTGTCATTATATAGGTATGCCTGAATGTTCAGTGATACTAACACAGGCTGTTGTTTATATGTCCATGGCACCTAAATCCAACTCTTTATATGTGGCCTATGAAACAGCTAAAAAAGATGCATTAAAAGAATTATCAGAACCAGTCCCATTAGTCATTCGTAATGCCCCTACAAAACTGATGAAGGAGCTGCATTATGGTGAAGGCTATCAGTATGCCCATGATACAAAAGAGAAGATAACAAATATGCAATGTCTGCCTGATTCATTAAAAGATAGGGAGTATTATCTTCCAGGTACTCAAGGTGCAGAGAAACAGTATAAAAATAGATTGGAAGAAATTAAGAAGTGGAGAAAAGAAAATCAATGAGCTATTGTGTGAAATGTGGTCATGAATTAATAGAAAAAGAAAATGGAATAGATGGGATGGTGCCTTATTGTTCAAACTGTCAGGAATTTAGATTCCCGATGTTTAATAGTGCAGTGAGTGCTTTGGTCCTCAATCCAGAGAAGGATAAAATCCTCCTTATCCAGCAATATGGACGTAAGGATAATATCTTAATAGCTGGTTATGTCACAAAAGGAGAAAATGCGAAGCAGGCACTCTTTAGAGAAGTCAAAGAAGAAACAGGACTCACTATTTCTTCTTATGAATTCAATGACAATGAATACTATGCACGTACCAATACTTATATTAATAACTATATCGTTGTTGTAGAAGATGAATCATTCCATTGTAATGAAGAAGTAGATTATGCCAAGTGGTATGATCTAAAAGATGCAATGAATATCATTAAACCTGATTCTTTAGCTCAGGAACTACTAAGACGATATCTTTATAAAAGAGAACACAATCTTGTTTTCACAAAATAAAAGACGACTATTTGAAGTAGTCGTCAAGTAAATCATTTTTGATTGTGAATGTAGGATTCCCCATATAACCAGGGGCTACCTCAAACTGATCAAAGCAGATGACAAGTTCACCTTTTTTATTAATATAGTAGCTTTGATTCTTAGAAATAGTTTGAAAGCGAGGACTATCATCTTTATGACACCAATACACTTTATTGGTGTCTGTTTTCATGTCTGCTTTCATTTGTCTGAGTATCTCTTTAGAAATCACTTCTCTATAATCACTATCCTTAAAATAAGCAGAAAGAGGAATACTCTTTCCTGTAGATTTATTAATTGTATAATAAACATTCTTTGTATAGCTATCTGCCTGTGTTTTATGTAATTCTAATTTAAGCGTAAATAGCTGATCTGTATTATAAATCACTTTATGATCGATAGAATAATAGCTTCCATTTTTCTCCTCTTTAGAAATGAAATTCTTAATCGTAGAAGCCATCTTACGATTTACTACATCAAGTGCTTCCTGTTTGTTATTATCTGCAGTTGTAATCCATGGAACATGGGACTTGTTGACATCTACAGTAAATAAATTAGATAGAGAAAGTCTATCTGGTGTATTGGTATCTTTATTGAGTTTATGATTGACTAGTACAAGTATAGTCATCAGGACAATAAAAGAAAGTCCTATCTTTTTCCAAAATGTTAGTTTTTTCATAGTATCACCTAACTCACATTATACACAAAAAAACTGTTCTTGCGAACAGTTTACTCCCCAAATGAGATACCTACAAGCTTTGCGCTTTGTACGATTTCTCCTTCAGTATCTACAAATTTTAATTTACCTGCAGTAGCTTCTAATGGAATATGTGTGACATGATTTCCTTGTAATACAACATACTCACCATAATGTTTCTTGATGATCAGTCTTGCACCTTCTACACCAAAACGTGTAGAGATTTCACGATCGTAACTATCAGGATTTCCACCACGCTGAGCATGACCAATACATGATACACGAATCTCAGCATCAATTTCCTGACCTAATTCTTCAGCCACTTCATAGGCTACAGAACGACCCTTTCTTGCAAGAACTTTTGCTTTATATTCTTTTCTCTTCATTAGTGCATCTGCTTCAGAAATAGCACCCTCAGCACAGGCAATAATGGCATAATTCTTTTCGTTCTTTAATGTTTCTTTGACTTTTTTTGCCACAACTTTAATATCATATGGAATTTCAGGTAATAGGATGACATCAGCACCTGCCGCAATACCTGCAGATAAGCAGATATGTCCTACCTTATGACCCATGACTTCAATGACGAAGACACGGCTATGACTTGCAGCAGTTGTCTTGATTTCATCTAGATAACGTGTTGCGATTGCAGTGGCAGAAGAATAACCAAATGTATAATCAGTACCCCAGGCATCATTATCAATTGTCTTAGGTAATGCAATCACATTGAGTCCTTCCTGCGATAACATATTAGCACTCTTAATAGAACCATTACCACCAAGTACAACTAAGCAGTCTAAATTAAGCTTCTTATACGTATTCTTCATCGCTTTAACTTTATCAAAACCATTCTCAATTACACGCATACGCTTGAAAGGACATCTAGAACTTCCAAGAATTGAACCACCTACATTTAAAATATCATAAAAATCATTAGGCTTCATCTTTCTGTATTTTTCATACATCAAACCTTTATAACCATCAAGAAAGCCGATGATTTCAACATCCTTCACATTTCTATAAAGAGTGAGAGCCAACCCACGCATAGTTGCATTAAGGGCCTGACAGTCTCCTCCGCTTGTTAAAATACCAACGCGCATATTATACCTCCCTTATATTTTCTTTTTAAAGAAGTATTCCTGACTATTGATCTTCTCCTGTTTATTCTTTACACGCTTATAAGTACCATCATTTAATAAACGAGATGCTTTCACATTATCATGAAGCATAATATCAAACATATTAAGAATAGTTTTCTTAATACGAGGATCATGAATTGGTGCACCTACTTCTACACGTCTTTCTAGGTTACGTGTCATTAAGTCGGCAGAAGAAATATAGACTTCTGGATTTTTAGCACCAAAGATATAAATACGAGAATGTTCCAAATAACGTCCGACAATTGAAATAACCTGAATATTTTCTGTATAGTCCTTTACACCTGGAATGATACAACAGATACCTCTTACAACAAGTTGAATCTTAACACCAGCCTGACTTGCTTCTACAAGTTTTTCAATCATCTTCTTACTTGTGACGGCATTACACTTAAATCCTACATAAGCAGGCTTACCAGTTTTCGCAAGTTTAATCTGTTCATCAATCTTTTCAAAGATTCTTGAAATCATACAATGTGGTGCCACTAATAATAAATTCGCATTATGATCTGTTTCACCAAAACATAAATGAGTAAAGAGTTCATTGGCTTCTTCACCAAAAGCATGTTCAGAAGTCATTAAACAGAAATCTGTATAAAGCTTAGAAGTCTTTTCATTATAGTTACCCGTACCAATCTGAGTCAGATATTTGATACCATCATCAGTACGATAAGTGACAAGACATAATTTAGAGTGTACCTTTAATTCACTTAAACCATAAATAACATGACATCCAGCACTCTCTAACTGTTTAGACCAGGCAATATTGTTTTCTTCATCAAAACGTGCACGAAGTTCTACAAGAACTGTGACATCCTTGCCATTTTCTGCAGCACGAATCAAGCTCTTAACAACCTTAGAATTCTTTGCAACACGATAAAGTGTCATTTTAATACTAATGACCTGTGGATCACGACTTGCTTCATCTAAGAATCTTAAGAATGGTGCCATAGATTCAAATGGATAAGAAAGTAGTATATCGTGCTTTAATACCTGCTTGATCATTGGTACAGTATTTTCTACAAGTGGAGAATTACGTGCTTCTAAACGCTTATAGAATAATTCTGGATGACGTGATTTTAAATAATCTTGTAAAGTAAATACAAATGAGAATTCTAATGGACTTTCTACTTCAAATACCTGTCCTGAAGATAAATCCAGGAAGTGTCTTAACATATCTACTTCAATTTCTTCAAGACCAGGAGACATTTCCATTCTTAAAGGAGCAAGCTTTCTTCTCTGTTTAATAAGAGTTTCCATCATTTCGCGATAATCTTCATGTTCCTGTAAAGAATAATCATCCTCTTCAATATCAGCACTTCTTATAATACGAATTATAGAAGCATTCTTAACTGTTTGTCCATGAAAAATCACAGGAAGATGCTTTTTCACAATTTCTTCCGCTAAAATGAATTTACCAGGGGTGCTAGGCAAAGCAATCAATCTTTCATCAAAAGCAGCAGAACATGAAACAATACCCATCTTTCTCTTACCCTTTTTACTTTCTAACTGGGTAACTATATAGAGTTCACCATTATTAAGGAAAGGGAATGGCTGTCTTTTAGAAACAACCTGTGGTGATACAAGAGGAAGCATTTCCTGAGTGAAATAATGTTCGAGGAATTTTTTATCTTCCTTATCCTTAATATCATCATAACGAACAATCTCTACACCATATTCTTTCATCTTTTCAAGATTTGATGCATAGATTTTATCTCTCTTCTTATATAAATACTTCACCTTTCTTTCACATGCTTTAATCTGTTCAGAAGAAGTCATATTTGTCTTATTTTCTTTTAAAGCAGGATAGAATAAAGCCTGATCAAATAAGAATCCCATACGTACTCTAAAGAATTCATCAAGGTTTGTCTGGAAAATAGAAATAAAAGTCAGACGTTCTCCTAAGGGCACACTGTCATCTTTGGCCTGCATAAGAACACGGTCATTAAACTTTAACCAAGACAGCTCTCGGTTATCTTTATATATATTCATAATTAATCCTCCCGTATATATACTCATTATAGCGTTAATTCTAGCATTATACTAATAATAGTAGGATTTAGTTTGAATAAAGTTTATGTAAAGTGAGTGTAAAATTTGTTCAATTCATATCTTTTGTAAGAAATAAAGCCTCTTTTTTGTGCAATTTTAGAATAATGACTAAATGAACAACGGTCAGTTTCATTGACTTTTATCCGTAACATTCTAAAATGAGAATAGTGAAAGAGAGAGGATGTTGATTATGAATACATTAAATAAAGTATCACATGTAGCTGAAAGAAAAGCGATGGAAGTTGTGATTGACCATATTGTGAAAGGTCTTGATAAGGACCGTACAGGTGAATATTTAAAACTTATTGATTTGGCTGAAAAGTTCTATGGTAAAGGTTTTACTAAAGAAAACTATGATGCTGCGAGAATGGCAGTACAAGATCCTGGCAACAAATGGGTGAACTATATCAATAGTGTGATTGATGAAGCTAATCCAGAATTCATCAAGAAGACAGCTTTGAACTTAGGCTATGAAGCATTCTTTAGAGGCACAAAAACAATTCGTGAAAACAGAAAGAAATACAATTGTAATATTCCTTGGTTAATCCTTTTTGATCCAACAAGTGCCTGCAATATGCATTGTGAAGGTTGCTGGAGTGGTACTTATGGACATAAGAGTAACTTATCTTTTGAAGATATGGATAAGATTGTCACACAGGGTAAAGAATTAGGTGTTTATCTTTACTTATTAACTGGTGGTGAACCATTAGTAAAGAAGAGAGAAATCATCAAGCTAGCTGAAAAGCATAATGATGTTGAATTTGCGATATTCTCTAATTCTACTTTGATTGATGAAGCTTTCTGTAAAGAATTAGTCAGACTTGGTAATATTACTTTCTTATTATCAATTGAAGGTACACCAGAAACAAATGATGCAAGACGTGGTGATGGTCACTTTGCAGCTGTTATGAAGGCTATGGACCTCTTAAAGAAATATGGTATCGTCTTTGGTACATCTATCTGTTATACAAAATATAATGTAGAAGCAGTCACTAGTGATGAATTCTTTAAGATGATTACTGATAAAGGTGCACGTTTTGGTTTCTACTTCCACTATATGCCAGTAGGCAACAATGCAGTCACTGATTTGCTTCCTACAATGGAACAAAGAAAATATATGATTGATCGTATTAGATATATCCGTTCAGATAAATGTGATATTAACTTCTATCCAATGGATTTCCAGAATGATGGTGAATATGTTGGTGGATGTATCGCAGGTGGTAGAAACTACTTCCATATTAACTCTAATGGCGATGCAGAACCATGTGTATTTATTCATTATTCAAATACAAATATTTATGATCATTCTATTCTTGAAATGTTGCAGTCACCATTATTCATGGCATATCATGAAGGACAGCCTTTCAATGAAAACCATTTAAGACCTTGTCCAATGTTGGAAAACCCATCATTATTAAGAGAAATGGTTAAACGTACAGGTGCACATGATACAAATATGGAATCTCCTGAAACAGCAGACCACTTATGTGATAAGTGTGAAGATTATGCAAAACAGTGGGCTCCAATTGCTGAAGAATACTGGAAGGATCATAAGCATCCTCATCCTAAGTATGAAAACTATGCACCTAAGAGAATGGAAGAATTAGGCTTACATAACGAAGAATAGTCATGAGGCAGTTTAGACAACTGCCTTTTATTATGCAATAAAGTTATAGTACCTTCCATTATTGGCATTTTACTTTAGCTCCTTTATTTTCTAGAATAATACCAGGAGGTAACTTATGACATTCACAAATAAAGACTTAAAAAATATGATCATTCCACTGTTCTTTGAACAGCTATTAGTCATGTTAGTAGGGATTGTTGATACATTTATAGTCAGTTTTGTAGGAGAAAGTGCTGTATCCGGTGTTTCTCTAGTTAACTCATTCAATACAGTATTTATATACTTATTTACTGCTTTGGCATCAGGTGGGGCCGTTGTCATCAGCCAATATGTTGGGCGTAAAGAAAAAGAAGCCACTAACCGTGCTTCAGGACAATTATTGATGTTTTCTATTGTTTTCTCATTGATCTTAATGATGTTCGTATTAATCTTTAATGAATCACTCTTAAAACTCTTATTTGGACGTGTAGAAGATTCTGTAATGCAGGCTTGTATTACCTATTTAAAGATATCTGCTTATTCTTATCCTGCACTCGCAATTTATAATGCAGGTGCTGCTTTATATCGCTCTATGGCCAAAACATCAACCACAATGTATATCTCTATCGCATCCAACTTCATCAACTGTATAGGTAACTGTATTGGTGTCTTTGTCTTACATGCAGGTGTGGCAGGAGTGGCTTACCCATCACTTATCGCAAGAGTCTTTTCCGCAATAGTCATCACATTCTTATGCTTTAATAAAACACTTACTACTTATTATGAAAAGAAGCATGTGTTTATCTTTGATACAAAGATGTTGAAAAGAGTATTAAACATTGCAGTACCTAATGGCATTGAACAGGGTATCTTCCAGCTAGTTAAAGTCGCATTAAGTTCTGTCGTTGCATTATTTGGAACTTATCAGATTGCAGCCAATGGTGTTGCCCAAAGTATCTGGTCACTTGCAGCTCTTGTAGGAGTAACTATGGGACCTGTCTTTATTACCGTTATTGGACAATGTATGGGAGCTAAGGATGTTGATAGTGCTCATTATTACTTCAAGAAATTAATGAAGATTACACTTATATTCTCTATTATATGGAATGTATTCATTCTTCTTATTACACCACTATTCCTACAATATTATCAATTATCATCACAAACAAAGTATTTAATCTTTATTTTAGTTATTATACATAACCTCTTTAATACAATCGCCTTCCCATTCTCTGGACCACTTTCTAATGGATTACGTGCCACAGGAGATGTTAAATATACAATGGTTGTATCAATCTTAAGTACAGTCGTAGTAAGAGGCATACTCTCTATTCTATTTGGGATTACATTGAATCTAGGTGTGATTGGTATCGCACTCGCAATGTGTGCTGACTGGTCAATGCGTGCTATTGTATTTCATTTACGTTATAAATCAGATAAGTGGACACATTTTACTGTTATTGAATAAAGAGACAATTTGTCTCTTTTTTTGTGTATAATGAACTAGAGGTGGTCATACATGCAGAAAATAATGATTGTAGAAGACGATGAAATCATCGCATCTTCTATTAAGAAACATCTAGAAAAATGGAACTATGATGTATTTGTAGTCAATGATTTTGAAAATGTCCTAGAAGACTTTAGACAATATGAACCATTACTTGTATTATTGGATATCTCTCTTCCTTACTATAATGGCTATTATTGGTGTCAGGAAATAAGAAAAGAATCAGAAGTACCGATTATATTCATCTCTTCTACAACTGAGAATATGAATATCGTTATGGCAATGAATATGGGTGCAGATGATTTTATTAATAAGCCTTTTGACTTAACAGTACTCACTGCCAAATTACAGGCGATACTTAGACGTACCTATTCATTTAATAAAACACAGAATGTCTTAAACTATCAATCACTCACTTTAGATTTATTAAAAGGTGTTATCAGCTATCATGAAGACTCTATAGAACTCACTAAGACTGAACTTAAGATTATGCAGATACTATTTGAACATGCAGGACAGATTGTATCAAGAGATACAATCATGGAAGCGCTCTGGCAAAGTGAAGCCTTTGTGGATGATAATACATTAAGCGTTAATATCAATCGTTTAAGAAAGAAATTAGATGCTTTCTCTTTGCCACAGCTTATTCATACTAAGAAAGGAATAGGGTATCAATTATATTATGAAGACATACATTAAGGATCATTATCATTTCTATCTTATCTATTTAGTCATGATCTTCTTATTTGATCTCATTCTCTTATTATGTGATGTCTCTATTTCATTACTTTATTATCCTACCTGTCTTAGTCTTTTTTTGGTGATTGTTTATTTTGGTTATGATTATTATAAATATAATAAGAAGCTTAAAGCACTTAAGTATGCCTTGCATCTTGATCATATCTACTTAGAAAATATTCCTGTACCAGAAAATGCATTAGAAGAGTCTTATTATGCACTTGTGGATAAGATCATTCAGGCCAATATTGTCCTAAATGATCAAAAGGATACAAACTATCATGAGTTATCTGATTATATGACTCTCTGGTCTCATCAGATCAAGACACCTATCGCAGGACTTCGATTACTTATACAATCAGGTGATTTATCTCCTAGAATACTAACTATGCAGGTATTACGTATTGAACAGTATGTAGATATGATGATGTACTATGTCAAGATGGGACATATGAACCAGGACTTAAAGATTGGCCATTATAAAATAGGGGATATAGTCAATGAAGTTGTTAAGAAACAATCTTTATTTTTTATTCATAAGAAAATATCTCTCAATCTAGAAGATATGAATGAAGAAATATTGACAGATGAAAAGTGGACTTCTTTCATTATTGAACAGATCTTATCCAATGCCTTAAAGTATACAAAAGAAGGGTCTATTCATATTTATATGAAGAATCAAACACTCTATATTGAAGATACAGGAATAGGCATAAAGAAAGAAGATTTACCTCGTGTCTTTGAAAAAGGCTTTACGGGTACAAATGGACGTATTGATAAGAAAGCCAGTGGTTTAGGCTTATACCTTGTAAAGAATATATGTGATACTTTGGGTTATCCTATTCATATAGAGTCTGAAGTGAATAAAGGAACAACTGTTTCTATATGTTTTGAAAAGAAACCTCTTATTGTAGAGTAACTTACAAAATTGTAAGATTAGAGACTTATTCTGTAAGGTGAATCAATGGCAGATATGTTTCAAAATAATTAAACTATAGTTGTAACGAAGGAGGAAAACATATATGTCATTATTAGAAGTTAAAAACTTAAAAAAAGTCTATACAACACGCTTTTCATCTCAGCAGGTCACTGCCCTGTCCAATGTTTCTTTTTCAGTAGAAGAAGGGGAATATGTCGCAATTATGGGTGAATCAGGAAGTGGTAAAACAACACTTTTAAATATTCTTGCATCTCTAGATACACCAACAAGTGGTGAAGTATTACTAAATGGTGAAGATATTACTAAAATCAGTGAAAGACATATTTCACAGTTTAGAAGAAAGAACCTAGGATTTGTATTCCAGGATTTCAACTTATTAGATACATTCTCTTTGCGTGATAATATCTATTTACCTTTAGTCTTATCTAAAGAGAACTATGATGTGATGGAAACTAAATTAAATCACTTAGCTCCACAGCTAGGCATTGAATCATTACTTGATAAATATCCTTATGAAGTATCCGGAGGACAAAAACAAAGAGCTGCTGTTGCAAGAGCTTTAATTACTCATCCTCAGATTATTCTCGCTGATGAACCAACAGGTGCACTTGATTCTAAATCTACAGATGATTTATTAAATATCTTTGACCATGTCAATGAAGAAGGACAAACAATTCTTATGGTTACTCATAGTACCAAAGCAGCCAGCTTTGCGAAACGTGTCTTATTTATACGTGATGGACAGGTCTATCACCAGATCTATAAAGGAGATAAGACAAACGAAGAAATGTATCAGGCAATCAGTGATACACTTACACTACTACAGACAGGGGGTAAGTAATCATGTTTTATTTAAAACTTGCCCTGACAAATATTAAAAAGAATGGAAAAATCTATTTTCCATATCTTATTACAAGTATCTTTACTGTCATGATGTTTTATTGTGTAAAGTTCTTAGGTGGAGATAATGGCCTAAGAAAAGACAGTGAAACAGCCGCTATGGTCATGAACTTAGGTGTTTATGTTGTCATTATCTTCTCAGTCATTTTCTTACTATATATTAATAGCTTCCTCATGAAGAATCGTAAGAAGGAACTGGGACTCTATAATATACTAGGAATGGAAAAGCGTCATGTGATGCTGATCATCTTTATTGAAACATTGATTGTTTATCTTATTTCTTTAGGATTTGGTGTATTAACAGGTGTTCTATTTAGTAAGCTGATGATGCTTATTTTAGTGAAGATAATGGCTATTCATACATCGATTGTATTTAGTATTGATATGAATGCGATTTTAATCACAACTATTCTCTTTAGTATTATCTTCTTTGTCTCATTTATGATCAATGCAGCATCTATTCGTTTCTCTAATCCAATCCAGTTATTAAAGGGTGGAATGGTTGGAGAAAAGGAACCAAAGACAAAGTGGTTGATGACTTTAATAGGTGTTATCACACTAGGTGCTGGTTATACAATTGCCTTGACAATTGAAGATCCAATCACTGCACTTGTCTTATTTTTTGTGGCCGTTGTCCTTGTCATTATTGGTACCTATGCACTCTTTACTGCTGGTTCTATTGTGATTTTAAAACTATTAAAGAAGAATAAGAAGTATTACTATCAGACAAATCACTTCATCAGTGTATCTCAGATGATGTATCGTATGAAGCAGAATGCGGTTGGACTCGCTAGTATCTGTATTCTATGTACATGTATTCTTGTGATGATTTCTTCAACATTTACTCTTTATAGTGGGGTTAGGGATACTGTGAAAAAAAGTGTACGTGCTGATTATAGCTATAAAGTAGGAGACATCGAAAAAGTTAACATGGATGAAGAAATCATCAACCTTGAAAAGAACATTAAAACATCTCTTGCCTCTAAAAATATCGGTATCTCAAAGATGGCCTCTTTAAAGTATTGTCATGTATTGGCTTCTCAAAATGGAACAGTCTTTACTGCACCAGGAGAAGGAGGTAGTGATAAACTACTCACTATTCTAGGTATGACATTATCTGATTATAATCGTATTTATCATCATCATGTCACTTTAAAGGATCATGAAGTGCTTTATAATTCTAATTATCATTTTAATCATGATTCAATGATGTTGAATAATCAATTGTATTCATTAAAGATGGTTAAGAATGATCCTTGGTTTGTAAAGGATGATATTGCGAATGTGGATTCAGATAGTATCACATTTGTATTCAAGGATGATGCAGCCTTAAAACAGGCACTTACATTTGAACATCGTTCTTCCCCTTCTTATGTTTATGAAGTATTAGTTGATTATAAAGGTGGATATTTCAATTCAAAAGCTGAAGAAGTGATGCGTAAAACAACAAAGAACTTTACTTCAAAAGTCAGTGAAAAGAATGATGGTGAAATCAGTTATTCTAATATGACTCGCTATGAAAACTACCAGGTATTTAGTCAGATGTATGGTTCATTACTATTCTTAGGAATCTTTCTAGGTGTTCTCTTTATAATGGCAGCCATACTGATCATGTATTATAAGCAGTTATCTGAAGGCTATGAAGATCAGAAAAGATATGAAATACTACAGAACGTAGGATTGAGTAAAAAGGAAGTCAGACAAGCTGTTTCTTCACAGGTATTGATTTTCTTCTTTCTTCCTCTTGTAGTGGCAGTTATTCATATGTCCGTGGCTTATAATATGATCTTAAAGATGTTTAAGGTATTAATCTTAAATGCCCCTAAAATCGCCGTTGTTCATGCTGATAAAACCGCCGAGCAGCTGGGTCGATGGAATATGCCCTGGCAGGAGGGGAATTAC